>Ga0114931_10000273_pt1 | contig 60797 bp, 69 predicted proteins | sample 2SBtaG_FD_89579 | JGI IMG/M metagenome (GOLD analysis project Ga0114931, IMG submission 89579) | Deep subsurface microbial communities from Kolumbo volcano to uncover new lineages of life (NeLLi) - 2SBTROV14_V59a metaG | ecosystem: Environmental > Aquatic > Marine > Volcanic | place: Kolumbo... | reverse complement strand
TTGCGGCGATCGCCGAAGCCCGGCGCCTTGACCGCCGCGACCTTGAGGCCGCCGCGCAGCTTGTTGACCACCAAGGTGGCGAGCGCCTCGCCCTCGACGTCCTCGGCGATGACCAGCAGCGGCTTGCCCGACTGCACCACCGCCTCGAGCAGCGGTAGCATGGCCTGAAGCCCCGAGAGCTTCTTCTCGTGGAGGAGGATGTAGGGGTCCTCCAGCTCGACCTTCATCTTGTCGGCGTCGGTGATGAAGTAGGGCGAGAGATAGCCGCGATCGAACTGCATGCCCTCGACGATCTCGAGCTCGGTCTCGAGCGACTTGGCCTCCTCGACCGTGATCACGCCCTCGTTGCCGACCTTGTCCATGGCCTTGGCGAGCATGTCGCCGATCTCGCGGTCGCCGTTGGCCGAGATGGCGCCGACCTGGGCGATCTCGTCGCTGGTGGTGACCTTCTTCGAGCGCACCTCGAGCTCATTGACGATCGCGCCGACCGCCGCCTCGATGCCGCGCTTGAGATCCATCGGGTTCATGCCCGCGGCCACCGAGCGGGTGCCCTCGCGAACGATCGCCTGGGCGAGCACGGTCGCGGTCGTGGTGCCGTCGCCGGCCACGTCGTTGGTCTTGGACGCAACCTCGCGCACCATCTGGGCGCCCATGTTCTCGAACTTGTCGGCAAGCTCGATCTCCTTGGCGACCGTCACGCCGTCCTTGGTGATGCGCGGCGCGCCGAAGGACTTGTCGAGCACCACGTTGCGGCCCTTCGGTCCCAGCGTCACCTTGACCGCGTCGGCGAGCGTGTCGACGCCGCGCAGCATGCGCGTGCGCGCGTCGATCGAGAATTTGACGTCTTTCGCTGTCATCTCCGAAATCCCTCCGAGCTCACGCGGCCTTCTTTGACGCCGCCTTGTCCTCGATGACGCCCATGATGTCGGATTCCTTCATGATCAGAAGCTCCTCGTCATCGATCTTCACCTCGGTTCCCGACCATTTGCCAAACAGGACGCGGTCGCCCACCCGGACGTCGAGCGGGGTGATCGAGCCGTCCTCGTTGCGCGCGCCGTCGCCCACGGCGAGCACCTCGCCCTGCATGGGCTTCTCCTTGGCGGTGTCGGGGATGATGATGCCGCCGGCCGTGGTCTCGTCCTCCTCGATGCGGCGAACGAGAACCCGGTCGTGCAATGGCCTGAATTTCATGGATCGAACCTCCTCTGAACTCGCAAAGGCTCCTTGACAGAAGTATCGGTGATCGCGGGGCCTGGCAGTCTCGCGAGGAGAGTGCCAACCCCGCTGGGCGCGATGTAAGAATCATGCGCGCCGGTTTCAAGAGGGGCGAGCTCAAATATCAGCAGCCGCGAAGAATGGCTGCTAACAATATGGAATTAAACGCATATTAACCCCGATTTGCTTGCATGGAGCAAACGGTTCAGGCAAGAATCCGGAGATCATCAACAGCCAATCGGTGACAACGGATAGGGCGATTTACAAATGACGATCCAGCCAAGCGACCTCGAACGTCAACTCATGGGCTACCGCCTGGCGACCGCCGAGATCATCTACGGCCTGCCCGACCACCCCAAGCTCTTGCAGAGCTATATCTGGCAAGAACTTGATATTGCGCCACGTTTTCCGATTCTGCGACGGTTCCTCGACTTCTGGCAGAAGAACCTCGACGGCCCCTTGCACTCGGTCCGCGTGGCGTCGACCGCGCTGGTCAAGCCGGCCGAGTTCCGCATGGTCGATGGCGTGTTCCGCCTGCAATAGCTTCTGAACCGGCGATGAACGGCGGGCTCATGGCCCGTTCAGGCGTGCTTGCGTAGGCTTTTCGAACGATCGACCGCGGCGAGACTTTCTTAACCCGTTTGGTCGATCATGGACCATGGCTCCGTTTGTCCGGGAGCTTGTTGTCCGAGCCCGGGCCAGGCCAGGCCGAATGCTACGCCGAACACGGAGGGTGACATGACCTCTCGCCAAATGCCCGCATGCGCACGCCGGTGGTTGTTGGCCGCGATGGCCGCGGTCGCCCTTGGCGCGTTTTCCGCGCCGCCGGTCCTTGCCGATCCACCCCCCTGGGCGCCGGCCTATGGCTATCGCGATCACGACGACGACTGGGGCCACGAGTACAAGAAGAAAAAGCACCACAAGAAGCACGGGAAGACGCATAAGAAATACGAGGCCTACGACGATTTCGATCGTGGGTTTCCGTCCGCCATCCGCCTGGGGCGCTGCGACCGCGAGCGGATCGGCACCGTTATCGGCGCCGCGACCGGCGGGCTTCTCGGCGCGAATATCGGCAAGGGCGATGGTCGGCTCGTCGCCGTTGGCGCCGGCACGCTCCTCGGGGCCATCGTCGGCGGCGCGCTCGACCGCGGCATGGACCAGGTCGACGCCCATTGCGTCGTCCAGAGCCTCGAATACGCGTCCGACGGCGAGCGGGTCGTTTGGCGCAATCCGGACGACGGCGCGCGCTACGAGGTGACGCCCGTCGAGACCCGCGACATGGGGGGCGGCGCCTATTGCCGCACTTACGAAACCACCGTGACGATCGACGGCCGGACCGAGATCGTTCGCGGCCGCGCCTGCCGCGAGCCCGACGGTCGCTGGCGGATCGTCAAATAAGGAATCCGATGGCGGGCGTGGCGTGGCGTGGCGCCGACTTAACGCATCATGATCTAAAAATCGCCGCGCGCCAGCTTCCGTCGCCAGCGGCGGCGGAAGACGCGGCGCTCCCCCTCCCAGGCTTCGAGCGTGCTTCGGACCAGGAAATGCTCGCGGGTCGCGGTGACGCGCATCCGGCTGTCCACTCGCACGCGCCAGTTCGCGCGGGCGAACGTGTGCTCGAACCCGTAGGCCGCCTCGGCCGACAGGGGATCGTCGTCCTTGATGCGGAACCGCTGCATGGCCTTCGAGCCGAAGGCGAGCCCCGTGTCGTCGAGCCGCAGCAGGCCGTGATCCTCCTCGACGAGACGCGCGCCGGTCGCGCCGTCCCGCACGCGCCGCGCCCGGGGCTCGCGGAGCAGGCGCGCCGGTCGCGGCGCGGCCCCCCGGGGGGGATCGAACGGCGGTAGCGTGGCCGCGTCCGCCGCGAGCACGGGGAGATCGAGCCGCGCCGTGCCCAGGCCCAGCGCGAGCGCGGTTGCCTCGGGGGGCGGCCAGGCGAGCGGCCAATAGGCGTTCGACAGCGCGAGCCGCAGGCGGTGGCCCGCCGGCACCCGGTAGCCCGCGGGCGCGAGCGCGAGCGTCGGCGCGCATTCGCGGCCCGCGTCCCCGGGCGGCAGCGGCGCGAGCCCGCGCGTGATCAGCGTCGAGGCCCCGTCGGGCGCGAGATCGCAGAGCCGGGCGGCGATCAGCGCCGGGCCGCGCGGCCGCGCGAGGGTGAGGGCGACCGCCGGCGCGCCGAGGATCGTGACCGCGCGGTCGAGCGGGGCGGTGTCGAACAGGGCCGAGCGCGCGTCGTCGTCCCGCTGATCGCCGGCGAGCTCGGGCGCCGGGCCGCAGGCGAACCAGGGCATCTGCTCGCCGCCGTCGAGGCCGGTCGTCTGCGGCGAGCGCAACACGCGCGTCGTCTCGGCCCCGGGCCGGTTGGCGAGGCCATCGCCCGTGAGGTAAAGCGTTCGCGTCGCGACCTCGGGCGCGGGCCAGCGCGCGAGCCCGATCCAGCGGCCCGCGCGGGGCGCGGGGTGGGGCGTGGGCGGGCGCGCGTCCTCGATGAAGACCCGCAAGCGCGGTTCGTACATAACCCCGGTCGCCACCCCCTTGAGCCAGTGATCCCACCAGCGCAGGCTTTCGCCCAGGAAATCGATCGCCGGACCGGGCGGCGTGGCATGCGGAAAGCCGTGACCCCAAGGGCCGATCAGCCCCATGACCGGCGCGTGACCGCGTTCGAGCAGGTCGAGCACCACTCCTCTCCACGGATCGGCCCAGCCGCCGACCGCGTAGACCGGGCAGGCGATCTCGCCGTCGGTCTCGCCCGGTCGCCGATCGACCATTCGTCGCGCGAGCGGGGGCCGGGCGGCGTCGAGCCGCCGGTGCCACATCGCCCGCCAAGCGACCCCGACCGCCGCCGGATCGGGCGGCCGCGCGGCATAGGCGAGCATCCAGGCGGCGCGCCCGAGGCTTTGGGCGAGCATGGCGCCGACCGGGTAGTCGTCGGCGCCCCGGAAGCGCGCGTCGGGCGCGCAGACCGCGACCACCGCCTTGAGCGCCCGGGGCCGTCGCGCGGCGATCGCGAGCGCCGCGCGCGCGCCCCAGGACAGTCCCAGCATGCCGACCGCGCCGTCGCACCAAGGCTGGGCGGCGATCCAGACGATCACCGCGACGCCGTCGTCGGTCTCGCCGTGCGTGGCGAGGCCCGCCATCACCCCTTCCGAATCGCCGCTGCCGCGCATGTCGACGCGCAGGCAGGCGTAGCCATGGGCGGCGAGATAGCCGTGGTTGACCGAATCGCGGATCGCGGTCGCGTCGCCCTTGCGGTAGGGAAGGTATTCGACGATCGCCGGCAACGGGTCGCGCTCGGCGCCCTCGGGCAGCCACAGCCGCGCCGCCAGTCGGCAGCCGTCGGCCATGGGGATCGGGATATCGTCGATCACGCGCACGGGGCGCGGGGCGCGGGCGGGCGTGGTGGGATCCCGGCTCAGATCAGCCCCATCGCCTTGAGCGAGGCGTGGCTCGTGCGCCCGACGATGATGTGGTCGTGCAGCGTCACGCCGAGCTTGCTCGCGGCCTCGGCGACCGCGCGGGTCATCTCGATATCGGCGCGCGAGGGCGTCGGGTCGTCGCTCGGGTGGTTATGCGCCATGATGATCGCCGTCGCCCCGAGCTCGAGCGCCCGGCGCACCACCTCGCGGGGGTAGACCGGGGTGTGGTTGACGGTGCCGGTCTGTTGGACCTCGTCGGCGATCAGCACGTTGCGGGCGTCGAGAAACAGGATGCGGAAGGCTTCGGTCGTGCGGTGGCCCATGCTCGCCCGGCAGTAGGCGAGCAGCTTGTCCCAACTGCTCAGCACCGGACGGTCGATGATCTGCTCGCGCATGAAGGCGAGCGCCGCCGCCTGCACGGTCTTGAGCGCGACGACCGCGGCGTCGCCCACGTCCTCGACCTCGCGGAGCCGCGCGGGCTCGGCGCTGATCGCGCCGGCGAAACTGCCGAAGCGCGCGATCAGCGCCTTGGCGAGCGGCTTGACGTCGCCGCGCGGCCGGGAGTGGAACAGGACCAGTTCGAGCAGTTCGTAATCGGCGAGCGCCTCGGCCCCGCCGCGCAGGAAGCGCTCGCGCAGACGTTGGCGGTGGCCAATGTAATGGGGCTTGTCGGCGGCGGGCTTGTCGGCCATGGGCGGACGCGCCGGAGCGGCGCTAGTCGTAGGGCGGCCGGTCGAGCCCAGCCGGCGAGCGCGTGAAGATCTCGTGGCCGTCGGCGGTGACGCCGATCGAATGCTCGAACTGGGCCGAGAGCGAGCGGTCCTTTGTCACCGCCGTCCAGCCATCGCCCAGCACCTTCACGTCGGGACGGCCGAGGTTGATCATCGGCTCGATGGTGAAGAACATGCCCTCGCGCAGCACCGCGCCCTCGCCCGGCCGGCCGAAGTGAAGGACGTTGGGCGCGTCGTGGAAGATGCGGCCGAGACCGTGGCCGCAGAAATCGCGCACCACCGAGCAGCGCTCGCCCTCGGCGAAGGTCTGGATCGCCGCGCCGATGTCGCCGAGGGTGGCGCCCGGGCGGACCACCGCGATTCCACGCATCATCGCCTCGTAGGTGACGTCGCACAGGCGTTGCGCCTTGCGCGAAACCGGGCCGGCGAAGAACATGCGGCTCGAATCGCCGTGCCAGCCGTCGACGATCACGGTCACGTCGATGTTGAGGATATCGCCGCTCCGCAGTCGCTTGTCGCCGGGAATGCCGTGACAGACCACGTGGTTGACCGAGATGCAGTTCGCCTTGGGAAAGCCCCGGTAGCCGAGCGGCGCGGCGATTGCGCCGTGCTCGACGATGAAGTCGTGGCACAGGCGATCGAGCTCGCCGGTCGTCACGCCTGGCTTGACGAAGGGGACGATGAAATCGTGCGTCTCGGCCGCGAGCCGCCCGGCGCGGCGCATGCTCTCGAAATCCTCGGGCCCGTGCAGGCGGATGCCCTCGCGGGTTCTCGGCTGGGTGTCGTTGTCGTAGGGAACCTTCACGTCCGATGCCATCCCTTGTTGCTAACTCCTTGCGTCAGCGCCGAAATGGATCGGCAGGGCACGATCGAGCGTGACGGAGTCCGTGGTCAGTTTACAGGAGAAACAAATTGCTTCAACGCCCGCCGCCAACGCCCGGGCGAGCCCGTCGGCATAGGTCGGGTCGATGTCGTCGGCGATGGCGAAGCCCGGACAGTCCTCTCGCTGGACGAGATAGAGCATCACCGCGCGCCCGCCGTCGGCGACCACGTTCGCGAGCTCGACCAGATGCTTGGCGCCGCGCGCGGTCACGGCGTCGGGGAACTCGGCGAGCCGGTCGCGGCGGAGATGGACGTTCTTGACCTCGACGTAGCAGGGTGGACGCCCCGCGCCCTCGAGCAGCATGTCGATGCGCGAGTTCCTGCCGTAGCGCACCTCGCGGCGCAGGCTGTCGTAGCCGGCGAGCTCGGGGACCCTGCCGGCCGCGATCGCCTCGGCGACGATCGCGTTGGGATGCGACGTGTTGATGCCCACCAGCCCCGCGCCGACGCGCGCCAGCTCCCAGCTATAGCGCAGCTTGCGCGCCGGGTTGCGCGCCGGCGACAGCCAGACCTCGATCCCCGGCTCGGCGAGCCCGGTCATGGCGCCCGGGTTGGCGCAATGCGCCGTCACCAAGCTGCCGTCGTCGAGTTCGTGGTCGCTGAGGAAGCGCTTGTAACGGCGGATCAGGCGGCCGCGGATCAGCGGGTCGGGGAATTGCATGAACGATAGGTAGGGCGCGCGCCCGGGGGCTGTCAACGGCGGCGGCCGCGCCGCCCGCGCCCCCGTCCCGGCGCGTGGGCGGGACGATTCCCGCGTTGCGCCTTCGGAGGGCGGGGGCCGGGGGGCGAGCCGCCGTCGAGCAGATCGAACATCAGGCCGCCGGTCGCGACCTCGGCCTCGACGAGCCGCACCTTGACCGCGTCGCCGAGCCGGAGCGCGATCTCGGGGCCGACCAGGCGCTGGCCTTCCTCGTCGTGGATGAAGTCGTCGGCAAGCCGGCTGCGCGGCACGATCCCCTCGGCCCCGGTCTCGTCGAGGGCGACGAACACGCCGAACCGCGCGACGCCCGAGATCCGGCCGGTAAAGGTCGCGCCGACGCGCTCGGCCATGTAAAGCGCGACGTAGCGCTCGACCGCATCGCGCTCGGCCGCGGCCGCGCGCCGCTCGGTCATCGAGAGATGCTCGCCGAGCGCATCGAACTCGGCCTCGGACCCGGGCTCGAGCCCGCCCTCGCCGAGATCGAGCGCCCGGATCAGCGCCCGGTGAACGAGCAGGTCGGCGTAGCGTCGGATGGGCGAGGTAAAATGGCTGTAGCGCTTGAGCCCGAGGCCGAAGTGGCCGAGGTTCAGCGGGCTGTAGATCGCCTGGGCCTGGCTGCGCAGGATCGCCGTGTTGACCGCCGGCGCGTGCGGCCGGTCGCGCACGTTGTCGAGAAGCGCGGCGAAATCGGCCGGGCGAACCCCGTCGCGGACTGTGAGCTTGTGGCCGAGCCCGGCGAGAAAGCTACGCAAATCGGCGATCTTCTCGGGCGAGGGCCGGTCATGAACCCGGTACATCACCGCCTCGCGCGCGACCTCCAGGGTCTCGGCGGCGGCGACGTTGGCGGCGATCATCAGCTCCTCGATCAGGCGGTGGCTGTCGAGCCGCTGGCGCGGGCGGATCGCCTCGACATGGCCCTTGTCGTCGAAAATCACCTGGTATTCGGGAAGCTCGAGATCGATGCTGCCGCGCCGCTTGCGCGCCCGCAAGAGGGCCTCGAAGACCCCATAGAGGGGCGCGATCACGGTTTCGGCGAGTGGCCCGGTCGTCTCGTCGGGCGCTCCGCCTCGCGCCGCCTGGACCTGGCCATAGGTCAGCCGCGCGGCCGAGCGCATGAGCGCGCGGACGAAACGGTGCCGGGTCAGCCGCCCGCGCGCGTCGATCCAGAGATGAACCGCGAGGCAGGGCCGCATCTCGCCGGGCTTGAGCGAGCAGAGATCGTTCGACAGCTCCTCGGGCAGCATCGGCACCACCCGGTCGGGGAAATAGACCGAGTTGCCGCGCTCGCGCGCCGCGCGGTCGAGTGCCGAGCCGGGGCGGACGTAATGGGCGACGTCGGCGATCGCGACCACCGCGTGCCAGCCGGCGTCGCGCTCGGGGTCGGGCTCGGCCCAGACCGCGTCGTCGAAGTCGCGCGCGTCCGCGCCGTCGATAGTGACCAGCGGCAGCGCGGTCAGATCGGCGCGCCCGGCGGGGGCGGTCACGGGCCGCGCCTTGCGCGCCTCGGCGCGCGCGGCGGGCGAAAATTCGGTCGGGATCTCGCGGGCGTGGATCGCGATCAGGCTGATGGCGCCGGGCTCGGCGAGCGAGCCGCCGAGGCGCTCCTTGATCCGTGCCTCGGGTAGGCCGAGCCGACGGCCGGGCAGGGTCTCGGCGAGCACCAGGTCGCCCGATCGCAGCCCGGTCTCGTCGCCGCCGACGACCGCGAAGGCGGTCTTGACGCGCCGGTCGGTGGGCTCGATGCGCGCGCCTCGGGGGGTGCGCCGGTAGACGCCGAGCACCCGCGCCGGTCCGCGCGGCAGGCGGCGGATGGCGCGCGCCTCGTAATCGCCGTCGCCGAGCCGGGTCAACCGAGCGAGAATCCGGTCGCCGGTCGCGGGCGCGCTCCGCGCCCGGCGGTCGGGCAGCAGACGGATGCGCGGCGGGGTTTCCTCCTCGGGCCAGGACAGGGGGCGGGCGAGCGGCTCGCCGTCCTCGTCGACGCCAATCACCTCGATCACCGCGACCGGCGGCAATTGGCCCGGACGCCGGACCTTACGGCGATGGCCGCGTTCGATCAGCCCCTCGTCGGCGAGGTCGCGCAGCATGTCCTTCAACAGGACTCGGTCGGGGCCGCGCAGGCGAAAGGCGCGCGCGATCTCGCGCTTGCCCACCGGGCCGGGGCTTTCCTCGATGAAGGCGAGCAGTTCCTCGCGGGTGGGAAGCGGAGACGGGCCGGTGGAGCGCCTAGCCAAGGGGGCTCGTCGGCGAATCCGCGCGCGTCTTTCGCGGCGCCGCCTTCTTTGCCGACGACTTCTTGGCGGCCTTCCTGGCTGGCGTCTTTTTCTTGGTCGTTTTCTTGGCCGTTTTCTTGGCCGCCGCCTTTTTCGCGGGGGCCTTCCTGGTCGTCCCACGCCGGCCGCGCGCGGGCTTGCCGCGCTCGGCGAGCTGGGCGACCGCCTCGTCGAGCGTGATGGTCTCGGCGTTCTTGTCGCGCGGCAGCGGCGCGTTGGTGCCGTTGTGGACCAGATACGGGCCGTAGCGCCCGTCCATTACGGTCACGGGCTCCTTGTCCTTGGGGTGGAGGCCGATCTCGCGCAAGGGGCGCGGGCCGCGCCGGCGGGTGGCGGCCTCGGCGATCAGCGCGACCGCGCGGTTGAGGCCGACGGTCAGCACGTCGTCGTCGGCGGGCAGCGAGACATAGGCCCCATCGTGCCGGAGGTAGGGGCCGTAGCGGCCGAGACCGGCGAGGATCTCCTTGCCGGTTTCGGGATGAATGCCGATCTTGCGCGGCAGCGACAGCAGCGCCAGCGCGGCGTCGAGGTCGATGTCGCCGGGCCGCCGACCCTTGGGAATCGCGGCGCGCTTGGGTTTCTTGTTCTCCTCGTCGGCCTCGCCGAGCTGGACATAATGGCCGTAGGGACCGCGCCGTAGCGTAACCTCGAGCCCGGTCTCGGGATCGGTGCCGAGCGGGCGCGGGCCGCCGTTGGCCTCGCCCTCGGCGTTCTCCTCGTCGGCGCCCGAAAGCGGGCGGGTATACTTGCACTCGGGATAGTTCGAGCAGCCGAGGAAGGCGCCGAAGCGGCCGAGCTTCAGGCTCAGCTTGCCGTCCTGGCAGGCGGGGCAGGCGCGCGGGTCGCGGCCGTCGTCGCGGGGCGGGAAGATATGCGGTCCCAGCACCTCGTCGAGGGCGGCGAGCACGTCGGCGACGCGCAGCTCGCGGGTCTCGTCGACCGCCGCCTTGAAGGCGCTCCAGAACGCGCGCAGCACGTCCTTCCAGTGCAGCTTGCCGTTCGAGATCTGGTCGAGCTGCTCCTCGAGCTGGGCGGTGAAGTCGTATTCGACGTAACGCTCGAAGAAGCTTTCGAGGAACGCGGTCACCAGTCGCCCGCGATCCTCGGGGATGAAGCGGCGCTTCTCGAGCCGGACGTAGTTGCGGTCCTGAAGGACCGAGATGATCGCGGCGTAGGTCGTGGGCCGGCCGATGCCGAGCTCCTCGAGCTTCTTGACCAGCGAGGCCTCGGTGAAGCGCGGCGGGGGCTCGGTGAAATGCTGGACCGGCGTGACCGCGTCGAGCCCGAGCGCCGCGCCCTCGTCCACGGGTGGCAGCCGGCGGTCGTCGTCGCCGGCGGCGCCGTTGTCGTCGCGCCCCTCGCGGTAGAGCTTGAGATAGCCGTCGAAGGCGATGGTCGAGCCGGTGGCGCGGAAGACCACGCGCCGGTCGGCGGTGGCGATGTCGATGGCGACCTGGTCGATCACCGCGCTTTCCATCTGGCTCGCCACCGCGCGCTTCCAGATCAACTCGTAGAGCCGGCGCTGGTCGGCGTCGAGATGGCCGGCGACGTCCTCGGGGCGGCGGGCGAAGCTGGTCGGGCGGATCGCCTCGTGCGCCTCCTGGGCGTTGCGCGCGGTCGCGCGGTAGGTGCGCGGCTTGTCCGGCAGGTAGGGCGCGTCGAAGGCGTCCGCGATCATGCCGCGGCAGTCCTCGACCGCCTCGCGGGCGAGTTGGACGCTGTCGGTCCGCATATAGGTGATGAGGCCCACGGTCTCGCCGCCGAGCGCCACGCCCTCGTAAAGGCGCTGGGCGACGCGCATGGTTCGCGCGGCGGCAAAGCCGAGCTTGCGCGAGGCCTCCTGCTGGAGGGTCGAGGTGGTGAACGGCGGCGCCGGGTTGCGCCGGGTCTTCTTGCGCTCGATCGCGGCGGCGGCGTAGGTGCCGCCCTTGGCGGCGGCGACCGCGGCACGCGCCGCCTTCTCGTCGCCGAGGTCGTATTTGCCGAGCTTCTTGCCATCGAGCACGGCGAGCCGCGCGGTGATCGCCGCGCCCGCCGGCGTCTTGAAGCCGCCCTCGACGGTCCAGTACTCGCGCGGGCGGAAGGCCTCGATCTCGGCCTCGCGCTCGCAGATCAGGCGAAGCGCGACCGATTGCACGCGCCCCGCCGAGCGGCTGCCCGGCAGCTTGCGCCACAGCACCGGCGAGAGCGTGAAGCCCACCAGGTAATCGAGCGCCCGGCGCGCCTGCTGGGCGTTGATCAGATCCATGTCGAGGTCGCGCGGGTGTTCCATCGCCTCGCGCACGGCGCGCTTGGTGATCTCGTGGAAGGTGACGCGCTTGACGTCGAGCCCCTTGAGCTTGCCCCGGTTCTTGAGCTCCTCGACCACATGCCAGGAGATCGCCTCGCCCTCGCGGTCGGGGTCGGTCGCGAGATAAAGCCGGCGCGCGCCCTTGATCGCCTTGACGATCTCGGCCATCGGCTTGGCCGCCCGGCCCTCGGCGACATAGGTCATGGCGAAGTCCTGGTCGGGTCGGACCGAGCCGTCCTTGGCGGGCAGATCGCGCACATGCCCATAGCTCGCCACGACCCGGTAGTCGGGGCCGAGGTATCTTTCGAGCGTTTTCGCCTTGGCGGGCGATTCGACGATGACGACGTTTTCGGTCATGGGGCGTGTCCGATCACACTTTCCGCCCAACCGGTTAACACTCCCTAACCGGAAAAGCGTAGGGAAACCTGGCCGCCGGGATGGCGGTCGAGCCGGCCCTCGATCTCGAGCTCGAGCAGCAGGGTCAAGACCACGGGGGCCGTTAATTGGCATTCGCGAATGATTTCGTCAACCGCGATCGGCGTTGGACCCAAGGCTTCGATCACCCGTTCGCGCGCCGCGTCGAGGGTTTTTTCATCCACCGCCGCGTCGGGGGCGGCCGTGAAATCGCCCGCCGGCGGCTCCTCGATCGGGCGTCGCAGCGGGCCTTCGAGGGCGGCGAGCACGTCGTCCGCGCCCTCGGTCAGCAACGCGCCCTGGCGGATCAGGTTGTTGGCGCCCCGGCAGCGCGGGTCGAGCGGCGAGCCCGGCACGGCGAACACCTCGCGCCCCTGTTCGAGCGCCATCCGCGCGGTGATCAGCGAGCCCGAGCGCGGCGCCGCCTCGACCACCACCACGCCGAGCGCGAGGCCCGAGATGATCCGGTTGCGGCGCGGGAAGTGGCGCGCCTGGGGCCGAGTGGCGAGCGGCTGCTCGCCGATCAGCGCCCCGGCCTCGGCGATCGCGTCCTGAAGCGCCGCGTTCTCGGGCGGATAGCGCACGTCGACCCCGCCGGCCACCACCGCGAGCGTGCCTCCCGCGAGCGCGCCCTGATGCGCGCTCGCGTCGATCCCGCGCGCGAGGCCCGAGACCACGACCAGCCCGGCCTCGACGAGATCGGCGGCGAGCCGGCGGGCGAAGCGTAGGCCGTTGGCCGAGGCGTTGCGCGCCCCCACGATCGCGATCATGCGGCGCGCGAGGAGGTGGCCATGGCCGAGAAGCGCGATCACCGGTGGCGGGTCGGCGATGGCGGCGAGCGGCGCGGGGTAATCGGGCTCGCCCCAGGCGATGAAGCGTCCGCCGAGGGCGACGAGCGCGTCGCGCTCGGCCTCGATCGCCTGACGCGAGGCGATGCGCAGGGACTTGCGCCGGCCGCCGCGCCGCGCGAGCTCGGGCAACGCCGCCAGCGCTTCGCCCGCGCTCCCGAAGCGGCGAAGAAGCTGGAGAAAGGTGATCGGGCCGACGTTCTCGCTGCGGATCAGGCGGAGACGGTCGAGGCGCTCGACCTCGGAGAGCGGGCGGGTCATCGCGGCACGGTAGTGCGCGCCGCGTCCCGAGGTCAACCTGTGGTTAGAGCGTGATGCGTTAAGTCGCGCCGGGCGGGGGAGCGGGCCGGCGCCGATTCAAAAGATATCAACCGGTGCCGCCGAGGCGGATCTTCGATTCCTCGCCGCGGACCAGGCGGCGGATGTTCGCGTGGTGGCGCAGGATGACCAGCGCCGCGATGAACAGCGCGAGCTCGCTCCGCTGGGGATCGGCGAGAAACCAGGCGAGCGGCGGCGAGGCCAGGAAGGCGACGAGCGCCGCGAGCGAGGAGTAGCGGAACAGCACCGCCGTCGCGAGCCAGATCAGGCAGGCGAGCAGTCCCACCGGCCAAGCCAGCGCGATCAGAACGCCGAGCCCGGTGGCCACCCCCTTGCCGCCGCGAAACCGCAGCCAGACCGGGAACATATGGCCGACCACGGCGGCGGCGGCGGCGATCACCGCCATGTCGGGGCCGAATTGCTGGGCGATCAGCACCGCGACCGCGCCCTTGGCGGCGTCGAGCAGTAGGGTCGCCGCGGCGAGCCCGCGCTTGCCCGTGCGCAGCACGTTGGTCGCGCCGATATTGCCCGAGCCGATGCGCCGGATGTCACCGAGCCCGGCGAGCCGGCTCAGGACCAGCCCGAAAGGGATCGAGCCCATGAGATAGGCGATCGCGCCACCGGCGAACAGCGGCCAGGTGTAGGCGATTCCGCCGAGTGGATCGGGCATCAGCCGTCGCGCCGGTAAACGCAGCGCCCGCCGACCACGGTGCGCAGCGCGCGCCCTTGCACGGGGCGGCCGTCGAAGGGCGAGTTGCGGGATTTCGAGTGCAGCGCGTCGACGTCGATCCGCCACGGCCGGTCGAGGTCGAACAGCACCAGATCCGCCGGCGCGCCCGCCGCCAGCCGGCCGACGTCGAGGCCGAGCAGCCGGGCCGGGCGGATGGTCATCGCCGCGAGCAGGTCGAGAAGCGCCATGGACCCATTGTGGTGGAGTTCGAGGGCCAGCGGCAACAGGGTTTCGAGCCCGACGATCCCGTTGGCGGCATGGGCGAAGGGCAGGCGCTTGCTATCCTGGTCGTGGGGCGCGTGGTCGGTGGCGATGGCGTCGATGGTGCCGTCGCGGAGACCCTCGACGATCGCCAGGCGGCTGTCCTCGTCGCGCAGCGGCGGGGCCATCTTGGCGAAGGTCCGATAATCGCCGACTGCGACCTCGTTGAGCGCGAAGTGGTGCGGCGCGGCCTCGGCGGTGACCGGCAGCCCGCGCGCCTTGGCCGCGCGGACCGCGGCGACCGCCTCGCGGGTCGAGATATGGGCGACGTGATAGCGCCCGCCAGTGATCTCGGCGAGGCGGATGTCGCGCTCGACCACGATCGCCTCGCTCGCGTTGGGAATCCCCGGCAGGCCGAGCCGGGTCGCGATCTCGCCCTCGTTCATGCAGCCGCAGCCCGAAAGGCTGGGGTCCTCGGCATGCTGGATGACGAGCGCGCCGAAGGCGGTGGAATAGGAAAGCGCGCGGCGCATCACCATGCTGTCGTGAACCGGCAGGCCGTCGTCGGAGAAGGCGACCGCGCCCGCTTCGGCGAGCATCCCCATCTCGGTCAGCTCGCGCCCGCCGAGCCCCTTGGTGATCGCCGCGATCGGATGAATGCGCGCGACCGCCGTCTCGCGCGCCCGGCGCTCGATGAAATGGACCAGCGCGATGTCGTCGATCACCGGATCGGTGTTGGGCATACAGGCCATCGTTGTGACCCCGCCGGCGACTGCCGCCCGACTGCCCGAAGCGAGCGTCTCCTTGTGCTCGTGGCCGGGCTCGCGGAGATGAACATGCATGTCGACCAGCCCGGGCGCGAGGCAGTGGCCGCCGCAGTCGACCAGCTCGGCGTCCTCGGGCGGGCCGCCGTCAGCGAACAGGCGCGGGCCGAGATCGACGATGCGGCGTCCCTCGGTCAGCAGCGCGCCGGGCGCATCCAGCCCGGTCGCGGGGTCGAGCAGGCGCGCGTTCACATAGGCGACGCGCCCCGGCGGTGGCGCCTTGGGCGCGGGCTTGGCGATGTATTCGTCGCTCACGGCCGCGCCTCGTTGTGGTCGAGGCGGGGAAAGGCGCGGCTCAACACGTCGAGGCAGGCCTGGCGCACGGCGACCCCCATCTCGACCTGGTCGAGGATGACCGTGCGGGTGATGTCGTCGGCGAGCAGGCTGTCGATCTCGACCCCGCGGTTCATCGGGCCCGGGTGCATGATCAGGGCGTCGGGTCGCGCCGCCGAGAGCTTCTCGCGGTCGAGGCCGTGGAAGTGGAAGTACTCGCGCACCGAGGGCACGAAGCTGCCCCGCATGCGCTCGGTCTGAAGGCGCAGCATCATCACGATGTCGCAGCCCGCGAGGCCCGCGCGCATGTCGGTGAAGACCTCGACGCCGAGCCGTTCGGCCGCCACCGGCAGAAGCGTCGGCGGCGCCACCAGCCGCACCCGCGCGCCCATGGTGTTGAGAAGATGGATGTTCGAGCGCGCGACTCGGCTGTGCATGATGTCGCCACAGATGGCGACTGCGAGCCCCTCGATCCGGCCCCGACGGCGGCGGATGGTCAGCGCATCGAGAAGCGCCTGGGTTGGATGCTCGTGGCTGCCGTCGCCGGCGTTGATGACCGCGCAGTTGACCTTCTCCGACAACAGCTTGGCGGCGCCGCTGTCGGGGTGGCGTACGACCAGGACGTCGGGGTGCATGGCGTTCAGGGTCATCGCCGTGTCGATCAGCGTCTCGCCCTTCTTGATCGACGACGAGGCGACCGACATGTTGATGACGTCGGCGCCGAGCCGCTTGCCCGCGAGTTCGAACGAGGTGCGCGTGCGGGTCGAGCTTTCGAAGAACAGGTTGATCTGGGTGCGCCCGCGCAAGAGGTCGGTTTTCTTGTCGGCGCGGCGGTTGAGCGCGACGTAGCCGTCGGCGAGATCGAGAAGCGCGGAAATCACCTCGCGCGACAGCCCCTCGATTCCCAGCAGGTGGCTGTGCGGATAATCGATCTTTGTCGAGGAAGCGGCGGTCATTAAAGGGGCAGTGTAATCTCGCGCGCGCCCTCCCGCAACACGGACCACGCCCCGCGACCGCTCACGAGGCGAGCGTGAGGACGAGCGGCAGGGTCGCGGCCGCGAGCGCATGGGTGACGGCGACGATCTGCGCCATCAGCACGGCGTCGCCTCCCATCTGGCGGGCGAGGATGAAGGCGCTGGTCGCGGTCGGCAGCCCGGTGAACAACACCGCGACGGTAATCGCCGGGCCGCCGACGCCGAGCGCGCCGCCGACGATCAGAACGGTTGCCGGCATGGCGATCAGCTTGATCGCGCAGACCAGGGCGACGCTCGTCCCGGCGCGGCGAAACCCCGTGAACGAAAGCCCCGCGCCGACGCACATCAAGCCGATGGCGAGCGCCGCGCGGCCCAGCACGTCGAGCAGCCCGGCGACCGCGGCGATCCGGCCCAGGCCGGTCAGGTTGAGCGCCAGGCCGACGAGACAGGCGAGGATCAGCGGGTTGCGGGCGAGGATGCGGGCGACCGTCGGCCAGTCGGCGGCCTTCTCGCCGGCGTAGCGGCCGAGCACCGTCACGCACAGGACGTTGACGATCGGCACGTAGGTGCCGACCGTGAGCGCCGCGAGCGCCAGCCCGCTCTTGCCGTAAAGGCTGAGCGCGACGGCGAAGCCGATATAGCCGTTGAGGCGGATCGAGCCCTGGAACAGCGAGGTGAACGCCGGTCCGTCGAGGGTCGCGACCCGCCGCAGCCCCATGGCGAGCGCCGCGCCGACCAGCACCGCCGAGGCGACCGCCACGGGCATGTAGCCGGGATCGAGCGCGTCGAACCGCGCGCCGCCCAGGCTGCCCGCGATCAGCGCCGGAAGAAGGAGATAATAGGTCAGCCGCTCGGCCGGCACCCAGAAGCCGTCGCCCGGCAGGCCCGCGCGCCGGAGCGCCGCGCCCAGCGCGAGCACCGCGCCGACGGGAACCAGCGCCGCGAGGATCGCGTTCACGGGGGCGCGTTCCGGGGGAGCGAATCGAGCGCGCCCTGAAGGATGTAGGCGGCGGCGAGCTTGTCGACGATCTCGCCTCGGCGGCGGCGCGAAAGATCGGCGTCGATCATCGCGCGCTCGACCGCGACGGTCGACAGGCGCTCGTCCCAGAAGGCGAGCGGCAGGTCGATCTCGGCGAGCAGGTTGGTCGCGAACTGGCGCACCGACTGGCAGCGCGGCCCCTCGCTTCCGTCCATGTTGACCGGCAGGCCGACCACCAGCCCGCCCACGTCCTGCTCGGCGATCACGCGCTTCATTTCGGCGAGGTCGTCGCGGAACCGCCGCCGGCGGATGGTCGCGCGCGGCGAGGCGATCATCCGGCCGAGGTCCGAGAGCGCGAGGCCGATGGTCTTCTTGCCGACGTCGAGGCCGAGAAGGCGCTGCCCCGGCCGCAGTTCGGCGGCCAGGTCGCGGAGATTTTCCACGGGCTTGCGAGGGGTCATGGCGGATGATAACTTGCCGGCGATCTTTGCGCCCGAAGCCCCCGGTCCCCAGGGTTTTCGGCGCCGCATTCCGGGGGCAGACAATGTCACATGTCGATCGATAAAGCCACCGTGGCGCATATCGCCCGGCTCGCCCGCATCGCCTTGCCGGAAGACGCGCGCGAGGCGGTCGCCGGCGAGCTCAACAACATCCTCGCCTGGGTCGAGCAGCTCGCCGAGGTCGATACCGACGGCGTCGAGCCGATGACCAGCGTCGTCGAGGTCGCGCTTCCGCTGCGCGCCGACGAGGTGACAGACGGCGCCCGCGTCGAGGAGATCCTCGCCAACGCGCCCCGGCGCGAGGACGGCTATTTCGTGGTTCCCAAGGTGGTCGAGTAGTGGCCGCGCTGACCGATCTCACGCTCGCCGAGGCGCGCGCCGGCTTGGCGGCCGGCGATTTTTCCGCGCGCGAGCTGACCCAGGCGCATCTCGCGGCGATCGAGGCGGCGCGCGCGCTCAACGCCTTCATCACCGAGACCCCCGAGCGCGCGCTCGAAATGGCCGACGCCGCCGACGCGCGGCGCGCGCGTGGCGAGGGCGGGGCGCTCAACGGCCTGCCGATCGCGATCAAGGACCTGTTCTGCACCCGGGGCGTGTTGACGACCGCGGGCAGCCATATCCTCGACGGGTTCGTGCCGCCCTATGAATCGACCGTGACCGAGAACCTGTGGTCGGCCGGCGCGGTGATGCTGGGCAAGGCCAATCTCGACGAGTTCGCCATGGGCTCGTCGAACACCACAAGCCATTACGGCCCGGCGATCAACCCCTGGCGGCGCGCGGGCGACGACCGTCCGCTGGTGTCCGGCGGCTCGTCGGGCGGCTCGGCGGCGGCGGTCGCGGGGCGTATCGCGCTCGCCGCCACGGGCACCGACACCGGCGGCTCGATTCGCCAGCCGGCGGCGTTCTGCGGGATCGTCGGGCTCAAGCCGACCTACGGACGCTGCTCGCGCTGGGGAATCGTCGCCTTCGCATCCTCGCTCGACCAGGCCGGGCCGCTGACGCGCACGGTGCGCGACGCGGCGATCATGCTGGGCGCGATGGCGGGACACGATCCGCGCGATTCGACCTCGGTTCCCCAGCCGGTGCCCGACTACGAGGCGGCGCTGGATCGCGACGTGAAGGGTCTGCGCGTCGGCATTCCGGCCGAGTATCGCGTCGACGAAATGCCCGAGGCGATCGACCGCCTGTGGCAAAAGGGCGCCGCGTGGTTCCGCGAGCGCGGCGCCGAGATCGTCGAGATCGACCTGCCGCACACGCGCCATGCGCTGCCGACCTATTACATCGTCGCGCCCGCCGAGGCGTCGTCGAATCTCGCGCGCTACGACGGGGTGCGCTACGGCCTGTGCGTCGAGGGCGAGACCCTCTCGGAGATGTACGAGAAGACTCGCGCCGAGGGCTTCGGCGACGAGGTCAAGCGCCGCCTGTTCATCGGCACCTACGTCCTCTCGGCGGGCTATTACGACGCCTATTACCTCAAGGCGCAGAAGCTCCGCACGCTGATCGCGAACGATTTCCGCGCCGCCTTCGAGAAGGTCGACGTGGTGCTGACGCCGACCGCGCCGTCGCCCGCCTTCGCGGTCGGCGAAAAGGCCGACGACTCGATCGCCATGTATCTCAACGACGTGTTCACGGTCCCGGCGAGCCTCGCGGGGTTGCCGGCGATCTCGGTCCCGGCGGGGCTGTCCGACGACCGCCTGCCGCTCGGGCTCCACGTCATCGGCAAGCCCTTCGACGAGGAGACCGTCTTGCGCGCCGGGCGCGTGATCGAGGACGCCGCCGGCTTCGACACGCGGCCCGAAGGAAACGGCGCATGAGCGACGCGCCGTTGATCGCGGGTCGGACCGGCGATTGGGAGGTCGTGATCGGCCTCGAGGTCCATGCCCAGGTGATTTCCAAGGCCAAGCTGTTCTCGGGCGCGTCCACCGCCTTCGGCGCGCCGCCCAACAGCCAGGTCTCGCCGGTTGACGCGGCGATGCCCGGCATGCTGCCGGTGATCAACGCGGTCTGCGTCGAGCAGGCGGTGCGCACCGGGCTCGCGCTCAAGGCGCAGATCAACCTGGTCTCGGTGTTCGACCGCAAGAACTACTTCTACCCCGACCTGCCGGCGGGCTATCAAATCTCGCAGTACCCGCGCCCGATCGTCGGGGCCGGCGAGATCATTCTCGACCTGCCGGGCGGGCGGAGCCGCAAGGTCGGCATCACGCGGCTGCATCTCGAGCAGGACGCGGGCAAGAGCCTGCACGATCGCGGCGCCGACGCGACCCATGTGGACCTCAACCGCGCTGGCGTCGCGTTGATGGAGATCGTCTCCGAGCCCGACCTTCGCTCGGCCGAGGAGGCCGGGGCCTACATGCGCAAGCTGCGCTCGATCCTACGCTATATCGGAACCTGCGACGGCAACATGGAAGAGGGCTCGATGCGCTGCGACGTCAACGTCTCGGTGCGCCGCCCGGGCGAGCCCTACGGCACCCGCTCCGAGACCAAGAACGTCAATTCAATCCGCTTTCTCATGCGCGCCATCGAGTACGAGGCCGCGCGACAGATCGAGCTCATCGAGGACGGCGGCGCGGTCGTCCAGGAGACCCGGCTGTTCGATTCGACGCGCGGCGAGACGCGCTCCATGCGCAGCAAGGAAGAAGCCCACGACTACCGCTACTTCCCCGACCCCGATCTGGTGCCGCTCAGGCTCGACCAGGCCTGGGTCGACGAGATCGCCGCCGGCCTGCCCGAGCTGCCTGACGAGAAGAAGGCGCGCTTCATCGCCGATTACGGCCTCGCGCCCTACGACGCGGGCGTGCTGGTCGCCGATCGCGACAACGCCGACTACTTCGAGGCGGTCGCCAAGGGCCGCGACGCCAAGCTCGCCGGCAACTGGGTGACGGTCGAGCTGTTCGGCCGGCTCAACAAGGCGGGGCTCGGCATCGGCGACACGCCGGTTTCGGCCGAGGGGCTCGGCGGCTTGATCGATCTCGTCGCCGAGGGCGCGATCTCGGGGCGGACCGCCAAGGACGTGTTCGACGAGATGTTCGAGACCGGGCGCGGCGCGGCCGAGATCGTCGAGGAAAAAGGTCTCCGCCAGCTCAGCGACGCGGGCGAGATCGAGGCGATCGTCGATCGAATCATCGCCGACAACCCGGGCCAGGTCGCCCAGGTCGAGAAGAACCCCAAGGTTATCGGCTGGTTCGTCGGTCAGGTCATGAAGGCGACCGGCGGCCAGGCCAACCCGGGCGTCGTCAACGGCATTCTGAGAAAGAAGCTCGGGCTTTAGAGTTTTCCCGTCAGGCGCGGGCCACGAGCGCGGCGTGGCGCGCGGCGAAGGCGGCGAGGCTGGGGAATTCCATGTCGGGCCTGGCCTCGGCGGGCGGCGTCGCGCCCGCGCCTTCCTTTCCCTGGCGGCGGTTGATCCAGCAGGTGGCGAGTCCGAAGGCGGCCGCCGGGGCGTGGTCGTGATAGAGGCTCTGTGCCGTGTGCAGGATATCTTCGGGGCGCACGCCGATCGCGGCGAGCCGGTCGAGCATGAAGCGGAAATTGGCCGGATCGGGCTTGTAGGAGCCCACGTCCTCGGCGGTGTAGACTGCGTCGAACGCGACCTCCAGCCGCGCCGCGCTATGGGCGAACGAGGCCCGATCCACGTTCGACAGCACCACCAGCCGGTAATGCTTCTTGAGGTAGGCTAGCGCCTCGCGGCTGTCGGGAAACGCCGGCCAGTCGGCGACCGAGCGGCCGAGCGCGTCGGCCTCCGAGTCGCTCGCCTCGATCCCGAAATCGGCGGCCAGGGCGCGCATGACCGCGCGCAGGACCTCGGGATAGATTAGCCCAGGATTTTCTCGCTGGATGACGGTCTCGTGACGGCCGAAGCCTTCGAGCAACGCGGGGCCGTCGGCGTTCAGGCCGCAGCGCGCTGCCCAGGGTTCGAGCACGGCAAGAATCCCCGTCTCCCAATCGATCAGCGTGCCGTAGCAATCGAAGGCGAGCGTGTCGAAATCGGTGAGCGTCATCGCGGTCGAGACCCCGGGTTGTCGAAAGCCCACCGCCTTATCGGCGATCGGGCGCGGCGAGGCAAGCCCCAAGGCCCGCCGCGCCGCGTCGCCCGAGCGCATTCATCGGGGCCTCGTTCGCCGGGTTCATTGGGGATAAACCCGCTGGATGAACACGGCCTCGGCCGTCCGCGTCGGGTGGCCGCGATGGATCGAGACCCGCACCCGGTAGATATCGTTGGGCGTCATCCTGAAGTAGTTGCAATAGGTGACGACGCCGCCAACCATCATCGGGTGGAGCGGCTTCAGCGCGCCGACGAGGCCGAGCGGCGAGATTCGCATCTCGACATCGGCGTCCGTGATCCGTCGGCCGCTCGCCCGATCGTAAAGCGCGACCAGCACATGGTACATGTTGGGCCCCTTGGGCACCTTCTGCGTGACCTTGTGTTCGCCATAGACCTCGGGATGCGCCCACATCCGGTCGGTTGGTATTAGGCCGACGTAGATCGTGATCCCATCGGCCGTGTAGGAGCGATCGTGCTCGCTCGCCCATGCGCCGGCGGAAACCAGCGCGAACAGACAGGCGAGCGCGAGCGCGCGGAGCTGCGAAAGAGTTCTCGTGTATCTCATCTCATCGTCCTCCACTTGGTGTTGCCGGAGGAGATGACGTTGCCGCGAAGAAAGGCGTTCGGCGCGCGTTCGCGCGCCTGGCCCTACCCGGTCTCGCGCCTGGGAAGCACGTTCGGCGGCCGTCGGGGGCCGATTCATCGAAATCCTTGCGGGCGCCAATGGGCGCCGCTTCGATCCCTGTTCCGACGCCGCCTTGTCAGCGTCGTGCTTCACCGTCGTGCCATCCGTCTTTCGCGGACTGTCGCGGCATCGCCGGGTACGCGCATCCACCCGCCCGAAGAGGGGCGGAAGAACACGCCTTGGTTATTATGGAATACTTAGAGATTTTTAACGCCGGTTACAAGAGCCCGGCGCGTTTTCGCATAACAACCAACAGTCGCGTAAAAGAAAAAAAGGAGGGGCGCTCCAGGCGCGCGCCCCATCCAGTCAGGGAGGACACACCATGTAGTCTGCGACGGCGACGAGTAGGGAGTGCTGTCGCGTCGCAGGTTTCGCAACCGGCCCGTGCGGCGGGAAAGTGCCCCTGGACGCTTACGAGCAACCGCTCGTGGCGCCGCAGGTATCGCACTTCAAGCACGTTCCGTTGCGAACCAATGTGAGGTTCCCGCATTCATTGCACGGGTCTCCCTCATACCCCTTCAGTCGCGCCTCGTGGCGCCGGACGATCGCCGGGTTCGCGACCGTCTCCCCGGTGGCCACGGCGGTCGCGACGGCCATCGCCGTCGTCGCGCTCGCCGCGCCCGCCGTTTCCATGCCCGCCGATGCCACGGCCGCCTCGGCGGCGGCATGGTCACCACCCTGGACCACGCGCAGGCCCGCGCGGGCGTAGCCGTTGCCCGCCATGCGCAGAACCGCGGCGAGATCGCCGACCTCGGCCGCGCGATGGGTCGCATCCTCGCCGAGCGTCGCCTGGATCTCGCCGCCGCCGACGCTGTCGGGGGTCAGGTCGCCGGGCTCGACATGGGCGAGATCGCTGCGCCCGAGATACGAGATCGCAAGCTCGCGGAACAGGTAGTCGAGAATCGAGGTCGACATCTTGATCGCGTCGTTGCCCGCGACCATGCCCGAGGGCTCGAAGCGCGTGAAGGTGAAGGCCTCGACGTATTCCTCGAGCGGCACGCCGTATTGCAGCGCGATCGAGATGGCGATCGCGAAGTTGTTCATCAGGCTGCGGAAGGCCGCACCTTCCTTGTGCATGTCGATGAAGATCTCGCCCAATCGGCCGTCGTCGTACTCGCCGGTGCGCAGGTAGACCTTGTGGCCGCCGACCACCGCCTTCTGGGTATAGCCGCGCCGGCGTTGGGGCAGGCGGCGGCGCGAGGCGATGCGGCGCTCGACCTCCTTCTCGACGATATGGACGACGCGCTCGGGCAGGCTCTCGGCGTCGTCCTCGTCGTCGTCGATATCCTCGGCCGTGAAGGCGCTCAGCGGCTGCGAGAGCTTGGAGCCGTCGCGGTACAGCGCGATCGCCTTGAGCCCCAGCCGCCAGGCGAGGACATAGGCGTCCTTGCACGCCTCGACCGTGGCCTCGTGCGGCATGTTGATGGTCTTGGAGATCGCGCCCGAGATGAAGGGCTGGGCCGCCGCCATCATGCGGATATGGCTTTCCGCCGACAGGCTGCGCTTACCGATCCGCCCGCAAGGGCTCGCGCAGTCGAACACCGGGAGATGCTCGTCCTTGAGGTGCGGCGCGCCCTCGACCGTCATGGCGCCGCAGCAATATGCGTTGGCGGCGTCGATCTCCTCGCGCTCGAAGCCGAGCTCGGAAAGCATGTCGAAGGCCGGATCGTCGAGCCGCGCCGCGTCGAGACCCAGGCCGTGGATGCAGAAGTCCTCGCCGAGGGTGAACTTGTTGAACGCGAAGCGGATGTCGAAGGCGTTCTTGAGCGCCGCCTCGAGCCGGTCGATGGTGCCGACGTTGAAGCCCCGGGCGCGCAGCGCCTCGTGATCGATCCCCGGGGAACCGTCGAGGGTGCCGCGGCCGACCGCGTAGCGCACGATCTCGTCGATCTGCTCCCGGTCATAGCCGAGCCGGGCGAGCGCCTCGGGCACCGTCCGGTTGATGATCTTGAAGTAGCCGCCACCGGCGAGCTTCTTGAACTTGACCAGCGCGAAGTCGGGCTCGATCCCGGTGGTGTCGCAGTCCATCACCAGGCCGATGGTGCCGGTCGGGGCGATCACCGTGACCTGGGCGTTGCGGAAGCCGTGTCGCTCGCCGAGCGCGAGCGCGTCGTCCCAGGCGGCACGCGCCGCCTCGACGAGGCCGGCGTCGGGGCAGGACTTGGCGTCGAGCGGCACCGGCGGGATCGACAGCGCCTCGTAGCCCGTCGTCTCGCCATGGGCCGCGCGGCGGTGGTTGCGGATCACGCGCAGCATCGCCAGTGTGTTCTCGCCGTAGCGCGGGAAGGCGCCGAGCTCGCGCGCCATCTCGGCCGAGGTGCGATAGGCGACGCCGCTCATCAGGGCGCTGATCGCCCCCGTGAGCGCGCGTCCCTCGTCGCTGTCATAGCCATGGCCGAGGCTCATCAGGAGCCCGCCGATGTTGGCGAAGCCGAGGCCGAGGGTGCGGAAGTCGTAGGACCGCTGGGCGATCTCGGGCGAGGGGAACTGCGCCATGACCACCGAGATCTCGAGCACGATCGTCCACAACCGCACCGCATGGGCGAAGGCGTGGCCGTCGAAGCTGCCGTCGGCGCGCTGGAACGCCTTGAGGTTGAGCGAAGCGAGATTGCACGCCGTGTCGTCGAGGAACATATACTCCGAGCACGGGTTCGAGGCGTTGATCCGCCCCGATTCCGGGCAGGTGTGCCAGTCGTTGATCGTGGTGTCGTACTGGATGCCCGGATCGGCGCAGGCCCAGGCGGCGTAGGCGATCTGCTCCCACAGCTCGCGCGCCTCCAGGGTCTTGTGGACCGAGCCGTCGGTGCGCCGTAGCAGCGGCCACTCGCCGCCGTCGAGAACCTTGCGCATGAAGGTCTCGGTCACGCGCACCGAGTTGTTCGAATTCTGGCCCGAAACCGTGATGTAGGCGTCCGAATCCCAGTCGGTGTCGAAGATCGGAAACTCGATCCCGGCATAGCCCTGGCGCGCGAACTGGATCACCTTGCGGATCATGTTCTCGGGCACCTGGGCCTTGCGCGCGGCGCGCAGGGCGCGGCGCAGGGCCGGGTTGTGCTCGGGCTCGAAACGCTTGTCGCCCTTGATCCGGGTTTCGTCCTCGTTTCCGTTCCCCCGGCAGGCGGCCATCACCGCGTCGAGATGACGCGCGCAGAGCTTCGAGCCCGCGACCATCGCCGCGACCTTCTGCTCCTCGAGCACCTTCCAGTTGACGAAGTCCTCGATGTCCGGGTGATCGACGTCGACGACCACCATCTTGGCCGCGCGTCGCGTGGTGCCGCCCGACTTGATCGCGCCGGCGGCGCGGTCGCCGACCTTGAGGAAGCTCATCAGCCCCGAGGACCGGCCGCCGCCCGACAAGGGCTCGCCCTCGGCGCGCAGCTTCGAGAAGTTGCTGCCGGTGCCCGAGCCGTACTTGAACAGCCGCGCCTCGCGCACCCAGAGATCCATGATTCCGCCCGCGTTGACGAGATCGTCCGAGATGCTCTGGATGAAGCAGGCGTGGGGCTGGGGGTGCTCGTAGGCGGAATCCGAGCGCGTCAGCCGGCCCCGGGCGTGATCGACGTAGAAATGCCCCTGGGGCGGTCGGTCGATGCCATAGGCCCAATGGAGCCCGGTGTTGAACCACTGCGGCGAATTGGGCGCCCCCATCTGCCGGCACAGCATGTAGCGCAGCTCGTCGTAGAAGGCGCGCGCGTCCCGCTCGGCGTCGAAATACCCCGCCTTCCAGCCCCAGTAGGTCCAGGTGCCGGCGAGCCGATCGAACACCTGCTTGGCCGAGGTCTCGGTGCCGTCCCGCCGGTCCTCGGACGCCTCGGCCAACGCCGCCTCGTCGGGCGCGTGGCGCCACAGCCAGGCCGGCACGTCCTTCTCCTCGACCGCCTTGAGCTTGCTGGCGACGCCCGCCTTGCGGAAATACTTCTGGGCCAGCACGTCGCAGGCCACCTGCGACCACTGGGCGGGCACCTCGATGTCATCGAGATGAAACACGACAGAGCCGTCCGGATTGCGGATCTCGCTCGTCGTCCTGCGAAACTCGATACCCTCGTAGGGCGACTTGCCTTCGGTCGTAAAACCACGCTCGACCCGCATCCCAACAAACTCCCTTGACGCGCCTGCCCATGCCCTGCTTGTCGGGGGTGGCGCGGTGCCCCCATCGCGGCGTTCGACTGTCTTGTTCGAGGGGCCAAGGCAACCACAATTCCTTGGGGTGCGCAACCAGATTTTGTGGGTCGGTCGCGGATTTTACTACATTATGTAGTATTCCGAGGGAATCTCCCGGATTCTCGCGCGGCCGCCGGATTCGCCCCGTCCGGATCAGGCGGGCGCCGCCAGCGGCAGGTTGACGAGCAGGTTCTGGGGCTTGAGACGGAGGCCGTGGTCGGGGGTCATCATCATCGCCAGATAGACCGGCCGGCCCCGGGTCTCCGGGCGCATCAGCGAGGGGTTGGCGAACTCGAGCCGGAACAGCGAGAGCAGGCGCTCGAGCCGCTCCTCGTCGATCTCGACGCCGTTGTAGAGGTCGTTGAGAAGCGCGCTCGCCTCGACGTCGAGCCCGACATGCCAGACCCAATGCTCGTCGCGGATCGTGGCGACCGGCTGGATATTCACCTCGGCGCCGGTGAAATGCGACACCCAGGCTTCGAGCACCCGGCACAGCGCATCGAGCCCGGCGCGGCCGAAGGTGAGATCGAGCACCGTGTCGTGGCGCTCGTCGCGCCCCCAGTAGCCGTCCGCGGTCTCGGGGTTCAGCACGTCGAGCTCGACCGACCGCAGCGGGGTTCCCGCCCCGGCGACCAGCCGGCCGAGATCGCCCAGCCCCCCGTCGGTCGCGAGCATCTCGACGGTCGCGGCGTCGGCGGCGAGGATCGCGCCGTCTCGGATCGTGACCCGCTGGCGGCGAAAGAGCAGCTCGCTCGCGCGCGCCTCCAGCGGCCCCGCGCCGTCGAGGATACCGCGCAGCACCACGTGGACGAGATGGTTGACGAACAGCGGCGGCGGCGGCGCGGCGTCGCCGGCGAAAATCTCGCAATAGCAGTCCTCGATCGTGCCGGCGGCGAGCAGGCGGTCGCGGAAATCGAGCCAGACGCGGTAGTTGTCGCGCGCGTCCCCGTCGGCCATCGCCGCGATCCGCTCGGGCGAGACGGGGATGCGCGGGTCCGCCACCAGCGCCGCGTGCAGGGCGCGCTCGGCCGCGCAGGACTCCTCCACCGGGCGCATCTCGGGCCGGTCGAGATAGGCGCGCAGGAACGCATCATTGACCGCAAGTCGGCCGTCGGCGCGGCGGGCGAGCAGGTGGTAGCCGCTGTTGCGCCAGAAATCAGGCATCGGAATCCTTTCGCCAACTCCCATCCATGCCGTATCTATGCCGGGAAACCGAAGCGGCGTCCATCGAGCGGCGATCGGCCTCTTGCGCTGGACGGCGCGCCGTCGCGGTGCCATATTCGGCCCGCTTCCGACCATGGAGGAGCCGCTATGACGACGGCAATCACGCTTCTGCACACGTGGCTTCGCGGCGAGTTCGTCGGCGAGGACGAGTTCGGCAACCGCTACTACCGCGAGAAACGCGCCTCCGACCCGAGCGGCCGGCGCCGGCGCTGGGTGGTCTACAAGGGCGAGGCCGAGGGCTCGAAGATCCCGCCGCTGTGGAACGCCTGGATTCATTACGGCCTCGACGCGCCGCCGCTCGACGGCGCGGCCAAGCGGCGGCCCTGGCAGAAGCCGCATGTTCCGAACCCCACCGGCACGCGCCTCGCCTACCACCCGCCCGGGGACATGGACGGCGGCGCGCATCCCGAGGGAATGCCGCCCGCGTACCAGCCCTGGCGGCCGTGACGCCGCGCGGCGGGCGCGCGGGACGACGGGTCGGGATCGTGGACAGGATGAAGAGAGGGAGCGATGGGTAAAACCCTGCTTGAAACCTTGATGGGCGCGGTGGTTCTGGGGGTGGCGATCGTTTTCGTCGCCTTCGCCTACTCGCGCGCCGGGGTCAGCTCGGTTTCCGGTTACGAGGTTTTCGCCAAGTTCAGCTCGGTCGACGGGCTCGATGTCGGCGACGACGTGCGGATCAGCGGCATCAAGATCGGCACGGTCACGGACCAGACGCTGGACCCCGATTTCTTTCGCGCCGTCGTGTACATGACCATCGATCCCGAGGTGAAGCTGCCCGAGGACACGACCGCGGCGGTCGTCAGCGCGGGCCTTCTGGGCGGCAAGTACGTCTCGCTCGATCCCGGCGGCGCCGACGAGCTGATCCCGCCCGGCGGCGAGATCAAGTTCACCCAATCGTCGGTCAATCTCGAGGGGCTGCTCGGCAAGGTGATCTATAACCTGAGCAACGGCGGCGGCAGCGGCGGTGAGTCGGGGTCCGGAAACTAGCTTGGCCGAGAGTATGGTCATGCCGAGACCCCGCCAGACTTGGCAAGCCGGGCGCTACGCGCGCACCGCCCGGTTCGTGAGCGATCTCGGCGCCCCGCTGGTCGACCTGCTCGACCCGCGTCCGGGCGAGCGGGTCCTCGACCTTGGCTGCGGCGATGGCGTGCTCGCCGTCGAGATCGCGGCGCGCGGCGCCCGCGTGCTCGCCGTCGACGCCGCGCCCGACATGGTGGCGGCGGCGCGCGCGCGGGGGGTCGACGCACGGCTCGGCGACGGCGAGGCGCTTGCCTTCAACGGCGGCTTCGACGCCGTGTTCTCGAACGCGGCGCTCCACTGGATGCGGCGGCCCGAGGCGGTGGTCGACGGCGCGTGGCGCGCGCTCGATCCCGGCGGGCGCTTCGTCGCCGAGTTCGGCGGCGCGGGCAACGTCGCCGCGGTGGCCGAGGTCCTCGACGAGGCGCTCGCGCGGCGCGGCGTCGACGTCGCGTCGGTCTGGCCCTGGTATTTCCCGACCGAGGAGGCCTATCGCGCGGTGCTCGAGGCGCGCGGCTTCCGGGTCGAGCGCATCGGCCTTCATCCCCGTCCGACGCCGTTACCCGGCCCGATCGAGGACTGGCTCGACACCTTCGCCGAAAGCTTCCTCGCCGCGCTGCCCGAGGCCGAGCGTCCGGCGTTCAAGGCCGAGGTCGCCCGGGCGCTGCGCCCGCGCCTGCTGGACGCGGACGGGCGCTGGGTGCTCGATTATGTGCGCCTTCGCCTGCGCGCGCTGCGTCCGGAGGGACGGGAATGACCGATCAGAACGCCAAGCCCGGGCTCAAGCGCGTCTGGCGCGCGCCCGACGGCACGCCGGTCGCTTGCGTCGAGAAGCTCAAGATCCTCGAGGAGAACATCGACGAGATTCGCGACCAATGCCAGGAGGCGCTCGAGGACGCGGTGCTGATGGGCTGCGACGAGGCCCAGCTTCGCGCGGTTCTCCACGAGGTGATAGACGCGCTCGACAAGCCGTTCCAGAAATGATCGCCCGTGTTGTTCCGGTTGCCCTGGCGATGGTTCTCGCAGCCGGCCCGGTGCGCGCGATCGAGGGCCAGGTCGCGGTGCTCCAGGGGCTCAACAAGGTGACCGCGCGGGTCTCCGAGATCGACGTCCCGGTCGGCGAGACGGCCGAGTTCGGCACCCTCCAGATCACGGTCAGGCGGTGCTACAAGGCGCCGCCCGAGGACACGCCCGAGAGCGCCGCCTTTCTCGAAATCGTCGACATCAAGCCGGGCGAGCCGCCGGTCGCGTTGTTCGTCGGCTGGATGTTCGCATCGAGCCCGGCGCTCTCCGCGCTCGAACACCCGGTCTACGACGTCTGGGTGCTCGACTGCCGAGGGGGCGAGGTTCCGGGGTTGCCCGACGCGCCCTCGCCGGTCCCCCCGCCGCCGGTTCTCCCGCCGTCGTCGGGATAGAACGTCGCCTCGACCGCGAGCGCCTCGCGCAACAGGGCGTGATAGCGCGCCCTCGGCACCTCGATCGCGCCGAAGGTTTCGAGATGCGCGGTGACGAACTGGGTGTCGAGCAGGCGAAAGCCGCCGCGCCGCAGACGATCGACCAGATGAACCAGCGCGATCTTGCTGGCGTCGGGCGCGAGGGTAACATGCTTTCGCCGAAGAACGCGCCGCCGAGCGCGACGCCGTAAAGCCCGCCGACCAGCGCCCCGTCGCGCCAGCATTCGACGCTGTGAACATGGCCGAGACGGTGGAGCGCGACGTAGAGATCGATGATCTGATCGTTGATCCAGGTCTCGTCGCGTTCCTCCGCGCAGGCGCGAATCACCTTTTCCGCCGCTCGGTCGACGGCGATCTCGTAAACGCCCTGGCGGATGCGTCGCGCGAGCCTACGGGGGACGTGGAAGCGGTCGAGCGGGATGATCCCGCGCATGTCGGGATCGACCCAGAACAGCTCGGGATCGTCGCGCGCCTCGGCCATGGGGAACAGACCGCAGGCATAGGCGCGGAGCAGCATTTCAGGCGTCAGCTCGAATGCCGCGTCGCTCATTTCGAAAGGCCGAGAAGCTCCTCGAGCCAAGTCACGTCATAAACGCCGTTGACGTAGTCGGTTTCCGAGACGATGCGCAGATGAAGCGGGATCGTGGTTTCGATCCCGTCGACCACGTATTCGCCGAGCGCGCGCCGCAGCCGCATCAGGCATTCGTTGCGGCTGCCGCCATGGACGATCACCTTGGCGATCAGGCTGTCGTAGAGCGGCGGCACCATGCAGCCGGCGTAAAGCGCCGAATCGACCCGCACGCCGAGCCCGCCGGGCACGTGATAGTTGGTGATGCGTCCCGGCGACGGGGTGAAGGTCTCGGGGTTCTCGGCCGTGATCCGACATTCGATCGAATGGCCCGCGACGCGGATGTCGCGCTGGGCATGGCCGAGCGGCGCGCCGGCGGCGATGCGGATCTGCTCGCGCACCATGTCGATGCCGGTGACCATCTCGGTCACGGGGTGCTCGACCTGGAGGCGGGTGTTCATTTCAAGAAAGTAGAATCCGCCGTCCTCGTAGAGGAACTCGACCGTGCCGACGCCGCGGTAGCCGAGCTTCTTGATCGCCTTGACCACCGTCTTGCCGAGCGCGGCGCGCACGTCGGCGTTGAGCGCCGGCGAGGGGGCTTCCTCGATGAGCTTCTGATGACGCCGCTGGATCGAGCAGTCGCGTTCGCCGAGATGGACCACCGCGCCGTACATGTCGGCGATGATCTGGATCTCGATATGGCGCGGATGGGCGAGGTATTTCTCGACATAGAGCGAATCGTCGCCGAAGGCGGCCTTCGATTCGGCGCGTGCGTTGGCCATGGCGGCGGCCATCTCACTTTCGTTTGCAACCACCTTCATGCCCTTGCCGCCGCCGCCCGAGACCGCCTTGAGCGCGATCGGGTAGCCGACCTCGCGGGCGAAATGGGCCGCCTGCTCGGGGTCGTCCACGGTCCCGCCCGAGCCCGGGATGATCGGCACGCCGAGATCGCGCATCGCCGTCTTGGCGGCGATCTTGTCGCCCATCAGGCGGATATGCTCGGGCATCGGGCCGATGAAGGCGAAGCCGTGCTCCTCGACGATCTCGGCGAAGGCCGCGTTCTCGGCCAGGAATCCGTAGCCCGGGTGGATCGCATCGGCATTGGTGATCTCGGCCGCCGAGATGATCGCCGGAATGTTGAGGTAGCTCTCCTGGGCCGGCGGCGGGCCGATGCACACGCTCTCGTCGGCGAGCCGGACGTGCATCGCCGCCGCGTCGGCGGTCGAATGCACAGCGACCGTCGCGATGCCCATCTGGCGGCAGGCGCGATGGATGCGCATGGCGATCTCGCCGCGGTTGGCGATCAGGATCTTGTCGAACATCGCGCCCGGCCCGCGCTATTCGATCACGAGCAGGACTTCGCCGAATTCGACGGGATCGCCGTTGGCCACCAGGATGCGGCTGATGCGCCCGGCGCGCGGCGAGCGGATCGGGTTCATCACCTTCATCGCCTCGATTATGAACATGGTCTGGCCTTCCTCGACCAGGTCGCCGACGCCGACGAAGGGCGGCGCGCCGGGCTCGGGCGCGACGTAGACGGTGCCGACCATCGGCGAGGTGACCGCGCCCGGGGGCTCGGCCTCGCCCTCCGGACCGCCGACCGCGGCGGGGGTCGCGGGGGCGGTCTGCGCCCCGGCGTTCGCGCTGGCCGCCGGCGGCGGTGGCGGGGCGGCCGGCGCGCGCGCGACGCGCACCCGGCGCGCGCCGTCGCCGAGTTCGATCTCGTTCAGCCCGGTCTCGTCGAGCAGCTCGGCCAGTCGGCGGATCAGGTCGCTGTCGATCGTGAACTGCGCCATTACCTCTCTTTCTTCCCTTGTTCCGCGCGCGCGCCGGGTCCCGGGGCGACCAGCGGGGCCATGGCCTCGAGCGCCAGCGCATAGCCCTGGGCGCCGAAGCCGCAGATCATGCCCTGGGCGGCGCGGGCGACGTAGGAGTGGCGGCGAAAGTCCTCGCGCCGGTGGATGTTCGAGAGATGGACCTCGACCACCGGCAGCGCGACCGCCAGCAACGCATCGAGCAGCGCGACCGAGGTATGGGTCAGCGCGCCCGCGTTGATGACGATGCCCGCCGCCGTCCCGGGCGCGGCCTGGATCCAGTCGACCAGCTCGCCTTCGCTGTTGGACTGGCGGAAATCGACCGCGAGCCCCAGCGCCTTGCCCCGCTCGGTCGCGAGCGCGGCGATCTCGTCGAGCGTCGCGTGGCCATAGATATCGGGCTCGCGCCTGCCCAGCAGGTTGAGGTTGGGACCGTTGAGAATCAGGATGGTGGGAGGGGTGCTGGGGGTCATGCGCGTCAGGTCGCCGGCGGCAGCTCCGGGAGCCCTCGTTATATCACGCGAAGGGGCGCGCGCAACGGCTCTCGGCGCCGACCTTGGTATCGCGCGCGATCGCCCCCACATCTCCGTTAGGCTGGGCGGGAAGCCGGATCGACCGGTTTCGGAAGACTCCCGGAAAGAGGAGGGGGATCATGAAGCTCGCGACTCTCGGGACCGATGGGCGCGACGGCAAGCTCGTCGTCGTGGATAAGGATTTTTCCCATGGCGTGACCGTGCCCGAAATCGCCGGGACGCTTCAGGCGGCGCTCGACGACTGGGCGACGCTCGCGCCCGAGCTGGCCTCGATTTACCGGCTGCTCAACCAGGGCGAGCAGCCGCGCGCCTTCGCGCTCGACGCGACGGCGTTCGCGGCGCCCCTGCCGCGCGCTTACCAGTTCCTCGATGGCAGCGCGTATTCCGCCCATCTGGCGCGGGTCCGGGGAGCGTCCCCCGAGACACCCGCCGCAACACTCGAACGACAAGAGCCGGTGCTCTACCAAGGCTGCTCGCACGGCTTTCTCGGGCCGCGCGAGCCGCTCCGCGCGGGCGGCGGGGATCTGGGTCTCGATTTCGAGGCCGAGATCGCGGTCGTCACCGACGACGTGCCGGTGGGCGTGAGCGCGCGGGAGGCGGCCGGGCATATCCGGCTCGTGATGCTGATCAACGACGTCTCGCTGCGCCGCCTGATCCCGGACGATCTCGCCACGGGCTTCGGCTTCCTTCAGGGCAAGCCGCCCTCGGCCGCCGCACCCGTGGCGGTGACCCCGGCCGAGCTCGGCGCGAGCTGGGTGGACGGCAGGCTTCGCGCGCATCTCGCGGTTTCGATCAACGACCGGCCGTTCGCGGCGCTCGAGACCGGCGAGGACATGGCGTTCGACTTCGCGGCCCTGATTGCCCACGCCGCGCGGACCCGGCCTCTCTGCGCGGGCACGATCATCGGCGGCGGCACGGTCGCGAACCGCGACGCGGGGCGCGGCTTCGCCTGCATCCTGGAGAAGCGCGCGCTCGAGAAAGCCGAGACCGGGCGCGCCGCGACGCCGTTCCTCGCCCCCGGCGACCGGATCAGGATCGAGGCGCTGGACGGGCGCGGGCGAAGCCTCTTCGGCGCCATCGAGCAGCCCGTCGCGTCCGGCTGGCGTCGTTCCCTCGAAGGGTGATCGCGCCCGCTCAGGGTTGGACGGCGGCGACGTTGACGCCCAGCGAGTAGACGAGCTCGCCGCCATAGAAAGCGGTGGTAATCAGCACCGCCACGGCAAGCGTGCCGCCGAGCGCGATCGCCGCGCGGCGTCCGCCGCGCAACGGGAGGCGACGCCAGGCGAACAGGAAGCGCAGCGCCGAAAGACCGATCAGGAGCCACATGGTCGTGTAGCCGAAGGTTTCGTGCCGGTCGAGGGGCGCGACGGGAAATCCCTTGCCGACCGCCGCGTCGAGCGCCAGGTCGCCGAACATGGCCGCGAGCACGGCGAAGGCGGCCCCGAGGCCCCAGGTGACGAGAGACAGGCGGGCGAGACCCCGCCACTTGGCCAGATCCTCGCCTTGGGCGACGGCCAACCAGTCGAGGACCACGGCGAGCGGGATGAGCACCAGCGGGAAATGAACCAGCATCGGGTGAATCAGCGCAAGATCGAACATTATTAATTACCTTGGGGAAAAGGGAGGGATCCGGTCGATGATGTCGGGAGGCGCCGCGGCGAACCGCGAACGTCGACGCGATCCTATGCCAGGAACAATGAACGCGCGGTGAACATCCGCGCGCGCCGGCGGCGTTCCCTGCCTGGACAACGAAAACCGCGCCCGGCATCCTGCGTTCGCGGGGATGGGAAGGAGAAACTCGATGGAGGACCGACGAGCGATGCCGCGGGCGAGCCTGCCGCTTTCCGGCGGGTGCCAGTGCGGTGGCGTCCGCTATGCGATCACCGCCGTGCCGCTGACGCTTTATCTCTGCCATTGCACCGAGTGCCAGCGCCAGTCGTCGAGCGCCTTCGGCATGTCCATGTCGGTGGCGCGCGCGGCGCTCGCCGTCGATTGGGCGCGGCTCGGCGTCTTCGTTCGCGGCGCGGCGGCGCGCGGGAGCGAGGTCCGCTGCCTGTTCTGCCCCGATTGCGGCACCCGCCTGTTTCACGAACCCGCGCAGGAGAGCGAGGTGCTCAACGTCAAGCCGGGCACCCTCGACGAGACCCGCTGGCTCAGGCCCGTGGGCCATCTCTGGACGCGAAGCGCGCAGCCCTGGGTGCGGATTCCGCCCGATGATCTCGCCTATCCCGGCGAGCCCGCGCGCTTCGACGACCTTTGCCGGCGCTGGAAAACGATCGCCGACGAAATCTTCGCCGAGCTTTGACGCGCGCGCGCTTCCGCGCCGGATCGGGGGTCGGGCCGCGCCGACGCGGTCAGATCCGGCGACCGACCCAGATCACCCGGCCCGCGACGTCGATGTCCTCGGGTTCGACCGGCGCGAGCGGCGGGTAGTTCTCGTTGTCGCAGGAAATCACGACGAGCCGCCGCGCGGGGTCGATGCTCAACCGCTTGACGAGCAGGAAATCGCCGAAGCGGATGATATAGACGCCGTCGCGCGCGGGCTTGCGCTGGGTCAAATCGACCAGAATCGTGTCGCCGTCGGCAAGCGTCGGATACATCGAATCGCCGCGCACCGCGATCACCGCGAGCTGGTCGACGCTCGCCGAGGTGACGCTGCGCAGCCAGTCGCGGCGAAAGGCGAGACGACCGGTCTCGTGCTCGACGTCGATCACGATTCCCTCGCCGGCGGCGGCCGAGACCTCGTAGGTCGGAACGAAGGCGAGCTCGTCGGCGAACATCGCCGCCGTCACTTCGCCGCCCGGCGCCGCGCCGCCCCCCCCGGGCACTCCTCCCGCGATCGTCGCGTCGGCCCCGGTCCGCGCGCCGGCGGGGTCGATCAGCTCGCCGACGGCGCAGCCGAGCGCGGCGGCCAGCTTCTGCACGGTGTCGTGGCGCGGGTGGCGCGACTTCCCGATCAGAATGTCGCGAACCGCGGTTTCGTTCAGCCCCGCCGCCCGCGCGAGCGACTTCTGGTTGAACTTCGCCGCCGCCATGCGGCGGGTCAGCTCCTCGACCAGCGGTGTCGTCATTGGCCCCTCCCGGCTCGCGCGGCTCGGCGCTTCCGGCAATGCTCACCGCCGGGATAGAGCCGCGTTCCTAGGAACTATCCCATTGACAACCTCCTGTCCATGGGTTTAGGCTCAGAAGAAATAGAACATAACAGGAACTTTCGTTGAAATGGATCGCCCTGTCAAGATTTTCGCGATGCCCGCGCGGATCACGCCAACCCTTGATGTCGCCCTTCCGGACAGGAACCGCGAGGAGACGCGCCTGGTGCGCGAGACGCACGAGGAGCGCGAGGAGCGTGGGATGCCCGGGGGATGTCGCGGGGGGCGCCCCGGGGGATGTATCATGCCCGGGACGCGCGTCGCCGGTCGGGCGGCATGGAACGGCGGCGGCGAGGGTGCGCCGGAAGATCGCGCGATTCGCGCCGCCTCGCAGCCGCGCGCTTCCAGGCCGGGGTTCGTCGAGCGAGACGCGTCCGCGCGAAACCGGCGCGGGGGCGCGCGGAACCCCGAAGGTCAGGGGAAATATCCCTTTACCCATGTCGATTCCACGGCCGGTCCAGCGGCGGGGCGCGCCGGCGACGGGGGCGTCAAGGGCGTTATGGACGCCATGGGCGGAGGCGGCCGGTCTTCGGGCGAGGGGCGCGCGGACGGCTCTTGTGGCGATCGCCGGCGGGGCGACGACGAGGGTGGCGCGCTCCCGCTCGACCGGCCCATCCGCCCGACGCCGTGCTGGCCCCTCCACGCGGTCGAAACGCTGGTGAGGCTTTGGCGCGCGGGGCAGTCGACCCCCGAAATCGCCGCCCGCCTCGGCATGACCGCGCGCGCGATCGACAGCAAGCTTCGCAAGCTGCGCACCGCCGGCATCGATCTTCCCCGGCGGCGCAAGGTCGCCGGCCACCGGGTCGCCCGCGCGCAGCGTCGCTGCCTTTATTGCGGGCGCATGTTCGCGAGCAGCCATGTCGGCAACCGGCTTTGTCCCACCTGCCTCGAGGAGGGGCCGTTCACCAGCTCGGTTCTCTAATACCACAAACCCGTGAACGCATTCATGGGCTCGTCGGCAAGCGCGACCGCGCGCCCCCAAACCGAGGGAAGCCCGCGCGACCCGGCCCGAGGCGCGCGCGGACGCGACATTGCCTCATCTCCCCCATCTTCCCCATCAAGACGGAGACCTCGCATGGATCACCCCCGGACGGCGCCCCGGACCCCCTCGCCGATCTCGCATGAAGGCGGGCATTGGACGGTCGAGCGCGTCGAGCGCCGCGTGGTCGAGGCGGTCGATACCCTCAAGCGCCTGCCGGTTCCCCATGTCCGCCGCCGCGTCACTCTTTGGCCGGAATTCGTGCGCGACAGCCGCGAGGCCTATGGCTGGGAGACGGCGCGCCTGCGTCTCGCCCCCGCCGCGCCCGAGGCGATCACCCGCCTCGACGAGACGCTCGTCTGGCTGCGCTGGCTGCCCCGCCTCTCGCAGCGAATTCTCTGGAGCCGGGCGAGCGGATTGTCGTGGCGAAAGATCGCGCTGGCTTCGGGGAAATCTCCCAATACCTGTCGCGCGCGATACCTCGCCGCCCTCCATGGGATCGCCGTCCATCTCAACGAGGGGCGGCCGGAAAAGGCACTCGCGCGGCTTTCGCGGCGCGATGAGAATCGCGCGAAGCGCGGTTGACCATTCTGCACGGTTTAGGGTGGGATATATCCTACAGTCGGAAACGAACCGACGCATCGCCCGCGCGGCGGACGGCTTCTCGCCGAGGCCATGCGCGGGAATTGGCCGCCGGGGGCTGTCGCCCTCTGGCGGCTTTTCATGTCGGACCATCGTTCGGATCGGACGCGGCGGCTCTTCGGGGCGCGCGGGCGCTCGTCGCCCGTGTCCGCGCGCCCGCGTTCGCGCGGATTGGGAGATTGGCGGAGGACCCGCGATTGCCGCGACGGCGCCTGGAAAGCCCCGATTGGTCCGCGATCCGGGCGTCCCACGCGGCGGGCGTTTCGGTCGCGGCTCTCGCGCGGCGCCACTGCCTCGCCCCGAGCACGATCTATCGCCGGGCCAGGCGCGAGGGGTGGCGGCGCGTCGACGGCCGGGAGACCGGACTCGGGCGCGGCGCCCGTGGACAAGACGCCTCCAGGCAAGACGATCACGAGGCGCGGCGCCCGGTCTCGCCGGCCGGCGAGCTCGCGAAGCTCCGGGCACTGGCGGCGCGGCTGCGCGAGCGGCTCGAGGCGATGATCGAGGGTGGGCAGGAGAACGGCCTCGTCCTGGGATCGCGCGAATCGCCGGCGTCGCTGCTGCTCAAGCTCTGCCAGATCAGCGAGAAGATCATCGCCGTCGAACGCCGTCTCGCCGGCCGGGACGCCGCGACCCCGGCCGAGTTGAACGACGAGGACCGCGCGATCCTCGCCCGCTTCAAGCGCCGCTACGGCGTCGATTGAGACCGAGGCGTTCGCGGCCGGGCGGGCGGATCATGACGAAAGCGAGGAGCCGATGACTGCGAGCGGAAAACGACGCGACATCGCCCGGACGCGCGGGGAACCGCGCGGGAAGGGGGCGGACCTGGCGATCGAGACGCGGGCGTTGGCGCGCGTGACCGAAGCGTTCGCGGCGCCGCCCTCGGCCTGGCCGGGACGACGGCCCGGACGGTCGTCGGGCGACGCCCGTCCCCCGGCCGGGCACCCGGGTTGCGAGCCCCTCGCGCGCGCCGTCGACGAGCGGCGCCTGTTCGACGCCATCCTGCGCCAAGACCTCGCGAGCTTCACCGCCAAGGCCTTTCAGACGGTCGATCCCGGGACGCGCTACCGCGACAACTGGCATATCGGTCTGGTCGCCGAACATCTCGCCGCCTGCGCCCGGGGCGAGATCACGCGACTCGTCGTCAACATGCCACCTCGGCATTTGAAGTCGCTTTGCGTCTCGGTCGCTTGGCCGGCCTGGTTGCTCGGCCAGGACCCGGGAAAGCGGATCATGGCGGCGAGCTACAGCCGGGCGCTGGCCATCAAGCACGCGCTCGACTGCCGGCTGATCCTCGGCGCGCCCTGGTATCGGCGGATCTTTCCGGGCGTCGCGCTGGCCGCGGATCAGAACGAGAAGCACAAGATCCAGACCACTGCGCGCGGCCACCGCATCGCGACCTCGGTCGGCGGCACCGCGACCGGCGAGGGCGCCGACGTGCTGATCGTCGACGACCCTCACAACCCGCGCCAGGCGATGAGCGAGACGCTTCGCGAAAAGGCGCTCGACTGGTTCGACCAGACCTTCTCGACCCGACTCGACGACAAGCGCCGGGGGGTCATCGTGGTCGTCATGCAGCGCCTGCACGAGCGCGACCTCACGGGGCATCTGCTCGCCCGGGGCGGTTGGGAGCATCTTTGCCTGCCGGCGGTCGCCGAGCGCCGCGCGGTCATCGCCTTCGGCCAAAGCCGCGTCCTGCGCCGCGCGGGCGATCTTCTCCACCCGGCGCGCGAGGGGCCGGACGAGATCGAGCGCGCGCGCCGCGACCTCGGCGCCTATGGCTTCGCCGCGCAGTACCAGCAAAGGCCCGCGCCGGTGGGCGGCGGGCTCGTCAAGCTCGCCTGGTTTCGCCGTTACCGCGCGGCGCCCGCCCGACCCTTGCGCATCGTCCAGTCCTGGGACACGGCGCACAAGGCCGCGGCGCTCAACGACCCGAGCGTCTGCGGCACCTGGGCCGAGACCGAGGCAGGCTACTACCTGCTCGACGTGATGCGCGCGCGGCTCGCCTATCCCGACCTCCGGCGCGCCGCCGCGAGCTTGGCCCGGAAGTGGCGGGCGGACGCGATTCTCATCGAGGACAAGGCGAGCGGACAGTCGCTCGTCCAGGACCTGCGCGCCGGCACGCGGCTGCCGGTGATCGCAGTCACCCCCGAGGCCGACAAGCTCACTCGCATGAGCACGGCGAGCCCGACCATCGAGGCCGGGCGCGTGTTCCTGCCCGAGAGCGCGCCCTGGCTCAACGACTACGAGATGGAGATGATGCATTTTCCGAACGTCGCCCACGACGATCAGGTCGACATGACCAGCCAGTTCCTGCGCTGGGTCGCGACGCGCGACCGTCCGGCCCCCCGCCTGAGGAGCCTTTGAGATGCGCTGGCGGGCCGCGTTGGGCGCGGTCTTCGCCCGGGCGGAGAAGGCCTCGGCGGCACGCCGGTTGATCGCGGTCGGCGAGGCCGGCCGACCGGTCTGGTCGAAGCGCCGCTTCGACGCCTTCGCCGAGGAGGGCTTCCGTAAGAACGTCATCGCGTTTCGCGCCGTCGGCGAGGTCGCGCAGGGCGCGGCCAGCGTGCCTTGGCGCTTGTTCCGGCGCGCGGGCGGGCGGCGCGTGGCGGTCGATGCGCATCCACTCGCCGCCCTTCTCGCCCGGCCCAATCCGCTTCAGGCCGGGCCGGCGCTCTTCGAGGCGGTCTACGGCTACCGGTTGATCGCGGGCAACGCCTTCGTCGAGGCGGTCGCGCCCGAGGGTCGCCCGCCGGTCGAGCTCTACGCGCTTCGTCCCGACCGCATGCGGGTGATCCCGGGGCCCGGCGGCCTGCCCGCGGCGTATCGCTATTCGGTCGCCGGGCGTCGCCGCGATTTTCCGGTCGATCCGGTCACCGGGCGCGCGCCGATTTTGCATATCCGGGCGTTTCATCCGCTCGACGACTGGTACGGCATGAGCCCCGCCGAGGCCGCCGCCTTCGCCATCGATCAGCACAACGAGGCCGGAGCCTGGAACCAGGCGCTGCTCCAGAACGGCGCGCGGCCCTCGGGCGCGCTGATGGTCGAGAGCGGCGAGGGCGCGGGTCTCAGCGACGAGCAGTTCGAGCGGCTGAAGGCGCAGATCGAAGCGCTCTACGCCGGGGCGCGCAACGCCGGCCGCCCGGTGCTGCTCGAAGGCGGGCTCACCTGGCAGGAGATGAGCCTGAGCCCCAAGGACATGGACTTCATCAACGCCAAGCACACCGCCGCGCGCGACATCGCGCTCGCCTTCGGGGTGCCGCCGCAGCTTCTCGGCATTCCCGGCGACAACACCTACGCCAACATGCGCGAGGCGCGGCTGGCGCTGTGGGAGGAAACGATCGTCCCGCTGGTGCGCCAGGTGACGGCCGAGCTCAACTGCTGGCTCGCGCCGCGCTTCGACGGCGAGATCGCGCTCGCGCCCGACTTCGACGCGGTGCCGGCGCTGTCGCTGCGCCGCGAGCGGCTGTGGAACGGGCTCGCCCGCGCCGACTTCCTGACCGTCAACGAAAAGCGCGCCGCCGCCGGCTACGGCGCGGTCCCGGGCGGCGATCGCCTGGGCGCGGCGGCGACCCAGGCCAAGGAGGGCGTGTGATGGCCAACCGTCATCGCGGCGAGGTCGAGGTCACGCTCGGCGGCGCGCGCTACACCCTGCGCCCGACCTTCGAGGCGCTCTGCGAGATCGAGGACCGGACCGGCCTCGGCCTGGTCGAGCTCGCGCGGCGCTTCTGGGAGGGTCGCTTCGGCGCCCGGCAGCTCGCGGTCGTGCTCTGGGCCGGGATTCGCGCCGCCGGGGGAGAGGCGCCCGATTACGAGCGCATCGGCCGCCTGGTCGTCGAGCAGGGGTTTCAGGACCTCGCCGGTCCAGTCGCGCGGTTTCTCGCGGGCGTCATCGGTGGCGAGGAGGAGGAAGACGCGGCTCCGGCGCCGAAAAAAAAAGCGAGGACGAGGCCCGCGTCGCCATCCCCTGGCGACGGCTGATGACCGTCGCCCTCGGTGATCTCGGCCTCGCGCCCGCCGTCTTCTGGACCATGACGCCGGCCGAGTTCGAGGCCTTGGCCGCGGGCGGCCGGGCGGGGCGTGGCCCCATGTCGGGGCGCGCGGCGCTTGCCGACATGATGGCGCGGTTCCCGGATTGAACCCGGCGCTCGCGCACCAACGCGAAGGACAGCCATGACCGATACAGCCTTCCGGTTCCCGGCCAGCGACGGCCGGGTGCTCGATCGGGCGCTCGCCTCGCTCGCCGCGTCCACCGCGCGGACCGGGCCGGGCGCGGTTCCCAATGTCGCCGGCGTCGGGCGGGCGCGGCTCGAGGGTGCGATCGACCGGCTTCTCCGGGCGGTCGCCAGCGGACTCGTCGAGGCGATTCCGACCACGGGCGCGCGCATCGACGGTCTTGGCCGGGGCTTGCGCGCAAGCTTCCGGAGCTTCGGCCGCTCGCTCGTGCGCTCGGTGCTCGAAAGCTTGCAGGCGACGCTCGCCGACGCGCTCGGCGAGGCCCTGCCCGCGCTTCTCGGAGGAGGGCGCGCGAGCGGAGGCGGAAGCCTGGGTGGCTCTCTACTGCGCGCGGTTCTGCCGTCGTTCGGCGGCGGGCTACCGTTCCCGGTCGCGCCCGGCGGGATCCCGATCTCGCCCTTCGGCGGGCTCGCGCGCGGCGGGCGCGTCGCGCCGGGACGCGCCTTCCTGGTCGGCGAGGCGGGACCCGAGCTGTTCGTGCCGTCCACCGCCGGCGAGATCGTTCCCAACGCGCGCCTCGCCGCCGCGCCGGCGGTGAGCGTGGTCCAGAACTTCGACCTGCGCGGCGCGGACCTCGCCGCGGTCGCCGCGCTCAGGCGCGAATCGGCCCGCATCAAGCGCGAGCTGGTCGCCGAGATCGCCGCCTCGGCGCGGCGCGGCGGCACCTTCGCCCGCCTGCCGCGGGTCTGAGTCTCCGGTCCAAGGCACATGAACGAGGAGTCCATGCACAGACAGACACTCGACCGGCCCTTCGCGCTCAAGGCGCTCGACGAGCGCGGCGTGTTCGAGGGCTACGCCAGCGTCTTCGGCGTCGTCGACGGGTTCAACGACCTGGTCGCGCCCGGGGCCTTCGCCTGCACGCTCGCGCGCCGCGACGGCGGGCGCGGCGTCAAGCTCATGTGGCAGCACGACGCGCGCGAGCCCATCGGCGCCTTCGAGGCGATGGGCGAGGACGCGCGCGGGCTCTGGGTGCGCGGACGGCTGCTGCTCGACGTGCGCCGGGGCGCCGAGGCCCACGCGCTTCTCAAGGCGGGCGCGATCGACGGGTTGTCGATCGGCTACACCGCCGTCGAGGCCGAGATCGAGCCGCGCTCGGGCCTCCGTCGCCTGACCGAGATCGATCTCTGGGAGATCAGCCTGGTCACCTTCCAGGCCTGCCCGGGGGCAACCGTCGACGCGGTCAAGGGCCGCGTTCCGCCCCCGGTGACCACGATTCGCGCGTTCGAGCGCTTCCTGCGGGACGCGGGAGGCTATTCGCGCAACGCCGCCAAGGCACTCGCCGCCGGCGGCTTCCACGCCCTCGCGCAGCGGGACGTTGACGACGAGACGGCGGAAATGGTGGCGCGCCTTGCGCGCGCCGCCACGATCCTCACCAACCGCAAGGAGGGATAACCCATCATGCAAACCAGAGAGGTGAAGGCAGCGGTCGACGCGCTCGCCTCGGCGTTCGAGGACTTCAAGCAGGCCAACGACGAGGCGCTGCGCCAGAAGGCCGACAAGGGCGCCGTCGACGCCCTGACCGAGGCCAAGCTCGCGCGTCTCGACGACGAGATCGACCGTCTTCGCGACGACCTCGACCGCACGCGGGCGAGCCTCGGCCGTCCGGCGGCCGATATCGCGGGGCCGGGCGACGCCACCGTCGCCGAGCACAAGGCCGCGCTCGGAGCGTATCTGCGCAAGGGCGACGAGACCGGGCTGGCGCGCATCGAGCGCAAGGCGCTTTCGGTCGAGACCGACCCCGAGGGCGGCTATCTGGTCACCGGCCAGATGGCCGAGCGGATCGTCTCGTCGGTCTTCGAGACCAGCCCCATGCGCCGCGTCGCCTCGGTCGAGAGCATCTCCACCGACAGCCTCGAGATGCTGGTCGACAAGGACGAGGCGGGCGCCGGCTGGGTCGCCGAGAGCGAGGCCCGGGCCGAAACCGCCTCGCCCGATCTTGCCAAGGTCGTGATCCCGGTTCACGAAATCTACGCCGAGCCGCGCGCGACCCAGAAGCTGATCGACGACGCCAGCATCGACGTCGAGGCCTGGCTCGCCGACAAGGTGGCCGAGAAGTTTGCCCGCATGGAGGCCACGGCCTTCGTCGGCGGCTCGGGCGTCGGCCAGCCCGCGGCTTCCTGACCTATCCGGCGGGCACCGCCTGGGGCCAGATCGAGCAGGTCAACTCGGGCAGCGCCGGCGCGATCACCGCCGACGGGGTGATCGACCTTCAACACGCGCTCAAGGAGGGCTACGGCGCCAACGCCGTCTGGCTCGCCAACCGGCTCGCGATCCGCGACCTGCGCAAGCTCAAGGACGTCGACGGCCAGTACCTGTGGCAGCCGGGCCTCCGGGCGGGAAGCCAGGACACGCTTCTCGGCCGTCCGATCCACGTCGCGAGCGACATGCCCGCGCCGGCGGCGAACAGCCTGTCGGTCGCCTATGGCGACTTCGCGCGCGGCTATCAGATCGTCGACCGGATCGGCGTGCGCGTGCTGCGCGATCCCTTCACCGCCAAGCCCTACGTCAAGTTCTACACCACCAAGCGCGTGGGCGGCGACGTCGTGAACTTCGAGGCCATCAAGCTCCAGAAGCTGGCGGCCTAGGCGAGAGGGGAGAGCAGCCATGACCACACGCGACCTGACCAGCAACCTCGACGTCCGCTCGTCGCTCGATCCCAAGGACTACACCGCGTCGGCCAACGGCGCGGCGGTCGATCTCCGGGGGTTCGAGAGCGCGGCCGTCGCCTTCGTCGTCGGAACCGTGACCGACGGCACCCACACGCCAAGCGTCGAGGAAAGCGACGACGGCGCCGCCTGGCAGGCGGTGGCCACCGCCGATCTTTCGGGCGCGCTCGCCAACCTCGCCACGGGCGTCAACCAGCGGGTCGGCTACCGGGGAGCCAAGCGCTACCTGCGCGCCGTGCTCGCGGTGGCGGGCGCGACCGTCGGCGCCCGCGCCGCCGCCGTCGTGATTCGCGGCAACGCGGTCCAGCGGCCGGTGGCGTAGCGGACCCGGCCGGGACCGGAAGCCGGGCGCGCGGGCACGTCACGTCCAAGCACCCGGCCCGGTCGACCCGCTTCCGGCTCCCGGCCGGGAACCCTTTCTTCAATCGCGCGAACACGGGGACAGCATGAGGGGATTGACACGAACCGCGCCGCCAGCGAGCGAGCCGGTGAGCCTGGCCGACGCCAAGGCGCATCTGCGCGTCGATACGGCCGACGACGACGCCTTGATCCAGGGGCTGATCGCCGCCGCGCGCCAGAGCGCCGAAGAGCACCTGCGCCGCGCGCTCGTGACCCAGAACTGGCGGCTCACGCTCGACCGCTTCCCGGGAGGCGTGGGCGTGATCGAGCTGCCGCGCCCGCCACTGGTCTCGGTCTCGGCGGTGACGGTCTATGACGCCACCGATACCGCGAGCCCGGTCGCCGCCGCCGATTACATCGTTGATGCCACGCGTGCGCCGGGGCGCATTCTGCCGCGCGTCGGGCGTCCCTGGCCGGTGGTCGGGCGGACGGCCGCGGGCGTCGAGATCGACTATGTCGCGGGTTACGGCGCGGCCTCGGCCGTGCCCGAGGCGATCCGCCAGGGACTCCTGATGCTTCTCGCCCATTTCCACGAGCACCGCGAGGCCGTGATTCCCGACGGCCGGATCGCGGCGATTCCCTTCGGCGTCGCCGCGCTGTGGCGCCCCTATCGGGTTCTCGGCTTGTGAGCGGGAAGACGCCGGGCGCGGGCGCGCTGCGCCACCGCGTCACACTCCAGACGCCGCAGGAGACGGCCGACGGCGGTGGCGGCGCAAGCGTGGCCTGGGTCGATCTCGCCATCGTCTGGGCGGCGATCGAGCCGCTTCGCGGGTCCGAGCGTCCGCGCGCGGGCCAGATCGAAAGTCCGCTCACCCACCGCGTCGTCATCCGCCATCGCGACGACGTGACGCCGCGCCTGCGCATCGCCTTCGGGACGCGGCTGTTCAACATCCGCGCCGTGATCGATCCGGGCGAGCGCCGCCGCTACCTCGAACTCCTGTGCGAGGAAGGGGTGGCGACGTGAGCGCATCTTCGAGCGAGGGGACGTAAGCCATGTCCGCCGACAGTTCCTGGGACCTCCAACAAGCCGTTTACGGCGCGCTGACCGGCGATAGCGCGCTGATGGCGCTGGTGCGGGGCGTTTACGATCACGTGCCGCAAGGATCGGCCTTTCCCTATGTCGTGATCGGCGAGGGGACGGCGCGGGCTTGGGGCGCCGCCGGTCTCGACGGAATCGAGGCGACGCTCGCGATCCATGTCTGGAGCCGCGAACGCGGCCTGCGCGAAATCAAGACCGTCTCGGCCGAGATCCATCGCATTCCCCACGACGCGAGCCTCGCGCTCGCCGGGCATACGTTGGTGAGCTTGCGCTTCGCCTTCGCCGAGAGCGCGCTCGAGCCCGACGGGGCGACGCGCCATGGCGTGATCTCGTTCCGCGCCGTGACCCATACGCCGTGATCGCCCGAGTCGTCGCCCGCCCGCCGGCCTTCGCTATCCATTGGCTGGTCGATCTTTCGGCCTGGATCGAGGCGACCGCCTGCGCTCCCGGCGCGCCGCTCGCGCCGTTGGGCGGCGCGGCGGTCGAGATCGTCCAGGGGGCGCCCGGGCCGGGCATCGCGCTCACCGCCGCGCTGCGCCTGCGGATCGAAACCGGGGAGGCGGCGGGACCGCTCGACGCGGCGCTCCGCGCCTTCGTCGCGACCGCCGCGCGGGACGTGCGCGACGCGCTGCGCGCTCGCGTCGTCGACCGAATCTCGCGAAGCGGCCGCCTCGCGCGCGGCATCGCCATCGTTCTCGACGACGACGGCCTCGGCGCGCATGTCGGCACCGACGTGCCCTATGCCTGGTTCGTCGAGTTCGGCACCGCGCGCACGCCGGCGCGTCCCTTCATCCGGCCCGTGTTCGAAAGCCTTGAGCCGCGTCTGCGCGCCGATTTCGGCGTCGCGGTGCGCGACGCCATCCTTTCCCTCGACCAAGCGGAGTAGACGAATATGTCAGCACAGAAGGGCTCGTTGTTTCTCTTGAAGGTCGGCGACGGAGGGTCGCCCGAGACCTTCACCACCCTCGGCGGGTTGCGCGCGACCCGCTTCGCGATCGACAACGCGCCGGTCGACGTCACGACCAAGGATTCGGCCGGCATGCGCGAGCTGCTCGCGGGCGCGGGCGTTCAGTCCATGACCATCTCGGGAAGCGGCCTGTTCACCGATTCGACCGCCGAGGAGACGCTGCGCGCCAACGCGTCCTCGGGCGCGATCGCCAATTACCGGATCATCGCCGGCAACGGCGATCAATGGGAAGGGGCGTTCCTGATTACCGCCTACGGGCGCGGCGGCGACTACAACAGCGAGGAGACCTTCTCGCTCACGCTCGAAAGCTCGGGCGCCATCGCGTTCACGCCCGGGCCGTAGCCGTGATCGGCACCCACTTCGCCACGCCTTTCGTCCCAGCAACGCGGATTTCGCGATGACCACGCTCATCATGCCCACGGCGCCGGGCTTTCGCGCCGCGCGGTTCGGCCTGCGAAGCCGCAGCCAGGTTTTCGAAAGCCCGCTTTCGGGCGCCGCCCAGACCCTCGAGCTGCCCGGCGCGCTCTGGTTCGCGAGCTTCGAGCTTCCCCCCATGACCCGCGCCCAGGCGGCCGACTGGCAGGCGTTACTGGTCGCGCTTGGCCGTCGCGCGGGGCGTTTCCGGGGGTTCGACGCGGACGCGCGCAGCCCGCGCGGCGCCTATGACGCGGGCCAGGACGCGCCCGTGGTCTCGGGCGCGGGCCAAACCGGCGCGACGCTCGCGACTACGGGCTGGCGGGCGAGCGTTTCCGGGCTTCTCCTGCCGGGCGATTACGTAGAGGTCGGGGGCGAGCTCAAGATGGTGACGGCGCAGGCCGATTCGGACGCATCGGGCGCCGCGACGCTCGTTTTCGCGCCCGCGCTTCGGGCGAGCCCGGCGGACGCCGCGCCGCTCACCCTGATCGACCCCGGGGTAACGATGCGGCTCGTCTCCGACGACGACGCGGTCTGGGCGTTCGATCTCAACCGAATCGCGCATGGCTTCGCCTTCTCCGGCATCGAGGTGTTCTGATGGCACGCGACATCACCACGGCGACCCAGGCCGAATCACTCAAGCGCCAGGGCGCGCGGCCGATCCTGCTCGCGCGACTCGCCTTCGATACGGGGGTCGAGACCCTGTGGTCGGGGCGCGGCGCGATCCAATGGAACGGCGAGACTTATATCGGTGTCGGCGATATCGGCGCGGTCGGCGCGATCGAGGAGGGGATCGAGGCTCGCGCCTTCGGCGTCGAGCTCACGCTTTCGGGGGTTCCCGCCTCGCAGCTCTCGCTCGCGCTCGGCGAGGACGTGCAGGGGCGGCGCGCCGAGATCTGGCTCGGCTTCCTCGACCAGACCCATGCGTTGATCGCCTCGCCGGTGCTCCTATTCCGGGGGCGGATGGATACCATGAACGTCTCGCTCGGCGAGACCGCGACGATCACGCTCACCGCCGAGAACCGGCTCGCCGACTGGGACCGGCCGCGCGTGCGCCGCTTTGCCCGCGCCGATCAGCAGGCCCGCTTTCCCGGCGACCTCGGCTTCGAGTTCGTCAACGCGACGACCGAGAAGGAGATCGTCTGGGGCGGCCAGGTCGCGGGCGGTCAGCAGGGCGGGGTGATCGCCGCCGGCCAGGGCGGCGGCACGCCGACCGCGGGCACGGCGTCGCGGGATGGCGGACGATGATGCGCCGGCACGATTGGCAGGCGCGTCTCGACGCGGTCCTGCGGGCGGCCGAGACGCGGCCCTTCGCCTGGGGGCGGCACGACTGCGCGTTGTTCGCCTGCGATTGCATCGCGGCGATGACGGGCGAGGACCCGGCGGCGCGCTTCCGGGGACGCTATCGCACCGCGCGCGGGGCTTATGGCGCGCTCCGGCGGATCGGTGGCGCGCGCGATCCCGGCGCGCTCGCGACCAAGCTGCTCGGCGCGGCCGTGTCGCCCGCCTTCGCCCGGCGTGGCGACCTCGCCGAGGTCGAAACCGACGGCGGACCCGCGCTCGGCATCGCGCTCGGCAGCGTCGTCGCCCTGGTCGCGTTCGAGGGACTGGTTCGCGTGGGCGTGGATCGCGCGCGGCGCGCCTGGAGGGTCGGCTGATGCCGCCGGCGCTCGGTGCCGCGCTTGCGGCCGGCGTCGTCGCCGGCGCCGGCGCGGCGATCGGCGGTGTGACCATCGACTCGCTCGGTATTCTCGGCTCGGCGCTGGTGATCGGCGGATCGACGGCGGCGCTCAACCTCGCCGATTCGGTCCTCTCGCCCCGGCCCCGGACGCCCGTGTTGCCCGATTTCGCGGCGCGCGAGCAGGGGATCACCCAGCTCGTGCGCGGCTCGGTCGAGGCGAGCCGCGTGATCTACGGCGAGCGCATCGTCGCCGGCGTGCTGGTGTTCGCCGAGACCACCGGCACCGCGCGCGAGCACCTGCATCTGGTGATCGCGATCGCGGGTCACGAGGTCGAGGCCATCGGCGATATTTGGTTCAACGACGAGCGCGTCGGCGCGCTCGATGGGGCGGGCGTCGTCGCGGACGGGCGCTTCGCGGGCAAGGCGCGGATCAAGAAGCATCTGGGCGCGGACGCCCAGGCGGCGGACGCCGATCTGGTCTCCGAGGTCGCGGCCTGGACCACGACGCACCGGCTCCAAGGCGTCGCCTATCTTTACGTGCGCCTGACCTTCGACCGCGACGTGTTCCCGACCGGGATTCCCAACATCAAGGCGGCGGTCAAGGGGCGCAAGGTTCTGGACCCGCGCGATTCGACGACCCGCTGGACCGACAACGCGGCGCTCGCCTTGCGCGACTACCTGACCGCCGATTTCGGGCTCTCGGCCGACCCGACGCTCGAGATCGACGAGGCGGCGATGATCGCGGCGGCCAACGTCTGCGACGAGGACGCGCCGCTGCCCACCGACCCGGCGCTCGCGTTCGATTTCACCGTCGATCCGGCGAGCGGCCTTTGCACCCAGGTGGTGGCGAGCGGCGCATCGGCCAAGCCGCTCCACCTCGGCGACCGGCTGAGCTTCTCGACCACCGGCGCGCTGCCCGGCGGGCTCGACGGCGCGGGGCCGTATTATGCGATCCCGATAACCGAGACGACGTTCAAGGTCGCGGGCTCGCTCGCCGACGCGCGCGCGGGCACGGCGCTCGCCCTGACCGGCGCGGGCACCGGCACGCAGACGCTCGCGCGCACGCATCAGCCGCGCTACACCACCAATGGGGTGATCGGTCTCGACGGTCGCCCGGTCGACGTGGTCGCCGATCTCGTCACGCCCCTGTTCGGCGCGCTCTCGTACAGCCAGGGGCTCTATACCCTGTTCGCGGGCGGCTGGCGCGGTCCGGCGAGCGTGACGCTGACCGAGGACGATCTGCGCGACAACCTGGCCATCCGCCCGCGGCCCGCCAAGCGCATGCTGCATAACGCGGTGCGCGGGGTGTTCGCCGACCGCGACGCGGGCGCGCAGCCGACCGCCTTTCCACCAGTGACCAACGCAACCTTCGAGGCCCAGGATGGGGGCGAGCGCATCTGGCGCGACATCGAGCTCGGGCATGTCACCGATACCTGGCGCGCGCAAAGGCTCGCGCGGCTCGCCAACGAGCGCGACCGCCAGGGGCTGGTGGTCGAATTCCCGGCCAAGCTCACGGCGCTGCGCGTCGCGGTCGGCGACGTGATCGCGCTCGACGTGCATAGAGGGGCCGATCAGATCTTCTCGAACAAGGAGTTCGAGGTCGTCGGCTGGTCTCTGGCCGCCGACGGGGGTGTCGATCTCACGCTTCAGGAGACGGCGGCGGCGATCTATTCGGACGATCCGGCGTCGATGAGCGTGCCCGATATCGCGCCCAACTCGTCGCTGCCGCGCGCGTTCGACGCGCCGCCGCCGCCGAGCGCGCTCGCGCTGGTGCGCCAGGTGGTCGAGGGGCCGACGGGGTCGTCGACGCGCATCAAGGCGACCTGGACCCCGCCCGCCGATCATCGCGTGACCGAGGCGGGCGCCTTCGAGATCCAGTTCAAGAAATCGGCCGACCCGGATTACGAGCCCTCGTTCTTCGTCGACGGCCGCGAGGCGCAGACCTTCATCGCGCCGGTCGTCGACGGCGCGCTCTACGACGTGCGGCTGCGCTCGGTCGCCCAGCCCGGCTCGACGCGCAGCGCCTGGGCCGAGGTGCTGTCGTTTCCGGTCGGCGACGTGCTGACGAGCGAGGACTGGGGGCAGGTCGCGGCCGCGCCGACGACGAGCGAGGACTGGGGTCAGGTCTCTACGCCTGAGGACACAAACGACGATTGGGGACTGATCGCATGACCAAGGAAGTTCAGCTTCGCCGCGGCACGACCGCGCAAGTCTTCGCCTTCACCGGCCAGGTGGGCGAGCTCACGCCCGACACGGGCCTCAAGCGTCTCGTCCTACACGACGGCGTCACCGCCGGCGGCAAGGCGATCGACGCGGCCCGGGGCTGGATCGACGGATTGGGCCTCGCCAACAACGCCACCGCGCCCACCACCGACATCGATATCGGGCGCGGCCAGGCGCGCGATTCGACCAACGCGACGATCATGGAGCTCACGGCGAAGCTCACCAAGATGGCCAATGTCGCCTGGGCGGCGGGGAACAACAATGGCGGGTTGTTCAATACCGGATTCATCGGCGTGGCGGCGCGCTACCACGTCTTCCTGATCGAGAAGGATTCGGACGGGAGCATCGACGTCGGGTTCGACACCAGCCAGCTCGCGCCGAACCGCCCGGCGGGGTACACGCGCTACCGGCGGATCGGGTCGATCCAGACGGATGGATCGGGGGTCGTGATGGGGTTCGTCCAGCACGGCGATCTGTTCCTGTGGACAAGCGTTCCGGCGCTCGACGTGAATGACGCCGCGCTCGGGACAACGCGCAAGACCTACAGCCTCGCGCATGTCCCGGCCGGGGTCGAGGCGGTCGCTCTCTTGAATGTCTACACCGCGGGCGCGCTGGTGTTCGTCTCCCACGTCGAGGCGGCGGACCAATCGCCGAGCATCACGGCGGCCCCGCTGCTGACCGCCGGGAATGTCGCCGGCGTCAGTCGGGCGACGATGGCGGCGCATTTCATGGTCAAGACAAACACCTCCGGGCAGATCACGGCGCGCGCGGACGCCTCGCCCTCGACGCTCCGCGTCGCCGTCGTCGGCTGGATCGATCAACGCGGGAGGAACGCCTGATGACGCGCTATGTCGAACGCGATGGCCAAGGCCGGATCACCGGCGCTTACGCCGTCCGACAACCGGGCCGGGCCGAGGAGGCGCTCGCCGACGACGACGTCGAGCTCGCGGCCTTCGAGACGCCCGCCGTCCCGCTCAATCCCGTGGACGCGCGGCTCGCCGCCGACCCGGCGGTGGCCGGCCTGGTGCGCGCGCTCGCCAAGCGTTTCGCCGTGTCGCCCGCGACGCTGATCGACGAAATCAAGGCCGAGACCCGCTGATCGCCTCCGGTCCGCTATTCCTTCCCTTGGAGATCCGAGATGCACCCTTTCTCCAGCCGCGTGGAGGTGCTTTCGTGAACGGGACCGCGCGCAACATCGCCTCGACCGTGATCGCCGGCGCGATCCTCGCCGCCTTCGCGGTCGCCTATTCGTCGATCATCGCGCGCATCGATCGGCTCGAGCTTCGCGTCGTCAAGGTGCTCGACGATCACGAGACGCGGATTCGCCTGGTCGAGCGCCGCGACGGGTTCTGATATCCGACCATGGACCCGCGCGATTTCCTCGATTGCGTGATCCGCCCGGTGCTCGCTCGGCTCGCGCTTGGCGGCGCGGCGGCCGAGACGCTATTGCTCGGCACCGCGCTGCACGAATCGGGCGGGCTGCGGCGCTTGCGCCAGGCGGGCGGCGGCCCGGCGCTGGGGCTCTACCAGATCGAGCCCGCGACCCATGCCGACATCGAGGAGAATTTCCTGGCCTTCCGCCCCGATCTTGCCGCGCGCGTTGCGGCGCTCGCCGCCGAATGGCCGGGGCGCGTGGACCAGCTCGCGACCAACCCGGCCTATGCGACCGCGATCGCGCGCATTCATTACCGGCGCAGGCCCGAGCCGTTGCCCGAGGCGGACGATCTCGCCGCCCTCGGGCGCTACTGGAAGCGCCACTACAACACCGGTCGGGGGCGCGGCACGGCCGAGGGATTCATCGAAAGCTGGCGAAGGTGGATGACATGAGCATCGTGGAGGCCCTATTGGGCGGCGGCGCGGCGAGCGCCGTCGAGGCGGTCGGCAAGGTGGTGGACGAGCTGTTCACCTCCGACGAGGAGCGTCTCGACAAGCAGGCGCTTCTCGACCGGCTCGCGCAGCGGCCGTCGCTCGCGCAAGTCGAGATCAACAAGATCGAGGCGGGGCATCGCTCGATCTTCGTCGCCGGCTGGCGGCCCGCCATCGGCTGGGTCTGCGCCGCCGGGCTCGCCGCCTATTTCCTGCCGCAATATGCGCTCGCGGCGTATCTTTGGACCCGGACCGTGCTGACGACCGGCGCGCTCGCGCCCTTTCCCGCCCAGGCCGGCGGCCTGTTCGACCTGGTGCTCGCCATGCTCGGCATGGGGACGCTCCGAACCATCGAAAAGCTCCAGGGCCGCGCGCGCTAACGCGCGCTTTCCGCCCCGCACGCAAGGCTTGCCCCCGCCCAGCCGCCCGGCGAGGATGGGGCGGACGGGCAAGGCGGGCAATCGCCGTCCGCGGGGAGGGAAGATGACGGTCGATCCCGGCGAGAACCGGGCCGGGGAGGCTCCGGTTTCGGGCGAGGCGGCCCGCGAGCACGCAACCGCGCGGCTGGTGCGCGCGGGGATTCTGTTCATCGTCGCCGCCGGCTTCCTGTTCACGCTGCTCGACGCCGGCAACAAGTTCCTCACCGGCACTTACGCGATCGTTCAGGTGGTCTGGGCGCGCTACGCCTTCCAGTGGATCGTCGTGCCGGCGATCATCGGCCGCGTGAGCCTCGCCTCGGCGATCCGGACGCGAAACCTCCCCTTGCAGATCCTGCGCTCGCTCCTGCTGCTGCTCGCGTCGGTGTTCTTCGTGACGGCGATCCATTACGTGCCGCTGGCCGACGCCTCGGCGGTCGGCAAGGTCGGGCCGCTGATGCTGACCGCGCTCTCGATCCCGTTCCTCGGCGAGCACGTGGGACCGCGTCGCTGGGTGGCGGTGGCGGCCGGCTTCATCGGCGCGCTGATCATCATCCGCCCGGGGTTCGGCACCGCCCATTGGGCGCTATTCATGCCGCTTCTCACCGCCTTCTTCTTCGCGCTCTATTCGATCGCCACCCGCCGGCTCAGTCGGGTGGACCCGCCCGTCACCACCTTCCTCTATACCGGCGTCGTCGGCACCCTGGTCGCGAGCGCCGTCGTCCCCTTCTTCTGGCGAACCCCCGATCTCGTCGGCTGGCTTTTGATGATCGGCACCGGCGCGATCGCGGGCCTCGGGCATCTGTCGCTGATCCAGGCCTACAAGCGCGCGCCCGCCTCGGTGCTGGCGCCGTTCGGCTATGTCCAGCTCATCTGGGCGACGCTGGTGGGCTTCGCCGTGTTCGGCGACTTCCCCGACGCGCCGACGATCCTGGGCGCGCTGATCATCATGGCGAGCGGAATCTACGTAGTCTACCGCGAGGGGCGCGCGAAACGCGCGCGGCGCTAGGGATTCCGTCGCGCGCGCCGGTTGGCGCGGAAGGCGTCCATGTGAAAGCGCGCCTGAGCCGGCGAATAGGCGTGCGCGCGCCCGATCGGGCAGGCGCGGCGCGCGCGGCAGGCGTGCTCCATACAGTCGGACCCGGCGGGAGTTTCGAGATGCGCGGCGCAGGCGGCGACGTCGTAGCCGCCAGCCGTGAACGCGCCCACCGGGCAGGTCGCGAGACAGGGCCGCTCGGTGCAGGTCTCGCAAGGGCTCGCGATTTCCCGGCGCGGCGGCAGCGCGATCGTCTCGGCGAAGGCGAGCGCCCCGCGATAGGCGTGCCAGAGCCCGTAATCGGGGTCGATCAGCGGGCCGATGGGCGAGGGCGCGACCGGGTGGCCACGCATGGCCCAGCGCTGGAACGGCAGATACGGCGGCCCGCCGAAGGGAAACAACGCGCCGCCCCCGAGCGCGTCGGCAATCTCGGCGAGCACGCGCCGCGTCCAGCGGTCGAGCGGATGCGCCTCGCCGTCGTCGATCTCGGGGGCGCGCGCGAACGCCTCCCACATGCCGGGGCCCGCGTTGCCGGCGAGCACCAGGGTTGCCGTCGCGCGCCCGTCCGCAAGCGGCGGCACGCCGTCGTCGGGGCTGGGATGGAACGCGCCGCGCGGGACGAGGCCCGCGTCCTCGAACGCCGCCTCGATCGCGGCCAGGGTGGGCGGGCGCGCGGTCATAGGATGGCGAGCGCGGCCTCGGGCGGGCGGCCGAGCGCGGCCTTCCCGTTGGCGAGAACGATCGGCCGCTCGATCAGGATGGGATGCGCGACCATGGCCGCGATCAGCGCCGCGCGCGTGAGCGACGGATCGTCGAGCCCGGCGTCCTTGTAGTCGGCCTCCTTGCGGCGCATGAGTTCGCGCGGCTCGCGACCGAGCAGCTTGAGAATATGGTCGAGCGTCGCCGCGTCGGGCGGCGTTTCGAGATAGAGGACGAACTCGGGTTCGATCCCGCGCTCGCGGATCAGTTCGAGCGTCTTGCACGACTTCGAGCAGCGCGGGTTGTGATAGATCGTCACCGTCATCGATTTTTCCTCCTAGCGTTTCCCTTTTTGTTTTCTAGCGCAGCGCCTGATCGAGATCGGCGATCAGGTCGGCGATGTCCTCGACCCCGACCGAGAGCCGCACCAGGCTGTCCGAGATGCCGAGCGCCGCGCGCGCCTCCGCCGGGATCGAGGAATGGGTCATGATCGCCGGATGCTCGATCAGGCTTTCGACCCCGCCCAGGCTTTCGGCGAGCGCGAAGACCTCGCAGCGTTCGAGAAAACGCCGGCTTTCCGCGAGCCCACCCTCGATGATCGCGGTGACGATTCCGCCGAAGCCGTCCATCTGGCGCCTGGCGAGCGCGTGCTGGGGATGGCTTTCGAGCCCCGGGTAATGCACCCGCGCGACCTTGGGGTGGGCTTCGAGCCATTGGGCGACTTCGAGCGCGTTGGCCGAGTGGCGCTCCATGCGAAGCGCGAGCGTCTTGAGCCCGCGCAGCGCGAGGAAGGAATCGAACGGCCCGGCGATCGCCCCGACCGCGTTCTGGAGAAAGCCGAGGCGCTCGGCGATATCGTCGTTTTCGCCGACCACGACCACGCCGCCGACCATGTCCGAATGGCCGTTGAGGTACTTGGTCGCCGAATGGACCACGACGTCGAAGCCGAATTCGAGCGGCCGCTGGGTCCAGGGGCTGGCGAAGGTATTGTCCATCACCGTCCAGATGCCGCGTTGGCGCGCCTCGGCCGCGACCGCCTCGAGATCGACCAGCTTGAGAAGCGGGTTGGTTGGCGTCTCGACCCAGATCATGCGGGTCTCGGGCCGGATCACGCCCGTGAGCGCGCCCGGCTCGGAGAGATCGGCGAAGGTGAAGTCGATCCCCGCCGAGCGCTTGCGCACGTTCGCGAACAGGCGGTAGGTGCCGCCGTAGAGATCGTCCATCGCGACCACATGCGCGCCCGTGTCGAGAAGGTCGAGCACGGTCGCCGAGGCGGCGAGCCCCGAGGCGAAGGCGAAGCCCGCGCGGCCGCCCTCGAGATCGGCGACGCAGCGCTCGAACGCCATGCGCGTCGGATTATGGCTGCGCGAATACTCGTAGCCCTTGTGGACCCCGGGGCTCTCCTGCACGTAGGTCGAGGTGGCGTAGATCGGCGTCATGATCGCGCCGGTCGTCGGGTCGGGCGCCTGTCCGGCGTGGATCGCGCGGGTGGCGAAGCGCGGGCGGTTGGTCGCGTTCGGCATGGCGGCTACTTCATCCTTCGGCGCAGGTGGTTGAGAAGGTCGATGCGGGTGATCAGGCCGAGGAAGGTCTTGCCGTCCTGCACGATGGCGACATGACCCTTGTCGAAGATCGGCAGAAGCGCCGAGAACGGCGCCGAGGGCGCGACGGTTTCGAGCTTCTCGGTCATGGCCCCGCGCACCGGCTCGGAAAAACGACTTTCGTCGCCGTCGTAGACCGAAAGTAGAATGTCGGATTCGTCGATGATGCCGATGATGCGGTCGTTCTCGATCACGGGAAGCTGCGAGATGTCGTAGAGCTTCATGCGCGAATACGCCACCAGAAGGCTGTCGTCGGGGCCGACGGTATAGTCCTCGCCCTCGGTGTGGCGGCGCGAGATCAGGTCGCGGAGATCGCCGTGGGTCTCGCGCTCGACGAAGCCCTGATCGATCATCCAGTAGTCGTTGTACATCTTGGAGAGGTACTTGTTGCCGCTGTCGCAGACCAGGGTGACGACCCGCTTGGGCGCGGTCTGCTCGCGGCAGTAGCGCAGCGCCGCGGCGATCAGCGTGCCGGTCGACGAGCCGACCAGCAGCCCCTCGCGGCGCAGCACCTCGCGGGCGACCGTGAACGCCTCGCGGTCGGGAATGACATAGGCGGGCGAAACCAAGTCGAGGTCGCAGACCGGCGGCACGAAGTCCTCGCCGATTCCCTCGACCAGCCAGGAACCGAGCTTGCCCGGCGCGCCGGTGGCGACGATGCCGGCGAGGACCGAGCCCTCGGGGTCGGCGAGCACCATTTCGGTCGCCGGCGAGACCTTCTTCATGAACCGGCCGATGCCGGTGATGGTGCCGCCCGAGCCCACCCCGCAAACCACCGCGTCGACCGCGTGGCCCATCTGCTGCCAGATCTCGGGACCAGTGCTGGTTTCGTGGGCGAGCGCGTTGGCCGGGTTCTCGAACTGGTTGACGTAGAAGGCGTCGATCTCGTCGGCGAGGCGCTGGGCGGTATCCTGGTAATAGTCGGGGTGGCCCTTGCCCACGTCCGAGCGCGTCATCCGCACCTCGGCGCCCAGCGCCTTCAAGTGGAACACCTTCTCCTGGCTCATCTTGTCGGGCATGACGATGATCAGCCGGTAGCCCTTCTGGGCGGCGACCAGCGCGAGGCCGAGGCCGGTATTGCCGGCGGTCGCCTCGACGATCGTGCCACCGGGCTCGAGTCGACCGTCGCGTTCGGCCGCCTCGATCATCGACAGTCCGATGCGGTCCTTGATCGAGCCGCCGGGGTTCTGGTTCTCGAGCTTGACGAACAGCCGGCAGGGGCCGGTGTCGAGATGGCGGAGCGCGACCATCGGCGTCTCGCCGATCAGGTCGAGCACGGACGGATAGGCGGACATCTTGCATCTCCTGGAATACGGGCACGGCACGGAACCCGGCCGGCCAAGATAAGGGTAGGAGCGGGCGCGGTTTCGCGCAACTCCCACCACGAACGCGCGGGCGCGAATCGCAAGCTTGTGATATACAGACCCTTTCCGATTTCCGCTTCCCGGTCGTTCCGCGTCCAGTCCCGTCGATGAGCCTTCTCGATCGTCCCCCGAACCTCCGCGTCTACGGCGTGCTGTTGCGCGCCGGCCGGGTGCTGATCGCGGCCGAATACGTGGGCGAGGTGTTTTGCTGGAAATTCCCGGGCGGCGGGGTCGAGCCGGGCGAGCCGCTCCACGACGCGCTCGCGCGCGAGTACCGCGAGGAGACCGGGCTCGAGATCGCGATCGGTCGCCTGCTGCACGCCCCGGGCACCTTGACCAGCCCCTGGACCGGGCGGTCCTATACGCCCGTGATCTTCGCCGTCGCCGCCGAGGGCATCCCCCGCGTGCCCGACCACGAGCCGGTCGAGATCGCCTTCCGCGATCCCGTCGAGGCGCTCGAAAGCGGCCTCATGGCCGAGCCCGAACGCTTGGCATTGCGCCGCGCGCTGCTTTAACCCTCGACCCGGCGGCCGGTTTCGGGGTCGAACAGGTGAACCGCGCCGGGCGCGAGGCGCAGGGGAAGAACGTCTCTCTCTCGCACCCGAGCCGCGCCGGAAAGGCGAACGGTGATTAGGCTCGCCGCCGCGCCGTCGAGCGCGCCATGGGCGAGCAGATCGGCGCCCAGGGTTTCGACCAGCCGCACCGCGAGGTCGAGATCGGCGGCCTCGCCTTCGGCGGGTTCGAGGTGCTCGGGCCGCAGGCCGAGGATCACGGCCCGCCCGGCGAGCGCCGGCAGGGCGGCGTCGCGCAGGCGCAGGGTCGGCCCGGCGTCGAGCGCGATGCCCGCGCCGTCGCCGGTGACGCGGGCGGGAAGGAAGTTCATCGCCGGCGAGCCGATGAAGCCCGCGACGAAGCGCGTTTCGGGCCGCGCGTAAACATCGAGCGGCGCGGCGATCTGCTCGGCGACGCCGTCGTTCATGACCACCAGCCAGTCGGCGAGCGTCATGGCCTCGACCTGGTCGTGGGTGACGTAGAGCGAGGTGGTGCCAAGCGAGCGCTGCAATTCCTTGATCTCGAGCCGCATCTGCACACGCAGCTTGGCGTCGAGGTTGGAGAGCGGCTCGTCGAACAGGAACACCGCCGGATCGCGCACGATCGCGCGCCCCATGGCGACGCGCTGGCGCTGGCCGCCGGAAAGCTGGCGCGGCTTGCGCGCGAGAAGCTGGTCGAGCTCGAGCATCCGCGCGGCGCGCCGCACGCGCTCGTCGATCTCGGCCTTGGACTGGCCGGCGATGCGCAGGCCGTAGGCCATGTTGCCGTAAACGCTCATATGCGGATAGAGCGCATAGGTCTGGAAGACCATGGCGATGTCGCGGTCCTTGGGTTCGAGGTCGTTGACCAACCGCCCGCCGATCGAGATCCGCCCCTCGGTCACGGTTTCGAGCCCGGCGATCATGCGCAAGAGCGTCGACTTGCCACAGCCCGAGGGGCCGACGATCACGATCAGCTCGCCGTCGGCGACCGCGAGGTCGATGCCGTGGATCACCCGGGTATCGCCGAACCGCTTGACAACGCCTTCGAGCGTTACCTCCGCCATTGGTTCCCCGTCCCCGTCCCCGTCCCCGTCCCCGTTCTCGTCCGCGTCATTTCTCGGTCTCCACCAGTCCCTTGACGAACAGCTTTTGCATGCCGACCACGACCACCACCGGCGGCAGCATGGCGAGGATCGTGGTCGCCATGACGAGATGCCACAAAGGCTCGGAATCGGGCACCGCGACCATGCGCTGAATGCCCATCACCACCGTGTAATAGCTGTCGTCGGTGGTTACCAGAAGCGGCCAGAGATACTGGTTCCAGCCATAGATGAACAGGATGACGAACAACGCCGCGATGTTGGTGCGCGACAGCGGCATGAGGATGTCCTTGAAAAAGCGCATCGGCCCCGCGCCGTCGATCCGCGCGGCCTCCACCAACTCGTCGGGAATCGTCATGAAGAACTGGCGGAACAGGAAGGTCGCGGTCGCCGAGGCGATCAGCGGCACCGAAAGCCCGGCGTAGGTGTTGAGCAGCCCGAGCCGCGCCACGACCTCGAAGGTCGGCAGGATGCGCACCTCGACCGGCAGCATCAGGGTGACGAAGATCGTCCAGAAGCACAGCATCCGGAAGGGAAAGCGGAAGTAGACGATGGCATAGGCCGAGATCAGCGAGATCGCGATCTTGCCGATCGCGATGGACAGCGCCATCACCAGGCTGTTGCCCATCATCAGAAGGACCGGCGGGCTGCCCGCGGCCGCGACCCCGCCGGTCAGCACGCTGACGTAGTTCTCGACCAGCATGTTGCCGGGCCACAG
>Ga0114931_10000272_pt1 | contig 60850 bp, 66 predicted proteins | sample 2SBtaG_FD_89579 | JGI IMG/M metagenome (GOLD analysis project Ga0114931, IMG submission 89579) | Deep subsurface microbial communities from Kolumbo volcano to uncover new lineages of life (NeLLi) - 2SBTROV14_V59a metaG | ecosystem: Environmental > Aquatic > Marine > Volcanic | place: Kolumbo... | reverse complement strand
CGCCCATCTGGGGATTTCCCCTTCGCTCACTGTGCCTTCTACCTTTATGCCTGCTTCCTGAAGTGCGCTCTTTATTACATTGCCCGTTACCAGGGCAGGGTTTTTAACCGGGATTTTAAGCACGACGCTGGCTCTTGACTTAATTACCCCGCTGAGCACTAGGGTGCTATCGTTTTGCCAATCGGTTCTGAGAGCGCCCTTTTTGCCGCTGGTGAGGGCTTTATTTATAATCTTAATATTAGTGCCGGTGGGCTCAATTTTTGCTGTGGGTCTCTGGCCCGATTTTGCGGCGCGTACCTTAAGCTCAATTATATTATAGTTAAAAGAGAGCGCGCTGATGTATGGGCTGTAGAAATCATCTTTCCATTCCGCTTTCCATCCTTTGGCGTGGCGAACCGGGCTGAAATAGCTGTCGTCTACAGTAATACCGCCTTTTATTTCCCTAATTCCCCTTCTCTTCATCTGATATGAGATGAATCCCAGGTGCGCCGCTTTAAGTGTAGGGTCTCCGAAGCCCTTTATGTATAATCCTCCGTATAATACTCCGTCCGATACCCCTCCGCCAGAGTAGAACTCAGTTTTGAAGCGGTAATCGCTCTTTAGAATCGCGAGCGCCGCAACGGATGTTATTATTTTTTCGTTCGAGGCGGGGATGAAAAGCTTCTCACCGTTATGATCGTATAGTGTCTCACCTGTTGTGAGCGATTTCACCACCACTCCGAGCTTTCCGCTATTCTTCGCTTCGGCAGGGAGAAGGGGGGCGATTCTGGAAGTGTAAGACGAACTCTCGGCACTTGCGGTATCTACGGCAATAAATATCATCAACAACGCTAGAACGGGCAGTAAAATCGGTCTCATATTAAGAGTCATATATTAACCGCTAGCGCTTTTATTTCAAAGAAAGATTTCAATTATTTTGTAAATCGACCAAAAATACCCGGATATGCGCTAACTCCCGCCGCCCCGGAGTGTAATAATTGGTTTCATAGATAAAATTGACATGTGTGCTATGATTTAATTGGCAGTGTCTTCTTATTATCTCAGGGTTCAGGTTGGGTCCGGCCATATATATCTGTGGTAAAATAAAATGAGTATAGGCCATAAAATAAAAGGGATGTTCTTTGATTTCGGGGATACACTAGCCTCTACAGATCCGCCGTTTATTATACGCATAGCAATGTCTATGCGGGAGGCGGGACTGGATATTTCAAATAGGGAATTTGAGATGAAATACGTGGAGGCAGATTACAAGCTCTACTTAAAACATAAGATAAAAGGCGGCATGACTCCTGAGGATTATAGAAAATGGTTTCTGCCGTTATTATATGAATCTTTACCCATAGAAACTGATATTGAGGAGTTCCGGCAAAGTGTAAGGGCCGCAATGAGCAGGATTAAGTTCACAAGAGCTGCGCTTCCAGGCGCACGGGATCTGTTGGATAATCTAAAGAGCAGGGGCTATAAGCTGGGCGTTATATCGAACAATGACGGGTACACCGAGAGTAAGTGTCAGGAGGTTGGAATTAAGGGTTATTTTGATTTCGTACTGGATTCCACGAAGCTAGATATGATTAAACCCGATCCGAGAATATTTAACCATGCGCTCGCCCGGGCCGAACTCTCGCCCCAAGAGGTTGTACATGTAGGGGATATGTACGGATCCGACGTTATGGGGGCTAATAACGCGGGGTTGGACGCTATCTGGGTAAACTCCCGGAATGTCGATAATCTGAGCGGAGAAGAAGTAAAGCAAGTTAATAATTTGGCCGAATTAAAAACCGTTATCTAATTCTCTAATGCGGATTATCCGGTATTCTCTAATTGGTTAATATCAGCTGTTTCTCAAGAAGGCGCTTAGGGAACTATTAATGAAAGGCACGATAAAGATTGAAGGAGCAAGGGAAAACAACCTTAAAAATATCAATGTTGAGGTTCCGTGGCATAAGTACACGGTGATTACCGGGCTTAGCGGCTCGGGAAAATCCTCTCTTGCGCTGGATACTCTTTACGCGGAGGGGCTAAGAAGATATATCGAGTGTCTCTCCACCTATGCGAGACAGTTTCTTGAAAGAGTAGACCGCCCGGACATGGACGACATTACGGGTCTTCCTCCCGCCGTAGCGATAGAGGGTAGGAATACGGTACGGAACTCCCGCTCCACCGTAGGCACCACGACTGAAATATACGACTATCTAAGGCTTCTCTATGCCAAGGTTGGAAAGACCTATTGTCCCGGCTGCGATAAATTGGTGCATCTCCGCTCCGCTTCTGATATAGCCCGTGAATTATTAAAAAATCATTCAGGGGAAAGGGCGTATATTGCTTTTCCCTGCGGAAGCGCAGGTTTCACAGCGGCTGAGCTTTTATCAAGAGGTTACAGCAGGGTGCTGATAGACGGGGAAATGCGGGAGATAGAAGAAACCCACTTGTCCCCTGAAAACACGGAGGTACTGGTAGACCGCATCGCAATCGATAAAAAATCCCTTTCAAGGATCGTAGATTCCATTGAGACGGCTTTTACGGAGAGCCGGAATATTCACATTATAATCCAGGGCGGTGTGAAACTATATTATTCCAAAGAGCTTGAGTGTAACTCATGCAAAAAACGGTTTTTGGAGCCCACTCCTCTGCTGTTTTCTTTTAACAGCCCACAGGGGGCATGCCCCGAATGCAGGGGGTTTGGGAATATACTTAAACCTGACCCGGACTTATTGGTGCCCGATCCGGGAAAAAGCCTGTCGGAGGGTGCGATAGAGCCGCTTACTAAGCCTTCTCTTAAATCCGGGGAGAGGAAGATGATTGAATTTGCGGTTTCCCGTGGAATAGATACGGACAAGCCTTACAAGAAACTCTCCAAGAAAGAGAAGGATCTGATATTCAACGGAGGAAAAGGGTTTAGAGGCATTTACGGTGCCTTTAGGTATCTGGAAGGGAAGAGCTATAAGATGCACGTACGGGTGTTTCTGAGTAAGTACCGCTCGGCATTTGACTGCGACGTGTGTTCGGGTTCGAGACTGAGAGAGGAAGCACTGTACGTGAAAGTGGGAGGAAACGATATATCTGAGCTTGCGGAATTGTCCGTCGATAAGCTGGCTGAATTTTTCGGTAAGCTCTCGCTGAGCGATTACGAACAAAATATCGCAGATGAAATATTAAAGCAGATTAATTCGAGAACGGATTTCCTCAATAAAGTAGGCCTCGAGTACCTGACTCTATCGCGTCTCACTCGCTCGCTTTCGGGCGGTGAGGCCCAGAGGGTAAGCCTCACCTGCCAGCTCGGCTCGACGCTCACAGAGACCCTATATATCATGGATGAGCCTTCAATCGGTCTTCATCCACGCGATATAGGCCGTCTGATTTCGCTCATTCATGAGCTCAGGGACAGAGATAATACTGTGGTTGTGGTTGAGCACGATTTCGAGATGATCAGCTCGGCGGACCATGTTGTCGAGCTTGGTCCTCGGGCGGGAGAGAGGGGAGGGGATATAGTCTATCAGGGCAGCGCTAAGAAATTACTCCACAATTCAAATAACTCTCTTACGAAAAAATATATATTGGGGGAGGAGCGGATCGACGTGCCTTCAAAGAGAAGAAAGGGGGGCGGCGGGAAATTAACTGTTAAAGGCGCTACTGAGAATAATCTTAAAAACCTGACCGTCTCTTTTCCATTAAGAACTTTCATATGCGTTACGGGAGTTTCCGGCTCCGGGAAAAGCTCTTTGGTGAACGACGTGCTCTATTCGGCATTGGCCAGGAGCTTCAGAGGAGAGGTCGAGAGAGTTGGTAAGTTCGAGAAAATTAAGGGGGCTGAATTACTTTCAGACGTGGTAATGCTGGATCAGAACCCTATCGGTAAGAGCCTCAGGTCAAACCCCGCGACATATATAAAGGCTTATGATGAAATAAGAAAAGCAATTGCCGGCACGTGGCAGGCCAAATCGAAGGGGCTTACCCCATCTCACTTTTCATTCAATGTTAAGGGTGGGCGGTGTGAGGCGTGCGAGGGCGAGGGGAGGCTAAAGATCGAGATGCATTTTCTGGCCGATGTCTATGTCGTCTGCGAAGACTGCGACGGGCTCCGTTTTAAGAAAGAAGTTCTCTCAGTCAGATACAAGGATAAGAATATAGACGATATTTTGAAGCTCACGGTGAACGAAGCGATTAATTTCTTTTTTGAGCTGCCGGCGCTTGGAAGAAAGCTTAAAATACTTCAGGACGTAGGACTCGGGTATCTAAGGCTCGGGCAGCCGGCGCCCACGCTCTCGGGTGGAGAGGCGCAGCGTATTAAGATTGCAAGGGAGCTCGGCAAAAAATCGGGCCACGACATTCTGTATATTCTGGATGATCCTACAGTCGGGCTTCATGCGGAGGATGTCAAGAAACTCCTGGACGTTATAAATAAGCTCGTTTACGCAGGGAACACCATAATCCTGGTCGAGCACAATATGGATGTTATAAAATCCGCGGACTACGTAATTGATTTGGGTCCCGAAGGGGGAGAAGCAGGTGGGAATATCGTTGCGGAGGGAACTCCGGAAGAGGTGGCCGAGTCGGCTGAGTCCTATACCGGTAAATATCTGAAAGAGGCTCTATCTCAGCGGACTGCCTTAGGCTGATTCCCTCATTTCAAACCTCAGATTAATAATTCGGAAAATAAGGGAAATATACTTGAAAATCCTGTAATAAGGTATATATAAGTACAGATAAATCTTGATGGAGTAATAACTAAATGGCTAACGGAAAACGGGATTACTATGAAGTATTGGGAGTTTCTAAAGACGCCGGCCCAGATGAGATAAAAAAGGCTTACCGAAAGCTCGCGCTCAAGCATCACCCGGACCACAACGACGAGCCCGATTCTGAGGAAAAGTTCAAAGAGCTATCCGAAGCCTACGGCGTGCTGTCTGACCCTGAAAAGCGGGCGCGCTATGACCGCGGAGGCTTTGAAGGACTCGACGGTGTATCGTTTGAGGATATATTCGGAGGGATAAATTTCGGGGATATTTTCGGAAGTGCAAGAGCGGGCGGGGGAGGTCGGGGATTCGGCAGCGTCTTCGATGACCTGTTCGGGTTCGGCAGGCGAAGAGGCCCCGCGGGAGGAATGAGTGTTCAAGTGGAGGTAACCGTCCCGCTAAAAACTATACTTACCGGCGGCGAAAAGAAGATCAAGTACAACCGTACCCAGAAGTGCCCCGTATGTGGTGGGTCTGGGGCGAAACCTGGCACAGAGCCAATAAGCTGCACGGAGTGCGGAGGGGCCGGACAGAAGGTGTTTACCTCTCAGCAGCAGGGCATGGTGTTTCAGCAGGTTGCAGTGTGTGAAGTGTGCCGGGGGTTAGGCACTATTATAGAAGACCCCTGCACCGAGTGCAGAGGAACCGGGAGTGTTGAGCAGGAAACCGAAATCGAGATAAAAATTCCCCCAGGAGTGGACGAGGGGACAGCGCTCAGAGTGCCGGGACACGGCAATCTGAGTCCCGAGCCGGGAGGGCCGCCGGGGGACCTGATTGTAGTCATTAATACCGAGGACGACCCTAGGTTTGAGCGGAGGGGGGACCACCTCCAGCGCACGGAGAATATTAGCGTATCTGACGCCGCGCTCGGCACTAAACTAGATGTCCCGACTCTCCTTGGAGACGTGGAAGTTAAGGTTCCTCCCGGTACGCAGCCCGGCACTGTGATGCGTCTCGCAAACGAGGGTCTTCCCAATTACGGCTCCGGTAGACGTGGTGATATATATCTGAATATCCAGGTTGAAATTCCAAAGAAGCTCTCAAAAGAGGAAAAGAAGGTGTTCGAGCAGTTAAAAGATATGCAGGATAAGAAATGATCCGTCACTGAGTCTGTAAAAGCGCTTGCTTATGTAATACCTGTCGCAGAGCTAATTGTCGGTACAATCCTGATAAGCGGTTATAAGCTCAGATACGCAGAGTAGCTCTGGGATTATTGTTTGTGGTCGTGCAGATCTTCGGAATGTTGCTTATGCAGGAACGGTGAGTAGAGGGCTCTAAAATGTTATATGCAATATCCCTATTCTTCATACTATATTATTCTTTATAATATATTCCCAAGATGACGGGAGTTAGCTTTGTATGAACTTTAAATTTTCCTTAGCAATTTTTCCTTGAAATTACTATTTACATCACTGCTTGTTATATAACCCTAGGGCGAACGGGAAGCTAAGCACCTTCATGCTGCTGGGTTTCGCCGGGTCTCTCCAGCCGACGTCTAGAAATACCTCCGGCACTTCTCCCGGCAGGCGTCTGAAATAAACGTAGCCGCTTACATTCGAGCCCGGATATATCGGTCCCGAGACCAGAGCGAAAGTGAGGACGTCTTTGGTGCTCACGGGCTCCGGCCGATAGGCGGTGGGCGGCGCGTACCATCCGGGATAGTAGTTGTATATACCCACTGCGGGTCCGTAGTACCCTCTTCGTCCGTACCCTCGTCCACCGTAATAACCCCCGCCGAACCCGAAGCCCACCCCGACCGATACCCTGGGATAAGATGGAGAGCTGTATCCGTACCCGGGCTCGGAAGTCGAAATCGCAGAAGCTACGACTTCAGGCGGCAGGGGGTTGTATTGGGCGCGGTAAGGGTCGAACAGCACTACGTCTCCGTAGTAAATATCAATCGTCTTGCCTGATTGGTTGTCTATCTCTACATAATAAGGAGTTGCGTAATCGGGCAGGTTGTGGGGCGTGTAGGGCCAGTAATTCGGCGTAACCCTTACCACTACGCCGTCCTCACTGCTGAGAGTGGTAGGAATAGGGGACTGAAGCTGCCCCCCGCCGCCGTAATATCCTGGGGCGCACCCGGCTAAAATTAAAAACGATATAAATACTCCGGAGCTTAGAACCCTTCTTTTGGAATCTAAGTATTTCATTTTGATTAGCCCCCCCGCGCGCCCTTGATTTAAATACCGGATATAAGTATAAAGAACGGAGGTAGCGGTTTCCACGAAAACTTTACGGGGTTAAATTGTCTATGTTTAAGTGTGAATTTGGATAAAGAGATCATATTTGCTACAATTAACTTCAAAAATCAAAAAGGAGACTTACAAATATAATGGGTAAATATCCGCCTGGTCTCGACGTCACAGTGGATTATAAATTTATGGACGCTGTTTTTCAGAGGCGCTCCCGGAGATTCGGTCTCGGAATGGAGATCGAGAAGGGGCCGCTTGCCTATAAGTCCAAGCACGGCCATGTCGGGCTCTCTGAGCTTGAGGAAGCAATAATAGTGTGGAACGGGCTTGGTATAAAGAATATTAACCTGTCCGATTTCCCTCCCCACGTCGGGCTCGATCTGGAAATGCAATTTACGAGTAAAACCATCCCCGCGCTCGGAGACGTTCACAGGACCGAGCTCTTCTATACGAACGACGAGGGCACTTATATGATCAAGATGCACGATAAGCAGCCCTCTGACTTCAGAGGGCTCGAAGCTCTCAGCCGTGAGGAGAGGGTAGACCGTATACTCGAGCTTTTCAGGGAATCGAGGATAAAACTCGAAGATAAAAGGGCCGACCTTCCTTCACAGCCTCCCGGGCTTGCGGGGCATAACCTCTGGAACGTCAATAAACCGGGCACTACGGTGTTTATGCCCGTGACCGACCTTTCCGCTTGTATCATAAACCTCTATTTCTTTTACATGAGGCCGGACCACCGATTTAACTTTGTGGACGAGCTTCACGGTATGAGGCCCCCCGATACTTCCGAGTGGCTGAAAAAGGGTTTCCTCGACGAAGGAAAGCGCATGCCGCTTATCGAGGCCGAGCTCCGCTTCGCTAACGGCTACATTGCGGAGCAGGCTTTCATGGGCCAGAACATGGTGCTCACCTTACAGACGCTTGGACTCGGAGGATGGCTGTTCAGCGGGTTCGCCAGTATGTTTATGCTAGGCGGAACCCCTTTTAACAGAGGACTCGGCTTTAGGTTCATAACACCCGAGGTTACCGGGGACACCGGTAACCCCAACCCTGTGGCCGTGGGTAAAGACGAGTTGTTCCATGCTTACTGCCCCCCTTATTACAAAGATATGGGCGAGGCTGTAGAGGCTTTTAACGACGCCAAATGGACAAACTGGGAGTCTCACGCAATGCCTTACAAAGACCCAGAGAGCGTGCTCGCGACGGTCGAGAGGCCGAGCAAGGACGAGATACAGGTCGTTAAGGATATCTGCAACTACGTCTATGACACGTATGGCAGGTTCCCGGCTTTTTCAGACCCTATGTTCCTGAGATTCATGGTTCAGGCACATCACCTTGACCTGGATTTCTATGACCAGTTTTATCCCGAAGGAGCCTATACGGAGAACCATAAGAACCATTTCAAGCTCTGGCACCCCGATATTACTGACCCGTTTGAAAAATGAAAATACGCTTAACCACAAATAGACGCGAATGATAAGGATATTATTTGTAAAGGGCTCTCTTATAAAATTATCGGTCTCGCTATGGAGACTCATAATGATCTGGGATTGGGTTTTCCAGAGAAATGCCAATTCTTAAGCTAAATGCCACGAACAGGATTTCTGATATAGATAAAGCCCAAGCTTTAAATTACCTAAGAAGTATAGGATTGAGATTGGCAATAATCTTAAATTTCAGAAAGGCGAAACTTGGGTACAAAAGAATGGTAAATTGAAAAACTTGCCTTAATTTACGTTAATTCTCGGGTAATAAAATTGACTAAAATGAAAAAGATTTTTGTCAGCGCAGCGTATCCCGGCAGCTCAATCGACCGCCTGGCTCAAAAGTACGATGTACATGTGTTCGATAAAGACCGTCTGCCGACTGCAGAGGAGCTGGCCCGTGAAGCGCAGCGCTCGTCCGCTTTAATCACTACAGTTTCAGACGTTATCGATAAAAATATTATAGATCTCTGCCCGAACCTTAAAATAATATCCAACAGCGGGGTCGGATATGAGAACGTCGATATCCCATACGCTACGGAAAGGGGGATTTTCGTAACCAACACGCCGAACGTGCTTACAGAGACTACGGCGGATATGGCGTGGGCGCTGATGGTTTGTGTTGCGAGAAGAATTGTGGAGGCGGACTCATATATGAGAAGCGGGCAGTTTAAGTGCTGGAAGCCTACCCTTATGCTCGGGGTGAATATTCACGGGAAAACCCTGGGAGTATTAGGTATGGGCCGTATCGGCACTGCGGTGGCGAGAAGGGCGTCGGGGTTTAATATGAAAATTATATACAACAACAGGAGCAGAAATGAGCAGGCTGAAAAGGCTGTGGGCGCCGGTTTTGTGGACTTCCCGACTCTCCTTAGGGAGTCTGACTATATAGTGGTCACAACGCCTTTAACCAAGGAGACGAAAGGCCGCTTCGGTCTCCCGGAGTTCCGGCAGATGAAAAGGGACTCCATAATAATTAACGTCGGGAGGGGGCCTGTCATAAAAGAAGCTGAGCTTGCCGAGGCGTTAAGGCAAGGGCTTATATGGGGCGCTGGCCTCGACGTGTTCGAGAATGAACCCAAGGTGGATCCGGAGCTGCTGAAGCAAGAGAATGTTGTTCTCGCGCCCCATATGGCGAGCGCGTCGTGGGAAACAAGGGAGGAGATGATCGGTATGGCTATACAGAGTGTAGAGCTTGCATTAAGCGGCGAGGTTCCTTTGTATTTGGTGAATTCTGAAGTGCTAAGCTCTTAGTAAGCGCCCTCAGCTTTTATCCTTTCCTTTTTTATCTTTGGTACTCTCAGAGTCCGCTTGAGATTCCGCCTGTTTTGACCCGAGAAGAAATTTAAACGGCAGCTTGAGTATAAAAAGTATTACCGAAGGACGGAGGAATATAGACGTGAAGAGCCATATATCAGCCGGAGTGAGGTAAATCTTGGAATCCCACACTCCCATCTGTCCGATCATCACGACGTGATCGCCTTCGACTGTGGAACCTTTCACCTTGAATTCGAATTCACCTGCAGGGCTTATGACTTTCATAACTCCTCCGGTTTAAAAGGTATTTATACTATGCTCTCATTATCTCACAAAGGGCCTGACTTTTCCAATCGAATTCTGACAATTGCACTGTGAGGAACTTATAGGCGGTCTTGCCCCGGTCTTAACCCAGAGACTTCTTCATTACATCGACCGGCGCTGTCTCGCCGATCCAGATCTCAAAGCTCTCCGCGCCCTGATATAGAAGCATACTGAGTCCGCCCGAGGCCCTATGCCCTAATTCCCTTACCTCTACCAAAAGATTGGTATCGGGCGGCTTATAGACAAGGTCATACACTACAGCGTTTTTATTCAGACTCGGAACGGGGATATCGGGCTTGCCCTCTCCGCCCATACCCGCGGGGGATGCGTTAACCAATATATCCACCGCCCCCAGCTTCTCGGCCAATAAACCTTTGTCATCGATTGAAAGGGGCCCGATCTTTATATCCTTAAAATTCCCCTTAAAATCCCGGGCTAAAATCTCTGCTTTATCCCCCAGTATGTCGGTTATATAAACTGCAGAGATACCGTTCATACAACATGCGGACATTACGGCCCGTGCTGCGCCTCCGGCCCCGACCAAAAAAAGCGTTTTCCCCTCCGGGCTGAAACCCAAATCCTCTTTAATCGCTCTCAGAAACCCACCAACATCCGTATTAAACCCCGTGAGTTTTCCGCCTTTGTTTTTAACCGTGTTGACCGCACCTGTGAGCTTTGCGTCGGGAGACACTTCATCAAGGAAGGGGATTATGGTTTGTTTATGGGGGATCGTAATATTAATGCCCTTAATGCCCATAGTCCTAATTGCACGGGTTGCGTCGCCAATATCTTCAGGCTCTATATCGAACGCCACATAAACCGAGTCAAGCCCCAGTGACTCAAACGCGCTGTTGTGCATATTGGGCGAGAGGCTATGTTTAACCGGGTGTCCGAATATACCGTAAATCTGGGTAGTTGCTTTTACACTCAACTCTTCGCTCCCTAAAACTTTTATCTAATATTACTTGTGCTGCACAGAGGTCAAGATACTGCCAGGATATCCTTTACCTTCAGTACATCTTTTTTAATCTGATCGACCAAAGCGTCCGGGCCGTCGAATTTTTGCTCGTCCCTTACCCTTTCCACAAAATCGATGCGCACCCTTTTCCCATAAATGTCTCTGTCAAAATCGAAAACGTGAGTTTCAATTAAGAGCTCATCGTTTCCAAATGTGGGTCTGTAGCCGACGTTGGTAATGCTCTCTTTTTTCTCTTCATCTATATAAGCTCTGGTTGCGTAAACCCCCACTCCGGGAAAAATATCCCAGTCAGTGTCAAGATTTAGAGTAGGAAAGCCGATCTGTCTTCCTCTCCTCTCTCCTTCTATTACCAGGCCCTCTATGTAAAAGTCGTAGCCCAGGAATTTGGAGGCTCTTGTAACGTCACCTTCTCTGACAAAATTCCTTATAGCGCTTGAGCTCACTACCTCACCGTCTATGAGCGCGGGCCCGAGCACCCTGGTTTCAAAACCGAGCTTCTCGCCCACTGCTCTCAGGAGCTCAGCGTTCCCCTCGCGCTTTCTGCCGAACGCAAAATCGGGCCCCACAATCAAGTGCTTTAGGTTGAGCTTTCCGACCAACGTGTTCGTTATGAAGTCTTTAGCCGAGATTTGAGAAAGCTCCCGGGTGAATGTATAACACGCGACGTAGTCGACCCCTTGTTTCTCAAGGAGTTTAAGTCTCTCCCTGATCGGCACTAAAAGCGGGATATCAATATTCTGAAGCACTTTTTGGGGATGAGGATGGAAAGTTATAACGCATGAGCTGAGACCTTTTTCCAGGGCTTCTTTTTTAACCGAGCTTATTATTTTCTTATGACCCAGATGTACCCCGTCAAAGTTTCCGATGGTGGCGGAGGTAGGGTTCTCAATAGGTTGTTCAGGGTCGAATATGACTTTCATAGTATAGGGGCTCAAAATAAATGGTTTTGATTCCTATAGTTACAATCAGCACAATTAGGAAGTTGTTTCATCGGTTTATATGAATCCCGTTATCTCCTGTCGGTTCGGTATATTATCGGGGATACACTAAAAACATCGGATATATATTCTTCCGGCGCTATCTCGCAGAGAATAGTACCACAACTTAATAAAAGTAAAAAATTTACACATATAGACGTCACGATTCGGGGGAAAATGAAACATTAATCCGGGTTTGAGTAATAATTGCCCACAGGTTTTCGTAACCCTTTTTGAGTATACGGATTAAGCAATTTTCGCTTTATTGACCTACAATCTTTTGGACCTTTTTCAGAGCTTCGGGAAGCGTAAAGATAATAACCTTATCGTCAATTGCGGGCACATAGTCTCCTCTGGGAATAACGACTTCGTTGTGTCTAAGCACTATGCCGACTATCGAGCCTTCGGGGAAGTCTATGTTTTTAAGCGGTTTGCCGAGGATTTTACTTTTTTGCGTGATATCGACTTCGATCACCTCCGCTCTTCCCTCCTCAACGAGCGCTACCTGTGCGACTCCTCCGATGTGGAGCAGGCTCAGTATTTCATTGGCTACGGAAAGCCTGACGCTTATTGCTCTGTCAACGCCGATTGCCTCGATCACATCGATATAATCGGGCTTAGTATAAAGCACTGTGGTCCTTTTGGCACCCAGGTTTTTAGCCAAAAGCGCGCTCAGCACGTTGTTTTCATCATCTCCTGTCAGCGCTATAAAGTAATCCGCAGACTCCGCGCCCGCTTCCTTAAGCGTCTCTGTGTCGGTGGCGTCTCCTTTGAAGACGAGCACGTTGTGCATTTGCTCAGCTGCTATAAGAGCTCTTTTCGGGTCGTTGTCTAGAAGCTTTACCTTTATTCCCTTCTCGGAAAGGGCTTTTGCCACTCCGAGCCCTAATCTTCCACACCCCACAATTACTACGGATTTTACGGGCGAGTCTTCGACGTTGAATAGCTCTTTGAGCTTACTTAAAACATCGGGCACGCCGAGTGCAAAGATATAGTTTCCTGCCTCGAGCCTTGTCTCGCCGGTTGGTATCATGATTTCTCCGTTCTTTGAGAGGGCCACGAAAATCCAGGCTTTAGCCGGACCAAGGTCCTTCAGCCTATTGCCGACTATCGGGCTGCTCTCTTCAACCTTGAGCTTGAGCATCTTGATCTTGCCCATTGCCAGTGTTTCAGTCTTCCACGCATAAGGTGAGCTGATAAGGCTTATAATTTTTTCTGCCATTATCGCTCCCGGGTTGACAATATATACTTTGGGTCTTTCGAGGATCTTCGGATAGTCAAGGTAGTCCCTGTCCCTGATCCTTACTATGATTTTGGGTACACCCACGGAGGCAGACCATGAAGAGGCCATTATATTAGTTTTATCATCACCCGAAACAGCAAGCATAATATCGCACTTTTCTATCTCGGCCTCTTTTAACTTTAGGGGGTTATCACCGTCTCCCTCTATTATCAGTACGTCCAGGAGTTCCCTTAATCTCTCAACTGTGTCTTTGTCTTTCTCTATTATTACGATCTCGTGCTCGTATGAAAGGTTTTTAGCCAGAAAGGATCCGACCTGACCGGCACCTAAAATCACTATGCGCATAGATATCGACTCCTAGGAGGGTTTAGCCTCGCTCGTTTGATTGGTACGCTGGTTTATTTTATAGAGCATTATAACCCCGAGCACAAAAAAGCATATGGAGATAATCTGAGCCTGGGATAATCCGGGGATAAAGCTCGGAGACGTGTTTCTCAGAAACTCCATAAAGAACCTCTGCACGCCGAATATTATGAAACCGACTGAAGACATCCATCCGAGAGGGAGGTCCCTCTTCCTTATTTTCCATAATATCACGAATACAATAAACATGCTTAATGTATCGTAAAGCTGCGTTGGATGGACTCTCAGTATGGTCGGAGGAGCGCCGTTGGGGAAAGAAATAGCCCAGGGAAGATTGCTCGGAACTCCGTAGTCGTCTCCTACAAGTAAACACCCGATTCTTCCTACCGCATATGCGAGAATTAAAGGCGGTGTTACAGCGTCCATAACGGATAGAAAACTGACTCTCTTCATCTGAGTGACGAACCAGGATAAAAGAATTGCCCCTATAAGACCTCCGAAGAATGTGAAGCCCGATGCCATATACCTTATTGGATCGGCCAGTAAATCCGAGAGCGTCGCCTGCTGGAATAGAAACATAATTTTAGCTCCACCGAGCCCTCCGATTACGCTCGCTATGAGCAGTAAATCCGCAAGGTCGCCGCTCATGCCCTTTCTCTTAAACTCCGCCTCGCTTACGACATAAGCGACCAGGTAGGCTAAGAGAACCATGACTGAGAATGAAGAGACGGAAATATCACCGATTGTGAAAAGCGTGGGGTACATATTTTTATGGCTCCTTTTGATGGTAAGTGCTCGGTTCCGAACCCACTGAGCGCGCTAATACGGTTAATCCGTATTACCTATCTTTCTTGCCTGTTTATAAGGGATAAAGTCTTACATGGTTTATGGGACTGTGCAAACTCGGGTTATTAAATTAGGGGTTCCAGGGTGTGTAGTCGATATTATGGATTATATCCATGGAGAAGCTCACAGAACTGGAAAGCTTCTCTCCGTACTCTGCTACCCACTCGGGCGGTGCATTTGAATAAAAATCGTTTAGAGTCATCCAAGAGCCCCCGCTTTTTAGCCCGCCGTCCACGACGCTTGCTAAAAAAGCGGTCATATCGCCTCCGTCCATGGCGTTTATAATTTCACACTCAGCGTAGGAATGAACCTCATCGAGCACGGGGCTGCCTGTAACACCTAAGGTATAGGAGATATTCTCAAATTTATCTCTCTCCCGACCTGTATAGAAACCAAAGTTCTTTACAAGACCGATCTGATCTTTCCTTAACAGATGTATGGTGAATGCTTTACTGTGAGTTATAAACTCATGTGTGTAATTACCTTTCCAGATGCCCACCAGAAGCCTGGGGATAGTATGAACGATGGAAGAAGTGACGGCAGTGACCGCGATCTGAGCGTTGACTTTGTCCTCCATCGAGCTTGCTATTACGACGACAGGGGAAAGCGTCCAAAAAGCGCCTGCTACGGAAGCGCCCTCTTCCTTACCCATCGAATTCAGCCTTAATCTTTCTCATCTGGTTATCCGGGATTACCAATCAAATGCGATTACCACCTGGCCGCTTATAAGCGGCCCGAGATTAACTTTGTCCTGGTCGGGCACTATTATTTTTACGGGGTTCACTATATAACTCACCGCTTTTAAAAAACCGCTGTCCCGACTCTCCAACCATTCAGAGGTTTCCTCGAGAATTACTCCGAGCGGTACTCCCAGACCCGGCGTGACGATCAGGTCTTGTACCGATGGGGACTGAATTACTCCCTCTATAGTATATTCAAAGAGTGTGCTTTGAACTACAGACCCGAGAGCGGAGGTGTAAAAGTTGTATCCTTTGGCTCTGTAATACAGATATGAGTAAGCTCCGAACGCCGGGTGTACGATCCAGTTGGTCTTAAAGCTGTCTCCGTCCTGCACTTCGAAATCACCCCTTTTCCTACCCTTGTTTTGAAACCCTAAAATGTTTTTCCACCACCTGAACGGATCTATAAGCACCTGCTTATCCTTGTTGGTTATATCCATCATATTTACTTGCACAATGCGGATAAGCCAGAGCGTGAAGTAGACGTTACGGGTGTCGCGAAGAAAATCCTCAAAATCGGCTAGCGATTTTCTCTCCGACTCTTTTCTAAATTCAATATCGACTTTTCTGTATTCCGCCGAGTCGATTAGAACGGAGTTGTTAACCGGGTTCATAAACATCGGGGAGGTGTCGCCGAAAATAGTATCGGCGTGGGCAATCTCCATGGATACGAACAGCATGGGTGTAAGTAATATTAAACAAAGTGATACGGGATATAGCTCCTTCATAATTTTGGCCATCCGGCTGTCTTCCAAACCTATTATAATATTAACACATTTGTAGTATGGTTTCTTATACTAAAACCTTAAACCCAGCAAAATATCCGAAAGGCGTTTTTTATCGAAAAAATCATGCCTTTCAGATTAAAACCGCTTGACTTAGCCTATAAAATAATGTAATTATCTGGGGTATAATATTCTTAAATTCCGCAGGAGGAGCTTAATGCACAAGGTGAAGTTATTTAGTACTGCAATGCTCATTGTTTTGGCGTCGATGCTGGTTTTTGGTTGCGGATCTAACGTAGATAAGGAGATGGCTGATGCGGAAGCGGCTTTACAAGCGGCTAGAGACGCCGGTGCCGAGGGGCTCCCGGAATATCAGGCAGCAGAGGAATTGATAGCTAAGGCTAAAGAAATGATGGCTGCCGGAGACACTGCAGGCGCGCGCGCCTTACTTGAAGAAGCTCGGTTTAAAGCCATAGAAGCGGAGGGTAAAGCGAAGAATCAGGCATATGTCGAATCCGTAGATATTGATACAGTTGAGGAGTCGCTCTCGTCGCTCAGTCCTTCAGGTTCGTCATACGGGCTTGTCGATGTATTCTTCGGATACGATCAGTCGAGCATAACGTCGGAATCAAGAAGCACTCTAAACGATAACGCCAGGATAATAAGAGGCAGCGCAGGTAAATTTCAGGTTGTCGTGATCGAAGGTTACTGCGATATCAGGGGCACTGAGGAATATAATTTAGCCCTCGGCCAAAGAAGGGCGGAATCTGCGAGGAACTACCTTATAGGTCTCGGGGTATCTCCTTCAATAGCGCAGGCCGTAAGTAAAGGTGAAACGGAGCAGTTTGCGTTCGGCACTTCTGACTATGATTATCAGCAGAATAGAAGAGCACATTTCGTGCCGGCTGTATCTTCGCCGAGCTTTTAGGTATTGTCTATGAGAGTTAATTCAATTATTATGTTGTTATCTGTAGCTTGCATTTTGAGTGCGGGTTGTGTAGCTTCGCAGGGGGACATGAACAGCGTATATGCGAGACAGACTCGCTTAGAGGCAAAGATGGACAGTTTAACAAAACAGGTTCAGTCAATTAAAGGCTCCCAAGGTACAGGCACTGACCCAGCTCTTAAAGAGCAACTGTATCAGCTTCAGCAGGAAGTGAGAAGTCTTAACAAATCTTACTCCGAGTTAAATGCAAAGGTAAACAAATCTGAATTTGATCTTCCCGTTCCTTCTGAGGGAGGTTCCAGGGAATTTGAAACTGCGTCAATGAGCACAGAAGAAGCTATTTATAATCAAGGTTACACAGAGCTCAGCGAAGGAAATTATGAGGAATCGAGGGGGAAATTTAAATTGTTTTTATCGAAATACCCAAAATCTTCAAAGGCCGGGGATGCCACTTACTGGATTGCGGAGTCCTATTACAGAGAGGGCGAATTTGAAGAGGCGATACTGGATTATCAAAGGTTTATAGATACTTACCCCAGTGATGACAGGGTTCCGCTGTCATATTTAAAGCAGGGGTTATCGCTTATGGAAATAGGCAAAAATGAAGAGGCGCAATTATTTTTTGAAACACTCATTGACAAATACCCTCAATCAGATGAAGCTAATACAGCGAAGGAAAAAATAAGAGAACTTGCAGTTAGCGGTTAAACGGTTTATTATTATGTACTCAATAGGTACTCAAAAAACTCTTAAAGGAGGTGCAGTAGAATGAAAAGGGATAAGCAAATACTGTTGTTGGGTATGCCCTTATTAGTTGTTGCATTGCTATATTTAGCCAGCTGTGCGACACCCCCGCCAACAAAAGAGCTAGCAGCTGCCGAATCGGCAACCGCCGATGCACAAGCAACGTGTGAGCAGTGTAAGCAAAGAGTTTGCGGTGATGATCCTACAAGAGGAGACTATTGTGGAGCCCCATGTGGTGAGGCCGAGCTTGCGGCAGCGCAAGCAGCCCTAGCAAAGGGTAAAGCTCTTGCTGGTGAATTCTGCAGTGAGTTAGAAGCACGCAGAATGCTTATAGATGCAAAAGCTAAGGCTGACGAGGCTAAGCTGAAATGTTCAGCACCGCCTCCCCCACCGCCTCCACCACCGCCTCCACCCGCGCCGGATCTAAAGGATATATTCTTTGATTTTGACAAGTTCAATATCAGACCGGATGCAGCAGCTGTTCTCGAAGAGAACGCTGGAACATTGCAGGCAGATCCTAATCTTACTGTGCTTATCGAAGGTTATGCAGATATCAGAGGTACACCTGCATACAACCTGAGACTTGCTCAGAAGAGGGCTGATTCCACAAGGGATTTCTTAGTCCAGATGGGAATCGATCCTTCCAGGATTACAACTGCAAGTGGTGGTGAGACAACTCAGTTCGGCGCTGGGACGACTGAAGAAGCCTATCAGCTTAACAGAAGGGCCCACTTCGTAGTAACCTCACCTACCGCTAAAGTAGGCGCAAGGCTTATATTTCGGTACGCTAACTAAATAGATTTCTTGCCCTATTTGCGTTGGTAGTATAGAAAAGAGAAATATCTCATCTGTTATATTCGGATGAGAAAACAAATTATGGAGAGAGACTCCTAGTGGGTTTCTCTCCATTTTTTTTGTATACTTAAATACCTGATTAAGGAAATCTTGTTGGGTTATACTTGACAGTCCAGAGTGATCCATGTTTACTACATCTCGTTTTCCTTATATCCATTGCGTAAATTAATGGAAATTTCACGATAAATCTCAGATGAAATTCAAGCTTACAAAATCGAAGAGATTATATAAAGCTGCACAAAGATTAATGCCGGGCGGTGTGAACAGCCCGGTCAGATCTTTCAGCGCCGTTAGCGGCACACCCGTATTTATTTCTCACGCCAAGGGTGCTTACATGTATGATGAGGACGGCAACAAGTACATAGATTACATGTCCTCATGGGGGCCGCTGATTCATGGTCATGCAGACCCAGATGTCGTAAGGGCGGTTAAGAACGCAGCCTCAAGGGGGACAAGCTACGGGGCCCCTTGCACAGATGAGATTTCTCTGGCTAGGCTTATAACCAGAAGTTTCAAATCAATAGATAAGATCAGGATGACCAGCTCGGGGACGGAAGCCACTATGAGCGCCGTTCGTCTTGCCAGGGCATGTACCAGTAGAGACTATATAGTAAAATTCGAGGGCTGTTATCACGGTCACGCTGATTATCTGCTTGTCAAGGCCGGGTCCGGCGCCACTACATTCGGCTCGCCCAGCAGCCCCGGGGTGCCGAAATCATTTACGGATAAAACTCTTTTAGCTAAATATAACGATATAAGCTCCGTCGAGAAGCTTTACAAAAAATATGAGGACAAGATAGCTGCCATAATTTTAGAGCCCGTTGCGGGCAATATGGGTGTTGTAACTCCGGAGCCGGGTTTTCTGGGGGCGCTCAGAAAAATTACGAAGAAGGCAGGCTCGCTTCTTATTTTTGATGAAGTGATTACAGGGTTTAGATTAAGCCCGGGAGGGGCTCAGAGTAAATACGGCGTTACACCCGACATCACGTGTCTGGGTAAAATTATAGGTGGAGGGCTTCCGGTCGGGGCCTTCGGCGGGAGCCGGGAAATAATGGATATGGTAGCCCCTGCGGGACCCGTATATCAGGCCGGCACTCTTTCGGGTAACCCTCTTGCAATGGCCGCAGGGCTTGCGTCGCTTACGAAATTAAAACAAAGGGGTAACTACAACAGACTGAGAGAGCTTACAGAAACGCTGCTCGGGGGTCTTGAAGAAGCTATAAAAAAGACAGGCGTCAGAGTTTCAATAAACTCTGTAGAATCTATGTTTACATTATTTTTCAATGATGTTGAGCCTACCGATTACAAGTCGGCTCTAAGGTGTAATACAAAAAAGTACTCGAAATTTTTTGATAATTTGCTCAAGGCTGGTATTATGTTTCCGCCTTCTCAGTTTGAGGCTGTTTTCTTATCGCTGGCACACACTGAAAAGGACATCGATAAAACGATTGAAGCAGTGTATAAATCACTTAAGACAATCTGATTGAGGTACTCAATTTTAAGAAGCAGCAGAATCAGAATAGATATAAATGGCTCGTATTCATAGCAGTAGGTTTTGAGTTAGGGTTTGCGGTAATAGCCGGTATAATTCTTGGCCATTTTGTAGATAAGTGGGTTGGTACCGAGACTCCATGGTTTACAATCTTGGGGCTGTTAGCGGGTACGGCTGCCGGATTTAGCTTGCTCTTAAGGATGATTAAAAAGATTAAATGACGGAAAGTAAAGAGAGTCTGATTACATTACCTCAGATAGGAAGAGTTGAAAAAACAGGTTTAGTAGTAACTATTATACTTACGGCCGGAAGCTATGTGCTCGGATCAGCCGAGCTTGCGTTTGGGATTCTCGCAGGCGGCGTTCTTTTCACCGCTAATTTCATGGCTATAAGGTTTTTGGTCAACTCACTTGTTTCAAACGCATATCCGAAAGGTTTTGGCATCTTCGTTTTTATAATAAAGATGCTCGTATTTGTAGGAATTGTGATATCGATATTTTTATTTGCGGAAGTAAATATATACGGTTTTTTCATCGGCGTGACCGGGGTTGTTCTGATTATCATCGGCGAGAGTTTGAGAGGAGGTAAAGATGGAGCACTTTAGCTGGTTTACGCTACTAGGGCTTGATAAATACGATTATATTCTGGGTTCGATCCTGGTTCTTATATTACTGGCGTTAGCGGGCTTTAAGATTAGGAGCGCTCTTTCCCGGGATGATTCTGTTCTCCCTGACGAGAAATTTTCCATAAAGACTATATTTGAAATACTTACTATAGATTTCCTTTTTGATCTGCTGACAAACGTTCTCGGCTCAAGAGAGAATGCCAAAAGATATTTTCCGCTTCTGGCAGGCTCCTTTTTCTTTATAATGTTCGCCAATCTGCTCGGAATAGTGCCGGGGTTTCTGCCGCCGACCGGTAATTTTAATACACCTGTCGCATGTTCAATTGTTATATTTGTCATGTACAACTACTATGGATTTAAGGAAAACGGCCTGAGTTATCTAAAGCACTTTGCGGGCCCCGTGATTTTCCTTGCTCCCCTTATGTTTATTATTGAGCTAGTGAGTCATTTTGTGAGGCCGGTGTCGCTTTCGCTCAGGCTTTTCATGAACATCTCGGGAGACCATCTGGTGCTTGGAGTGTTTACAAATCTGGTGCATTACGTTGTGCCCGCAATATTTGTCGGTCTGGGTATTTTCGTTTCACTTCTCCAGGCTTTTATTTTTACTATTCTCTCGACTATTTACATTACTCTTGCTACCGCGCATGATACGGCAATTGAATAAAAGGCAAAAATGAAAAGTTTAATAAAACGACAACCAACTCAATTTATAAGGAGGCACACAGATGTATAAAGCTATATCGTTACTATCGATATTTGGAGTGGCTGTACTTACTGCTTTAGTACCGGACATTGCTATGGCTGCCGAAGGAGGCTCGGGTGATCTCACGAAGCTCGGTCTTGCAATAGGCGCTGGCATAGGGATTGGAATTGCGGCGGGTATCGCAGGTTACGGTCAGGGTATCGCGACTGCAGCCGCTTTGACTGGTATTGCTAGGAACCCAAGCGCAAGCTCTAAAATTCTTACTCCGATGATTATCGGTCTTGCCCTTATCGAATCTCTCGTAATATACGCTCTTTTGATAGCATTTCTGCTTCAAGGAAAAATTTAACTTTAAAGTCTGTGAGGGGGCTTTCAGAAAGCCCCCTCACTTAGCCCCGGGTTAATTTTGATTACGTGGACTTTTGATAAAATATAGAATATGATATTTCTTCAGTGATGAGAAATACCCCTTTCCTATATGTTCTTGCTCTTATGCTTGTACTTGGCTGCGGAGCTACTACAAATCTTATTCAAAAGGATGATAGAGAGTCATTTCAGTATTCGACCGACCGGTATTATAAGCTTATTCAGTGGAAGTACTACGAAAAAGCTGCGCAGTTTGTAGATCCGGAGAGCGCCAGGGAATTTGAGAGCTTTGTATTCAGGAATCAGAAAGACCTGAACATCACGGCTTACCAAATTAAAGATGTGACATTTATCGATCCTACTGTAATAGATGAAAGTCAAACTGACGATGCCCTTGAGAGTAAAGAAAGTAGGAGCAGTTCTGACAGAGCCACGGTTAGAGTCTACTTTACTTACTTTAAGTATCCCTCCGTTGCTGAAGAGAGTGTGATGATAGAAGATAGTTGGATCAAGATAGGTAAATTATGGTACGTTACATCTGATTATCCGGAAGGAACTTTTTAATACAGTCTATCTGCCGATTCCACGGCTGCCCCTTAACCGGTCTTGAGTTAGTTAAGGGCGGGGTATTTACTGGCTACTAATTCAAGAGCCTCTTGAGTGTTCTTAATCTCCCCTTCGAGCTGGGCTTCCTCTACAGTGTTTAGTATCTCACTAAATAGCGGCCCCGGTTTATAACCCATGTCGATGAGCTCTTTACCTCCAATGAGAGGTTTTGGTTTAATCTCCTCTTCTCCAAGCTCTTGTAGCTTTTGCATAATAAAATCATAAGCTTCTCTTGAGCCGTGACTCGCCTGGCAGTCCGCAAGGTGAAGTTGGAGGTGGAGGCAGAATTCCGCCTTTCCGATAAAACGCTTGAGAGTGCTCTTTCTCATCTTAAAGACGTCTTTGAATTTTAAGTGCTCCCTTATCAGCTCATATATGGTGTCGGCTTGTTTATTCGAGAGCTTTAATCTTTTACAGATAGCCCTGGACATGTCCGCTCCTACCCTGTCGTGGGCGTTGAATCTGATCCTGTCGGATACACTGTAAGTGGAGGGTTTACCTACATCGTGAAGAAGAGCTCCGAGCGCAAGCTCGGGCGATATCTCTCCGCCTGTGTTCTCATATAGCTTGTCGAGCACGAGACACGTATGAATAAATACATCGCCTTCGGGATGAAACTCGGGAGGCTGCTCGACTCCGTGCATATCTTCAATCTCGGGAAGTATATGTTTCAGAAGGCCCGACTCGCTCAGAAGCTTAAGTCCCGCTCCCGGGTTTTGCTGAGAGATTGTCTTTACGAGCTCATCCCGTATTCTCTCTTGAGACACTTGAGTAATTTCGGGCGCAAGCTCGAGTATTGCTCTATATGTTTCATCCTCAATCTCAAAGCCGTATCTGGCGGAGAACCTCACTGCTCGCATCATCCTGAGCTTATCTTCGCTAAACCTCTCGTAAGGCTTCCCTATTGCCCTAATTACTCCCGTTTCAATATCGTCCAACCCGCCTGTGTGGTCGATTACTTCTTCGCGGGTCGGGTCGTATAACATGCCGTTTATCGTGAAGTCTCTACGGAGTACGTCTTCTTCTACGTCCTCACTATAAGTTACCTTGTCCGGATGTCTTCCGTCTGAGTAGTTCTCGTCTTTTCTAAAGGTGGCGACCTCGAACATGTGCTCCTCTATCAGAACAAGTATGACTCCGAAGCTTGCCCCTATAGGCACGGTATGGGAAAAGATTTCGGCAACTTGCTCAGGTGTGGCGCTCGTAGTAATATCGTATTCACTGGGCGCTTCCCCCATGACCATATCCCTCGCGCAGCCCCCGACACAAAATGCGCGGTGACCTTTATTTTTAAGAGTTGAAACAACTTTCCTTGCGACCCGGTAAAGCACGCTCTCCGGGGGCTTTATTTTTATTACTCTCTTCATAGTTCCCTATTTCGGATTTTATAGTATATTTTACACCCTGTCCGAGACTCGGATGACTAAATAAATCTAACAGGAAACTAAGGTGAGCGAAAATACCATTCCCGAGCTTATTGAAAAACGCGTGAAAGACCGCGGTACAAGGCTCCTGTTTCAGCGCCGGGACGGCTGGAGCTGGAAACAGATAACGTGGCTTGATTTCGACAGGGAAGTAAAGAATATTGCGTCTTTTCTTATGGACTTGGGTTTTGGCAAATGAGACCGGGCGCTTTTGGCATCGGCTAACACGCTTTAGGCAATTTTGACTGAGATTGCGGTGTATCATCTCGGGGGCACCGTTGTACCGCTTTCCCGCGGCACCGGGGCATCTCGTATTAAAGAGGCTTCGCGTGAGCTTGAAGTCAAGTTCGTATTTATTGAGGACCCCGGACTGCTCGACGATATAGGAGACGTTTTAGAGGAGCTTCCCGGTGTATTAAGAGCCACATTCTTTCAGGGCGTAAAAACTAAAAATGAAAATGTCCTCAATTTCAGAAGCTTTCTAAAATTGGGTCTTATGAAAAGAAAAAAGCTTCAGGACGAGCTTAAAAAGGTGTCCGATGAAATAGATGCCGATGCCCCGGCTGCCATATTTCTCAACCCGGAGAAGAGCGGCGGTAAATCCGATGAAATCACTCAAGGGGACATAATGAGCACTCTTAAGCTCATATCGTCTAAGACTAACGGGATAGGGGACGAGGACCAGTCTTTTTCCTATATTTCATCTGCTAGCCCTTATTCAAAGATTATTAACTATCTCACTCTATATATAGGGACCCGGGCCGCCACAGCCGAGAGCAGAGAGGATTTCTATCAGGATATAAGGGAAGTCATGCCGACTATGTTGTTTGAGACAAGCGAGGGGCTTGAGGGGCTGTATAAAAAGTCTGTAGCGAGCTTAGACGGGCTTACACCCGAAAAAAAATTAAGAAAAGACCTTGGGAGCCGGGTGAGTTATATTTTTACCGACACACTCCCAGCCTCAGATATCGAGAGCATATACAGGGGGGCGGGCGCTAAATTCAGCCTCGTTCCGGTTTAAGTAACATGATCATGAAATAGGCCCTGCTCCGGGACCCGGGTTGTTTTATTTCTCAGTCTCATCGACAGAGCACTTAGCTTTGCCTTTAGCAAAATTAATGAGAATCCGGTCACCGCTTTTTAGCTTGCCCGCGTCCGTAACTGTCTTCATGGAGGGGAGTTTATATGTAATGCTGTAGCCGCGCTCCATAACCTTTAGCGGGCTCAAGGCGTCTAGCTTTCCGGTGAGAGCGCTCAACTCAAGAGCCGCATTATCGAGCTTATTCTTAAACAAGTACACTAATTCAGACTGCATCTGATCGACTTCTCTTGACATTGCCTCTATAGTTTTCTTAAGAGTAAGGCCGAGCCGCCCTTTTAAGTGAAGAAGATCCTGAGTGAGCTCTGTCTTTTCCCTTACCGCAATCTCGGCGGCCATAGATGGTGTCGCAGCGCGCACGTCGGCAGCCAGGTCCGAGAGAGTGAAATCTATCTCGTGCCCTACTGCGGATATCACCGGCACAGGGGATTGCACAATTTCTCTTACAACCGTTTCATCGTTAAAAGAAAACAGGTCCTCTGCCGAGCCGCCTCCTCTTGCGAGTATCACGAGGTCTATCCCTTTAATCCGGTAGATTTTTTTAAGAGCACTTACTATGTCGGCGGGAGCCTCGTCTCCCTGAACCCTGGCGGGGGAAATTATGATCTCAAGGTTAGGGAACCTTCTGTCCAGAACTTTCAGAATGTCTTTTACCGCAGCCCCGGTAGGCGAGGTTACAACCCCTATCTTCTGTGGTAGATAGGGCAGTGGTCGCTTTCTTTCCTCTGAGAAGAGTCCTTCTTTAAAGAGCTTCTCCCTTAGCTTCTCCAAAGCGAGTGCCTGGGCCCCTACGCCCTTTGGCTCCATATGCTTGATATTGACCTGGTATACACCCTGCTTCTCATAGACGCCGATTTGCCCGGCGCATATGACCTCCATACCGTCCTCGGGCAGGAATTTGATCCCCTGGTTGGCCCATTTAAAGCATACGGCAGATATCTGAGCGTTATCGTCCTTAAGCGAGAAATACCAGTGGCCGCTTGCGTAATTCCCTCTGAAATTGCTTACCTCTCCAGTGAGCCAGACGTACTCGTACCCGAATTCCTCTTCGATCGTATCTTTTAACCTGAGCGTGATCTGAGAGACGGTATATATGCGTTCTTTTAAGAGATCGCTGAATGAGGGCGTGTCTTCCATTACCGAAAGTATTTTTGATGGGGATTAAATAGTCAAGGTAGATAGTGAGAAATCGGATTATGCTCCTTTGACCGGGCTCTCGAAAAGCTCCGGGTGCTGCCCGCTGATCCGCTCCATGAGCTCAATATCAATCTTGCATCCGTATAGCGTTGTTACTTCACAAAGCTGCTCGATACAGAGCTTCGAGCATCCGCAGAGGTCCGTATCCGTGAGCTCGGCTTTCCAGAGATTTGCCGATTTTAGGTTTGCCCCTCTGAGGCGGGTGTTTTTTAAAACGGTTTTTTTTAAATGAGCGCCTTCAAGATCGACCCCCTCCATGTTCACGTTCTCTAAATTGGTTTCTTCAAGGTTCGTTCCGTAGAGAGTCGCGTTCTGAAAATCTGCGCCTTTGAGGTTTTCTCCCTTACAGAACGCAAGCTTCATATTCGCCTCTGCGAGGTTTGCTCCCTTCATATTGACCCCGATGAGGTTTGCCCACGATAGATCGGGTTTTACGTCGGGATTGTCCTCCCTCCACTTATTCCAAGACTCTACGCCCGCTTTCAGAATTTTTATGTGTTCCCGGTTAGCCATTTGTTTTCCGTAAATTGGAGGGGAATGATTTACCCACTGAATACTTTAATTGCCGAATATAGAATGTATGTAGCCATGATAAGTAAAATAATCCGTGTGAGAAACCCTTTAAGACCTCCTATCTTTATACCTATTGCCTCACCGCAGTTCGGGCAGGTGTCGGTCTTTAGGCTTATCTCATAACCGCATTCTGTGCATTTAGATGTTTTCATGGATAAATTTATCCGTCCTCGATAAAGCTCCCCCGGGTTATATTCCCGCTAATTGGTTTGAAGTCCTCATGTTTATAGCACGACCCGTTTTAGTGCGGGCGCTATAAGGTTCGGATGATACCGACCTATTTCGTCCGTAAGTGTACGGGTAACGTTCTTTATGTCCCACTGAGCGCCTTCGGACATTCTGAGATTTACCAGATGATATAACTCCCAGAGATCGAAGCTTCCTATGAGCCTCCTGTTATGAGCGTTCGTTACCGCGTAGCTTGCAGTAAGCGCAAGCCCCTCCTGTCTTAATCTGTTGTAGATATTTTCAGATTCTTTTAGAGCGGCTCTTAGCTCGTCTCCGATTCCGGCGCTCTCTACGTTTGGGGGCATGGTGATGCCCTCAGAGACTCCGGGCTCCTTATATATCCAGTTGGTCTTTCTATGCCTTAGGAGCTGATGCCAGCAGGCCTCGCTTATCACAAACTCAGCTGAATATTGAACGAGCTTAAAAGCGTTAATGGGGTTATCAAATTTTCCGAGCTTATCTAGGGTCTTTTTCAGGATTTCCAGCTTACGCGAAATATCATCGTCCCCAAGCTTCTTATCAATGGCAGCGTAGCTTAGGTCCGAATGCTCGAACAGTATCGCTTTTACCATGTTATCAAGGGCAGTTTCTTCCGGATCCGAAGCGTCTCTGCCTGTCCAATCTATCAAATTGACCGATGAGCCTTCTGAAGAGTCTTTTGCTGTACAATCCTCATTCAAACCCCTAACAAGATTCTCAAGCGCGCATCTGGTTTCGATTATGTATTCATTTTCATTCGCGTATTTTACAAGTGTAGGTACGGAAAATCTGACCTCCTCCTTTATTTCCCGGGCTCGCACTCTCACTTCAGGATATTTACTCGACAATAACTTTGTCAGAGAATCCTCTATTGCGCGTGCATTTGCGGTTAGGCCGAGGTTGGTAAAAGTGGCTAGACTCAGCACGTAGCGCGCGTCTTCAAACGCGATCTTTTCAAGCGCTCTGTGGTGAATCCGCTCTTCCGTACCCCCGGGTACAGGTACAGTGTCTTTAAGAAACTCAAACAGTGAGTCGTTGAGCCCGGAGTATGTCTCGTAAAGGTGGTTGTTGAGCTCGACATAGTCGTTTTTCAGCGAAGGCTTATCATTAAGCTCCCCGGGTATAAAGAAGTCGCCTTTCACAGGCTTTTGGTAACGCTGAGAGTACTCTGTAAACGACAGGTACTCGTTTGAGAGCTCGAGCACGGATGAAAAGAGCCTCGATACTCTTTCGACCCCTATATGTACTGCTGCGTGCTCTGCTACTGAAGCATGGCCGTAGTTAAGCACCCACTTCTCGTGAAATTTAGAGGCCCTTTCCTGACCGAGCCGCTCTTCCTGAATCACCGTGTCTATATTTTCTCTGAAACCCTTGGGGCTCCGGCTTACATATGCGAATATTACGGCCACAACTTCTTCAGGGATGTTGCTTACGGTGTAAATGTTTCTGTCAGTATTGGATACGTATTTATTCACGTCATCGAAATTTGATTTTTCCTGTGCCATCAGCCCTCCTGGTTTCAGCGCGTGCGGCGCGAGTAGTGCTTGAGTTTCAGGGTTACGGAATCTTATTATACCGGGACAAGCTAGGTAATAGTAATGCCCTCTTTCATCTTGCTTAAAATGTAGGTGAGCACTCGTCCTGGTGTTGCGTATATTACTGCGTCTACATAATTGTCGGCGGGGCCCTGCTTTTCGCTGATTATAGCGACTTTGGCGTCGTGCTCCTTAGCCAGAAAAGGGTATGAAGCAACGGGCTCGTGCTCTAAAGACGCTCCCGCAATCAAAAAGATATCTGCGTTATGGAGCCTTATCCAAGCCTCTCTTGCCTCCCAGTGCGGCAGAGGCTGGCCGGGGAAAGATACCGGGGGCTTGATCTGGTCGCTCCCGCACTCTGTGCAAAGCGGTATTTCTGTCCCCTTCTCCACAAGGCTCAGAATCTCGTTCATAGGGTAGTCCTTTCCGCAGCTCGTACAAGTCACCCAGAGCATCGAGCTGTTGAGCTCAATCACCGTTGAGCTTCCGGCCCTAAGGTGCAGTCCGTCTGTCGTCTGTGTGAATATGCAGTCTAGGTTAACGAGCATTTCGAGCTCTGAAAGAGCTCTGTGGGAAGGGCCGGGTTCGATGTTCGAGACCTGCGGATAGACCTCGCTCAATTTTTTCCAGTACTCCTTTCTGACGTTTTGGCTTTCTCTGAAATCCCTTATGTGAGGGTTTAGCCGTGGGTCTGAAAAATCAGGCAGACCCGCTTCATGAGAGATTTCTGCACCGGTGAGAACCACGATCTTTTTTGCTTCCTGTAACCAAGCGGCAACCGCGGCTGCGGCATCGACTTCCATAGTTTATGGATTATACAATCCAGGGCACATGGATGCAACGTGGGCGTAATTGGACACTATGAACTCACTTCATGTTACCCATACAATCATGCGGACTATTAGCTCACAGTATCGGGTAAACTAACGGAAGAACGGAGGTTGCCCCTTATAGTAATGGAAGAGAGCTTACAGTACAGGCCTGAAGAAATTACAGAGTTTAGCGATACGGCGCTCATGATCCTCTGGAGCGACGGACACCAGAGTATATATCTATATGAAGACCTGCGTGAGCAATGCCCTTGCGCCACTTGCAGGCAGCTCAGAAAAAACTCTAAGACCGGAAAGCGTCCGTTTAAAAAGGCTATACCCTTAAGAGCTAAAACCCCTAAAATTAAACCCCTGAAGATAGAGCCCGTCGGACTCTATGCCTATAAGATCACCTGGAACGACAAGCACGACACGGGAATTTACACGTATCAGTTCCTAAGAAACCTTTGTAGTTGTGAAGCATGCGCTCCAAAGCGTTAACGGGTCACTGTATCTCGAACACCATAGTGACGGATGCGTTCACTGTAAGCTCTCCGGGCTCGATCGGAGTAGGGGAAGATTCGGCAAGAGCCATTTTACCCCTTACCTCGTAATTACGGTATACAGGCATAGGTATATCGGACGTAGGCCTGATGGACAGAATCTTTACGATTTTTACGCCCGCAGCTCGGGCGACGGTATCTGCCAAGGCTTTGGCGTCTTTTACAGCGATCTCGAGAGCGCGTTTCTTGAGGGCTTCCCTCTCAGTCGAATCGAATGTCAGGCTGTCGATTCTATTCGACCCCGCCTGCGCCACGTCGTCTATGAGCTTCCCGAGATCGTTCAGGTTCCGAGTCTCGACGATAATTTGATTATACGCCCTGTAACCCTTGAACTCTGATTTTTTAGTCTCCTTACTGTACTCGTACACAGGTGACAGGCTGTATCCGGCGGTCGATACCTTGTCGTCTTTGCCCAACCCCGCTTTAATGACTTCGATGACTTTGTTTGTTTTCTCGGAGTTATCTTTAACGGCGCTCTCTGCTGTATCGGAAATACTTTCTACTGCGATATTTATCCTTGCCTTATCCGGGCTTGCAGTGGTCTTTCCCTGCCCCGTGATGCTCAGGGTGTTTTTTTCATATTTACCCTCCTGTGCGTACGAGCCGTCGAGTGCGCTCAGCACTATAATAAAACAAATTGTTGCAACAGCTGTAATTTTGTATTTCATTTCTCACCTCTCATATATATTGTGGAGCACTGCCAATACAATTTCATAGTATACAGATTTATCCGTATATATTTAAGCCGATTGCTCTAAGGGACTCTGTAAGATATTATTACGAATGTATAGCAGAGATAGCTCTAATTATTGATTTTCGTACTTCTTAATGATAATTTTCTACGTTAATGATTGACAAGAAGCTCAACTATAAGTTCAAAGACCATAAACTTTTAAAGACCTCGCTTACCCATAGCTCATACGCAAACGAAACGTCGGTCGAGAGTAACGAGAGACTCGAGTTTCTGGGCGATGCGGTACTGGGGTTTGTTGTCGCCCGTGTGTTGTACGACCGCTACCCTGATGCGACCGAGGGTACGCTTTCCAAAATGAGAAGCGCGATCGTGAGCCGCATGAATTTCGCTCACTTTGCGCAGGAGCTGAAGATCGATAAGCAGCTGCTGCTCGGAAAAGGTGAAGAGAACACAGGGGGGAGGCTCAGGCAATCTAATCTGGCGGGTGCGTTTGAATCCGTAATCGGAGCTATATTCATAGACGGCGGATACAGGAAGGTTTACGGCATAATTACCAAGCTCTTGAAGGACTGCCTGAACGGCGATGAGGAGATATTCAAGGACTACAAGACCAGGCTTCAGGAAATAGCTCAGAAGAAGTTCCAGAAGGTGCCTAAATATAAGGTAGTGTTTGAAGAAGGTCCTCCTCACGACAAGTGTTTTCACATTGAGATTAAGCTCGGAAGAAAACTATTCGGGAAAGGCGTAGGAAGAAATAAAAAGCAGGCCGAGCAGGAAGCGGCCAAAGAAGGGCTCGAGTCTATATCGCGTTTGAAAAAGTCATCTTAAATATAGGTCTCTATTCGTTTTCGGTACTATTGAGCTCTAACTCATCCATTTTCTTAGACAGTGTGTTTCTATTAATGCCCAATACCTGAGCGGCCTTCTTCTTGTTCCCCTTGGTCAAGGTAAGTATGGATTCTATAAGAGGCTTCTCGACTCTCTTTATAATAGCGTCATAGATTTTTCCGGAGTTCTCACCGTTAGCAGTGCTGAGCAAGTACTTAAGCTCGTTTGAAATCAGGTTGTCGAGTGATGCGCGGTCTTTTCTTATCCTGCCTTCTAGGTGAGGGGCGGCTTCGACAAGAGTTCCTTTAGTTATAATGCTGTCTGATGACAATACGAGTACACGCTTAATAATGTTTTCGAGCTCCCTTACGTTTCCCGGCCAATTGTATCCGAGCACCGTGCCTGTGGCCTCTTCGGATATTGTCCTATTCCCGACGCCTAGCTCTTTTGAGTACTTGCTCAGGAAGTGGTCGACCAAAGGAATTACGTCTTCTATTCTTTCCCTGAGCGGAGGTATCTCGATAGTAATCGCGTTTAGTCGGTAATAGAGGTCTTCTCTGAATTTGCCCAGGCTCACTTCTTCTTCGAGGTCTTTATTCGTGGAGGCGATTATCCTGACGTTTACCGGGGTGGGCTTTTCGCTTCCAAGCCGGTAAAACTTTCTTTCCTCGAGAATTCTGAGGAGCTTTATCTGAAGCTCGGGCGGCATATCCCCGATTTCGTCCAGGTGAAGAGTTCCCATGTGGGCCTCCTCAAACCGTCCCTGCTTGGGAAGGTAGGCCCCGGTAAAAGCGCCTTTCTCATAGCCGAAGAGCTCGCTCTCGAGCAGGTCTTTGGGGATCGCCGCGATGTTAACAGCTATGAGCTTCTCGTTTCTTCTTGAGCTGTTTGAGTGTATGGAGCGTGCGACAAGCTCTTTTCCGGTTCCGCTTTCGCCCACTACCAAAACAGTGATGTCACGCTCCGCCACACGCCCGATCATCTTATAGATATTGAGCATTACCTGGGACTGGCCCACTATATCCTGAAGCGTATCGGTTTCGCTCCCTTCTTTCCTGAGCATCTCGAGCTTTTTGGTATTCTCGTAGCTCTCTATAGCCCTCTGAACCGTGATATTTACTTCATCGAGGTCAAAGGGCTTTGCAATATAGTCATAGGCGCCTTCCTTCATAGCGTCTATGGCGTTTTTAACCGTATTTTGTGCGGTAATAATGATTACAGGGGGGTCTATTCCATCTGCTTTAAGCTCGCTCATGACTCGAAACCCGTTCATATCGGGCATAGTCAGGTCGAGTATTATAGATGAGAAGCTGCCTTCAGACGCTTTCTCAATTGCGGTTGAGCCGTCCTCGGCGTACTCTACTGCGTATCCCGCTTTCTGAAGGCTCTTGCCCAAGACCCACCTTATGCTCTCTTCATCGTCTACGACCAGTATTTTTCTTTTCATATGAAGTGTTAATTTGCCCGGATTTTGATGCAACACCAAAAGCCCGGTGTCCTTTGGCCGCACTGCTTAAATTCTATCACCGTTAGCCGGCTATAGGGAGATATACCTTAAATACCGCACCTTCCCCTAATTTACTCTCTACGAATATCGCCCCGCCGTGCTTTGCAATTATCTGATACGCGAGAAAGAGACCCAACCCCGATCCTTCCTTTTTAGTAGTATAAAAGGAATTAAATATTTTATCCAGGGAATCCTCTGGTATGCCGGCGCCGCTGTCTCTAATTTCTACGGCCATGGAGTTTTGTCCTTTTAGCTTATGCTCCGTGATCCACCTGGTAGTAATCTCAACGTCCCCTTTGCCCTTAATTGCCTGGGATGCATTTTTTATGAGGTTTAGAAAAACCTGCTTTAATGAATTGGAGTCTCCCAGTACGGGAGGGAGCGTAACGTCATAGTTCTGCCTGTAGTTGATACGCTTATCCGTCATTGATTCAAGGTATGTGATGTCCATCAGGATTTCGTGTATATCAAGCTGCTCGAATTCCTCCTCGGCAAAGGGCTCGAGCTGCTTAAGAGTGTCGAGGAGCGACTTCAGTCTGTCAGCTTCTCTTGTGATGATCCCGGCGCATTCTATGGTTTCTTTATCCTGTGCATCGCTGGCCAGAAGCTGCGCCGCGCCCCTGATCCCCGAAAGGGGGTTTTTAAGCTCATGCGCTAACCCCAAGATAAGGTTCTCGAACTTAGCCGCTGAAATTTTCTGTATGTTTTTACTGCTCAGGAAATTTGTCCCTACAAGGTCTTTAATCTGAAGTATTACACCGGAAATGGCCCCTTTTTTATCGAATATCGGAGACGCTACAGCCTGAATGGATATTTTTTCTCCGTTTCTGAGAGCAGGATTGAGTTCGTCGCCGATTATAGTTCTTTGCTCCTCAATCGCCATATGAGCGATATTTTCCACCTCTTCGGGTATAAAGATATGCGAGGGTCCGCCGCGCGCTTTTTTTCTGGATATCCGGAAAACAGATTCAGCATTGTCGTTCATATCGAGCACAGTAAAGCTTTTGTCGAATATGATTACACTTTCGGGAAGAGCGTCGAAGATCTCCTTAAAATCTACTTTCTTTGGCTTTGTCTCATTTTTAGCCATCGGGGGGCTCTTAAACTGTCATATTGTTACAGCAAGTATGAAATAATCTGAGGATTGCATAACTTCGGTGTAAGCTTTTATAGTACAAGTGCTTTCGCGCTTGGCTATAATAAACAATCAGTAAATAGCTATTGAACCTCCTCGATTCTGATAAAAGTGGTTTTTGAATTGTCGCTTAGAAATGAGTTTGTTTCTTTAATAGCCAAAAGCAGGTCCCTTTCCCTGGCCTCGTGAGTCATAATCACCACAGGAACGTCTCCTCCGCCGAGGTGTCTGCCTTTTTGTATTACCGACTCTATACTTATACCGTATTTCCCCAAGCACCCTGTGATCTTCCCGAGCACTCCGGGGCTGTCTTCCGCCTGAAACCTGAGGTAGTACTTGTTGGTCGTCTCACCCATTTTTATAAGAGGCCGGGATTTGGTGTTGTCATAGAATCTGGGAACGGAGTTGTTCGTGCTCCCGGAAATTTTTTTCTCTGATCCTATCCCTTTTGCAATCTGAATCGCATCGCTCACTACAGCGCTTGCGGTGGGCATCATGCCCGCTCCCATACCGTAGAGCATTGTCGGGCCGACCGCGTCGCCCACTATATATATCGCGTTAAAAGCGTCCGATACGTCGGCAAGCTGTGTGGCTTTTCTGACCAGTGCCGGATATACGCCTGCTTCGATACCGTTCTCTCTGGATTTTGCGATCGCCAGGAGCTTGATTTTATATCCAAGCTCGTCTGCGAAAGATATGTCGAGCGGTGTGATGCCCCGTATCCCTTCTACGTATATCTTGCCGAAGTCGAGAAAAATGCCGAATGAGAGCATTATTAGAATCGAGAGCTTGTGCGCCGCGTCTACGCCGTCAACATCGAAAGACGGGTCCGCTTCCGCATACCCTTCGGCCTGAGCCTGCTTAAGCACGTCGTCAAACTCAGACCCCTCATCGGTCATTTTGGATAATATGTAATTTGAAGTGCCGTTCATAATACCGTGAATCGAGAGTATATTGTTTGCGGCATAGCCCACCTGAGTGGATTTTATTATCGGTATTCCTCCCCCTACGCTTGCCTCGAACCCGACTTCCACACCCTTTTTTGATGCCCGGGCGAATATGGATTTGCCGTGGTGGGCGAGCAGGGCTTTATTGGCAGTGACCACATGCTTTCCGTTTTCGATTGCCCCCATTACGAAGTCCTTTGCGATCTTTGTGCCACCGACAAGCTCGATTATTATGTCTATCGAGTCATCTTCAATAAGCTCCCGGGCATCGGTCGTAAGCTTCTTTTTGGGTAGTCTTACCGGTCTTTTCCTGTCTGGGTCCGTATCGGCAATTTTTTTCAGGTGGAGACTTACGCCTGTTCTTTTCTCTATAATATTCTTATTCTGATTCAGCAGCTTAATTACTCCGGAGCCGACTGTGCCCGCTCCTATGAGACCAATATTCACAACACTCATATACACTTCTCCTTAGTCCTGTATAATTGTCCGAATTGACCGGGGAATTATACATTATTATATTTGACTTTAAACGAAACCGCACTTAAATTTAATGGCACCGCTTGTATTTAATAGTACTGCTTTGGGGCCGTAGCTCAGTTGGGAGAGCGCATGAATGGCATTCATGAGGTCGAGGGTTCGAATCCCTTCGGCTCCACCAGTTGTTTCCCCCTTATTGAGGTACTTAAGTAAACCCCTCTTTCATTTTAAGCAATTATTCAGCGGCTGCCCGCCGTTAAGTTCGGTTAAGTACTTCTTAGATTGACAAGCGGCCCCGGCTGAGGTTAGATAGTCACCCTATGGTTGAGAGCGACAGAGCGCGGCTTGGGAAAATACTGAAAGAAAAATCGATACTACGGGGCGAATTCATTCTCGCCTCGGGCAAGAAGAGCGACTACTACATCGACGCCAGGCTCACAACCCTCGACCCAGAGGGCGTTTACCTGACCGGTAAAATCTTCCTCGAAGAAATAAGAAAGTATTCTGAAATTAATGCTGTAGGCGGCCCCACTATGGGCGCCGACCCTATTGTAGGCGCTCTTATGGTCCTGAGCCGCGAGAGTGGATACCCGCTGTCTGGGTTTCTGGTACGTAAGTGGGAAAAGGGCCACGGTACCGGGAAATTGATTGAGGGGGACCTGAAGCCCGGGGACATTACTGTGGTGGTGGAAGATGTTGTGACCACGGGCGGCTCGGTAATAAAAGCCATAGACGCCGTTCGCAAAGCGGGCGCGCAGGTGAAAAAAGCTCTCGTCATAGTTGACAGGGAAGAGGGCGGGCAGGAAAAGTTTAGCGAAATCGGTGTCCCTCTATACTCGATATTCAAAATCTCCGAGCTTCTTTAGTATAAACCCGAATCTATTACCAATATAACCGGCAGTAGAAAATTAGAGCTCAAGAGGCGGTGATGTCGAGCTCTTCGAGTTTCCTTCTGAGAGTGAGGCGGTTTATGCCCAAAGTCCTTGCAGCTTGAGAGCGGTTTCAGCCGCTTGCGTTTAGCGCTTCTGTAAGCATTATCCTCTCTGAGTGTTTTATTATCCGGTCATAAACGTTACCACTATTGCCTGTACCAATAAGCGCCCTTACGGATTCCCTGAGCGAGTCCTGGTACGAAGCGGGCTCAGGCGCAGCATCCCGGGCGGGCTTTAAATGTATATCCAGATCATAGGACGTTAAGTAAGGGGTTTTGGTAAAAGCGATTGCTTTTCGTATGACGTTTTCAAGCTCCCTGACGTTCCCCGGCCAGTCGTAGTCCATCAGTCTTTCCTGAAACTTCGCGGTGACGCCGTGTATGTCCTTTCCTATCTGGTTTGAGTGTCTTCTGGTAAGACACTCGGTCAGGAGCGGTATATCTTCCTTTCTTTCCTTAAGTGCCGGGAGCTTTATGTTTACGACGTTAATTCTGTAGTATAGGTCTTCTCTGAACCTGCCTTCGGCGACAAGTACGTCGATGTCTTTATTGGTTGCCGTGATGATTCTTACGTCTACAGATTGCTCCGCGTTACTTCCAAGGCGGTGAAACGCGCCGCTCTGAAGCACACGCAGCACCTTGGCCTGAAGTGAGAGCGACATATCACCGATCTCGTCAAGAAAAATGATGCCGCCGTCGGCCTCCTCGAATTTCCCGATCCTGGACGCATCCGCTCCTGTAAAAGCGCCCTTCTCAAAACCGAAAAGCTCGGCCTCGAGAAGGTTCTCGGGGATCGCGGCGCAGTTAAGAACTACAAAAGGCTTCTCCCACCTGGTGCTGACCTTCCATACGGACTCGGCCACTAGCTCCTTCCCCGTCCCGCTCTCGCCGGTAATGAGCACAGGGACGTCAACTCTGCCTACCTGCCCGATGAGCTTGCATACCTCCTGGAGCATCGGGGAGTCTCCTACGATCGCGCACGTGACGCTTGAGCCTTCCACCTCGCCCGGAAACTGTATCACATGCTTTTTTGTCTCGCTGTTAATACCGAGGGCGCGGCTTACGGATTCAGCCAGGCGGGATGAGCCGAGCGGCCTGAAAATGCAATCATACGCCCCGAAAGTCATTGATTCGATCAAATACCTGGCGCCTTTTTCCGCAGTTATTACTATTACGAAGGCCTTTTTCTTTAAGCTATCGAGTCCGCTTAATCCGACGCTGTCCACGTCCAATAGCATGACGTCTGTGTCTTTGACATCCTCAATACTCTTAAAGACAGAAATCTCGCTTGAGCCGAGTACCTCGTTTATTTCTGCAATTAATCCGGTATCTTTACTAAGTACCGATACTATTCCTTGTTCAGACATATCGCATCTCTTATGTTACAAAAATATACAGGCCGATTACAATATAATCAAATCTATGGCGGTACTTCCTAAAATATTGCGTAAAAAGCCTGATTTTAGGACCTGGCATTTTAATTGCATATTTTATTCAGATTCGGAATCAATGCATACATAATCGTAATCATAACCCTTATGCACTATAACTCCCGGGAGACAATTAATTGGAATTGATACTGCCAATAGCGCTTGTGCTCTCGGCGTTTCTGGCCCTGAATATAGGAGCTAACAACTCGGCTGCCGCTATGGCGACTTCTTACGGGGCCGGAGTGAGAACAAAGAGACAGGCTACGATGCTTATAGCCGTATTCGCATTACTTGGCGCGGTTATAGCAGGCGCTCCGGTCGTGAGCACGTTAGGGGAGAGCCTAGTACCTAGTGAGGTGCTTTCCTCTCACGTTGGGCTTGTATTAATAATATTTGTAATCGCTATTTTGTTCGTATCATGGGCCAATGTAGCGCGCGTGCCTATTGCTACTACTCATGCAATAGTGTGCGCCATAGCGGGCGTGGGAATATACTCGAGCGCTCTGAACGGCCAGAAGTTTATCGAGATAATCATATGGTGGGTATGCGCGCCTCTGGTGGCTTGGTTAATAAATTATCTAGTCGCGAGGCACCTGTATTTCAGAACGCTTAAATACCTGACAGACCGTTACTCGGAGACGAGCATAAACCGGCTTCTTACTATTCTGATTACGATTTCGGGTACGTTCCTGGCGTTCTCGGCGGGAGCTAATAATTCGGCCAACGCCGTGGGGCCTATAGTGGGGCTCGGGTTAATCAGCTCATATTGGGGAGCGGTAATCGCGGGGGTAGCCATGGGCGTGGGAGCGGTGCTATTCGGAGGCAGGGTGCTTGACTCGGTGGGGAAGGAAATAACCGAGATTTGTATATTAAGGGCTGTTTCGGTTGAATTTACAGCGGCTGCGCTCATACTGATAGCATCTGTGTCGGGCATCCCCGTATCTATAGCGGAGATCGTAACATCAGGTATAATTGGTTTTTCGTGCGCTCAACAGGGCTTTGGCGTTACGGCGCGGAACAGGCACGTAATGAGAATCGCGTTTTTCTGGATTGTGATTCCATTCATAGCCGTGGGTATGGGTTACGCATTATCGTCCCTTTATTTTAACTATAACGTTGGTGAATTAATAAGTATGAGTATTGCTCATTAGACGGTGCTCCGGTTATACGGACCGTAAAATTACGGAGGTACTTTACAATTAGCGCTGAAGCGGATGTATCTAAAGAGTCTCTGAGTCCGGAACACGCCGGCATCAGGTTTAACGCCGAACAGGTTCTCGAGCTTAACCGGGGTTTTAAAGACAAAAGCGCAGAAGAGGCCCTTGAGTGGGCTATGGAGACCCTGCACCCGAGGCTGGCTCTAGCATCGAGCTTTCAGTCCCAGGGAGTCGTGCTCATAGACATGCTGATGAAAGTGAGCGGTGAAGCCAGGATTTTCACTCTCGACACCGGAAGGCTGAACCAGGAGACCTACGACGTTATGGACAGAATAAGAAGCCGCTATAACACTCGGATCGAGGTGCTGTTCCCTGAGAAAGACGAAGTGGAAAAGATGGTCACCGAGCGCGGTATGAACCTATTTTACAAGAGTAAGCAGAACAGGTTCTTATGTTGTGAAGTGAGGAAAGTGAATCCTCTTAGGAAGTTTCTGGGCAGCCTTGACGGATGGGTGACGTCGATCAGACGGGGACAGACTGAGAACAGGGTCCATAGCGCAAAATTCGAGCTGGACGAGCTTCACGGCGGCATATTAAAAATCAATCCCCTTGTTGACTGGACTGCCGATCGAGTGTGGGACTACATTAATAAGCACCAGGTTCCATACAACAAGCTGCACGATTTAGGCTATCCGAGTATCGGATGCGCGCCTTGTACACGGGAGGTAAAACCCGGGGAGGACGCAAGGGCGGGCCGCTGGTAGTGGGAAAGCGATTCAGATAAGGAGTGCGGTCTCCATATCGATCACCATATTAATGTGCCTGAGTAATTGCCGGAATTTGGGCTGATGCGAGTTTTTCTTATTGAAGATTCGAGCTTTCCTCCTGCTCCTCGCCCTCTGTGGTAAAAGGTGCCGGAGAGGCGTGGTGGATCAGCATTAGCCAGCCTGAATCGGTCTTCTCGAAAATATTGGTCGACACCGAAACGTTCATCATCACCGGGTCTCTCCTGATATATGTAAGCTCCTGGATGCAGGTGGCCCAGGCGGACTTCCCTCTTAAATCGACTGTGACGTTATGGAGGTTAATTTGAAGCTTGTCCTCAGGATCAAAAACGTTCTCCCAGCTTTGTATTATAGCATCGAAACCCCTTAACATAATCCACCCCGGATGTGTGCAGCCGGCCCGCTCGTCCGGTACGAACACCGTCTTCATAAGCTCCAGGTCTCTTTCTCCAAGGGCTTCATAAAACCGGCCGTTCGCTTCAATGATCTGGTTTACATCGGGGTTATCTGACATTTACCTGGTTTATTTATACCTGATTTTAAGGCGGATTTCTTTTACTTGGACTATTGGGGGTAAGAGTTTATAATAGGAAAAGTTTAAATACCTTTCTCTTGAGTTCAGTATGAGGAGGAAAATATGGCGCGTACACAGATCACACCACCTGAAGTCGATGAGGTAAAAGTGTCTATAATCGTTGATAACAGTTTCGATATGCTGATGGCAAGCTCTGATGTAGCACATAGATTCCCCCTGGGGCCACACGCTTTTGAAAACCCGCTTCCGGTTGCCGAGCACGGTTTCTCTGCTCTTATCAGAGTCGAAAACGGGACCAGCCACGGGACCGTATTGTTTGATACCGGTATAACTAAAACCGGAGTGCTTCATAATATTGACGTAATGGAAATTAATATCTCAGATATAGAAGCTATAGTTCTAAGCCACGGTCACGCCGATCATGCGAACGGGCTGGTTGGCATCCTGAGCCGGTACGGCGCACAGAAACTCCCATTGGTCTTACATCCGGACGCTTATCTTGAAAGAAAAATAGTTGTGCCCAGCGGTAGTGAGATATGTCTTCCCGCACCTAAGATAAGCGACCTCAGGAAAGAGGATGTGGAAGTTATAGAAGACACGCACCCCTCTATGCTTGTTCATGATATGGTGCTCGTTTCGGGCGAGATAAACAGGACGACCGATTTTGAAAAAGGGTTTCCGACACATTACGCAGAGCACGGTGATTCCTGGGAGCCCGACCCACTTATCATGGATGACCAGTGCGCCATTATGAACCTGCGGAATAAGGGGCTTGTAATCGTAACCGGTTGCGGTCATTCCGGGATAATCAATGTAATTCGTAACGCTCAGTCCCTTACCGGTGTCACGCAAATCCACGCGGTAATAGGCGGGTTCCATCTAACGGGCGGTTTGTTCGAAGCTATAATCCCCGATACTATCGATGCCCTTAAGAAAATAGATCCTAACTACGTTATGCCGGGCCACTGCACAGGGTGGTCGGCCATTCATCAGATAGCCCGAGCTATGCCCGAAAAGTTTATACCGAGCAGTGTCGGAACAACCCTTACGTTTTAGAAGCGCACGTTTGTGAGAATATAATAAGACAGCTCTTATCCGTCAAAGAGTGCCAGATATGCGAGCACCGCACTGGGCGACCTGCCTATTTGGCTTGGTGAAAATGTTCTGTCCGGAGTGCGGAATTCTACTTCGAAACCCTGCTTCCTGAGTTCTAAAAAGGTCGAGGCTACGTGGCTTATCTGCCGTTCGAGCGCACCATTGTCCTTATTGGGAACGAAACTCAGCACCGCCTCCTTTGCATCGGTATCCTCTTCGATCTCCCTTACCATTATTCTCCCTGTCCTTGCAGTGGCCTTCCAGTGAATCAGCTTGGGGTTATCCCCCACGTTATATTCTTTAATAGATCTGATATCCTCTCCTGATCCGCTTCTCTCTCTATCCCTGCCCACTTGGTCGGATTTGCCGTCTTCGGGGTTCCTTTTTATATTCTCTACGTCAAGCTCGACGTTATGCAGTCTCGGATAAACCAGAACGTTGTCCTCGCCTGTGTCAACTCTGATCCATTTTTTAAAGAACCCGAACGGAAACCTTGTAGAAAGCCTTGCCTCGGGGATTTTGTTCCAACCCCTGCGCTTAAAGAAATAACTGACTCCGACTTCGTTTTCCTTTTTCGCGGGGAGGTAAGGTATAAATACTTTTTCGCCGCCGAGCTCAATAGAAATAGAATACGAGGGGATCAAGTACTTCCCGTTTCTTAAAAAGAATTTGAGCCGTGAAGGCGAAGCCGCAAACGTATCTCCCGAGGTTTTTACCGAGACCTCTATCCTGGCAAGATTGATCATGGACATCACGCCCGAAGCTACGATAAAGCTGAGCATCATACCAAACGCCAGGTACAGGAGGTTATTCCCCGTATTAAGAGCGGCAAACCCTACGAACAGGCTGAGCCCCAAAAACACTATTCCCTCTTTGGTCGGGCTCGTTCTTGCCCAGTTGTCTTTTCCCAGTCTTAGAAGGCCCATTATATTAATTTAGACCCGGCAGCGTTGAGATAGCATGATTATTAATTCTCCTGGGTCTACAAAGGAAATTATACAGCCGGAGCGGCTCTACTGCCCTATTGCTTCAATACGTCTACAATTCTATGGAAGGAGCTTACAATGTCTCCTTTGACTCTCGATATATCGTTGTAAACAGCAAGGAACATTATAAAGATAAGCAGTGTGAGTCCGATTTTCTGGCTTATTTCGAGAGAGCGCTGGCTGAGCGGTTTTTTCTTAACGGCTTCAATAGCAAGGTACATTACGTGCCCGCCGTCCAGCATCGGAATGGGGAACAGGTTAATTATCGCAAGGTTTATGCTGATAAAGCACGTGAATTGGAGAAGTTGTGCGATACCGCTCTCTGCAGCCGCTCCCGAAACTTTAGCAATAAGTATTGGTCCCGCTAAGCTCTTGCCCGCCGTGCCCAGAGCTATTTTGCCCGTGACGAGCTTATACAGGAATCCGAATAGAAGCACTATAACTTCTATTATCATTTTGGTGGCTTCTTGTATGCCTTTTACGATCGACTCAAAGAAACCGTACTGCTTTACTACCTCTTCAGTATATATATTTATTCCGATTGCGCCGTCTCCGTTTTTACCCAGAGGCTCAGGTGTGATTAATACCTCAAAAACCTCTGTACCCCTTTCGATCTCCATAGTAAGCTCTTTTCCGGCATTTTGTTTTATAATGGAGGCCATTTGGTCCCAGTCCGCAATCCTGACCCCGTTTATTTCCGCAATCCTGTCTCCCTTTTGAAGCGCCGCTCTTTCAGCAGGCGTACCGTCCACTACGCCCCCGACTTTCGCCGGAATCGGCTCGCTGAAGCCAATAGCAACTACACCCTCGGGCGACGCCTTAGCCTCGACAAGAATTACCTGCTCCGCACCGTTTCTATCGATCTTTATATCTATCGTCATGTCAGGGTTTGTTTGTACCGCTATGTTCACATCCCGCCAGTTTGAAATTTTTTTGCCTTCGATTTCAAGTATTTTGTCTCCTTTTATAAAGCCGGCCTCGGCGGCAGGCGACTCGGGACGTATATAGCCGATTTCAGGTGCGCGCTCTAGGTAAGCCGGCACCGTGATACCTATCATGAAAACCAGGGGCAGGAATATAAACGGAAGCAGGAAGTTCATAAACGGCCCAGCAACCACAATCGCAAGTCTCTTTAATATGGGCTGCGTCGAGAACCCCCTCGGGTATTCTTTCTCAGAGTACGCGTCGTTACCTTCGAGGTCTCTTGCCTTTACCTGGAGCTCCAAGGGCTCGCCGTCCCTTTCTATGGTGACTTGATAATCCCTTTCGGGCTCTTTTTCCAGCACTGCCTCTAGCTGTTTCCACCTGTCGTAAGATTTAAGATCGAGCCCCTCGATATTCACAATTCTGTCGCCCGACTTAAATCCGCTCCTCTCTGCCACGGACCCCCCTTTTACCTTATCGACTATGAAATTGCCCTCTACCCCCTCTCCGTACATCTTAACGTAGCCTCCGAGAGGGAGCATGCAGATAAGGTACTCGGTCTCGCCCTTAGTGAATCCGAAAAGCTTTTTCCCGAATCCGAGAGAAAATTTCTCGACCCTTACCCCGCTCCACTTAGCGACCAGGAAGTGCCCCAGCTCGTGTATAAATACCAGTACTCCTATAACAAAAATAAAAGCTATTATTGCAGTCATGTTTATATATTCTCCAGTAGTGTTTTGTAGTCTTCTAGTTTTTGATTAATGATTCGGCCATATCCCTCGCCCATTTATCGCTTTGTATAACAGCCTCTAGTGTATCAGCCGCCGCTCCTTTGTGAAGCTCCATAACCCTGTCCACTGTTTTCACAATATCAGGGAATCCGATCTGTCCCTTGAGAAAAGCATCTACTGCAATTTCATTCGCTCCGTTCATCACTGCGGGCATGGTGCCTCCTTCCTCAAGCGCCCCGAACGCGAGAGCAAGCGAGGGAAATTTTTTAAAATCAGCCTCTCTGAACCTAAGCTCCGTAAAATCTTCCGGCCTAGCATCTTCCAATCGCATATCCGTTCTGTCCGGATATGAAAGCGCGAATGAAATCGGGATCCTCATATCCGGAATACCCATCTGTGATATAATTGAGCCGTCTACATATTCTACCATAGAGTGTACAATGCTCTGAGGATGTATCCAGACCGATATCTTCTCAGACCCCACGCCGAAGAGCCATTTCGCTTCTATTATCTCAAACCCCTTGTTCATAAGCGTAGCCGAATCTATGGTGATTTTCTCTCCCATAGTCCAGGTCGGATGATTTAGCGCAACCTCCGGAGTGACGCCCGGAAGCTCCTCCTCGGGAGTGTCTAAAAACGGTCCGCCCGAGGCCGTGAGTATTAGTCTTTTCACATCCTTCCTGTCCCCGCACTTAAGCGCCTGGAAAAGCGCGCTGTGCTCACTGTCCACCGGGAGGATGGAGATGTTATTCTCTTTAGCCTCTTTCGTTATAATTTCCCCCGCAATAACCAGGGTCTCCTTATTTGCTAGCGCTATGTCTTTCCCGGCCCGCACTGCGCTAAGCGTGGGCTTTAGCCCCGAAGCTCCGACCATGGCCGATACCACAGTGTCCGCAACCTCAAGCGACGCCACCCGGGACGCTCCCTCGTCTCCGTGTAAAATTTCTGTCTGAGAGCCGCTTATTTGAGCCCTCAGAGTCTCAGCAACATCCCTGTCCTTTACTGAGGCCAGAACGGGTTTGTATTTCACAATCTGCTCTCTTAGGAGCTCCACATTGCCACCGCACGCGAGCCCCACGACGTTATACTTGTCCGGGCTGTCTGAAATCACTTCGAGGGTTTGTCTGCCGATAGAGCCGGTTGAGCCGAGGATGGAGATATTTTTCAAATGACTTCCCTCTTTCTGACCTGCTCTCCCGTGAGACCGAATCTCCTTTCACGCCTCTGGTAATTAAGTATAGCTTTTACCAGGTGCCGTTTCCTGAAATTTGGCCAGAGAGTTTTTGTGACGTAGATCTCCGTATACGCGAGCTGCCACAGCATGAAATTAGACAACCTCATCTCACCGCTTGTACGTATCAGGAGGTCGGGCTCGGGAAGGTCTTTGGTATATAAGTAGTTTGAGAAATTAGATTGGTTTATTTTGTCGGGAGAGATTTTGCCGTTTGAAGCGATTTTTTTTACCGCGTCCACTATTTCCTCCCGCCCCCCGTAACTCAGGGCCAAGGTAAGTGTAAGGTCCCGGCAGTGACGGGTTTTCTCCATTGTTTGAGTAAGCACCCGGTGCACGTCCCTGGGAAGCTCGTGGAGTCTGCCTATGGCGTTGAGCCTGATGTCATTTTCAGAGAGTTTATCCCCTTCTTTTACCAGGTACTGTCTCAGAAGCTCCATCAGGGCGTTTACTTCCCCCTCGGGCCTGTTCCAGTTCTGGGCCGAAAATGCATAGAGCGTAATGTGCTTAATGCCGAGGTCTTTGGCGCCTTTCACTACGGCGCGCACGGACTTCATCCCCTCGCGGTGCCCGCTGATACGGTCAAGGTTTTTCTTCTTGGCCCACCTGCCGTTGCCGTCCATTATGATGACTACGTGCTCGGGGAGTTTTTTAGGATCGACGTACGATGCGAGTTTCCCTTTCATCGAGCTTGTAATTATAACACCTGAGAGACATTAAAAAAGTAAGCATGATTGATTGAAATTCGCGGGGGATGAAATTTGTATGTATACGCAATAAGAGAGCTATTTAAAGAACGCGTTTGAGATGAATGAAATCGGCCTGGCTATGAAAATCACTATTAACAGCACCCCGGCTATGACAAAGAATGCAAGAAAGTAAATTAATAGCGATACAGGGATGAATACTATTTTGTATAGTATAAACCAGCCCTTTGAGACCTCGAGCACGACCGAGGTGTAGCTTTCAATGTACCTGCGCAGAACTGTGAATACCATGTTGAGCATAATGTCTTTTCCGACAACTAAAATATATTATCCGCCCGCTAAGATCAAGAATCTAATAAAGTTTTATTAGCAAGAGCTAAGCTGCCAACATGTTATAGATATATCATAGCCGTCAGTTTCCCGAATAAAAATTATATTTGCTAGCTATGGCATGTTTAGTTAACCTGTTAACAGGAGCTAAATATGAAAAGACTTGTTTTAGTGCTTGCTATTTTTCTTTTATTGAGCACCGGTGTCCGCGCGGACGAAGCCGTATATCAGGGACTTTCCAACTTTACCAGAGTGCTCGATCTGATCGAGCGCAATTATGTAGAGGAAGTAGACTCAGAGAAGCTTACGGAGAGCGCGATAGAGGGGATGCTGAAGACGCTGGACCCCTATTCGGCGTATCTTACCCCGGAGCGTTTCAGAGAGCTTGAGATCGGCACATCGGGTAAGTTCGGGGGTGTGGGGATGGAGGTTACGGTCGAGAATGGAGTACTAACGGTAATTACGCCGATTGAAGGCACCCCTGCGGAAAGGGCCGGAATTAAACCTAGGGACCAGATTTTAGAGGTAGACGGCAAACCGACCAAAGGATTGGTAGTTCAGGAAGTGGTCAAGCTGCTCAGAGGCCCGAGGGGAAGCTCTGTAAATGTGACGGTTAAGAGCGAGGGGGATAAAGAGCCCAGGGTAGTTACCCTTATCAGAGACAAAATAGTGGTCAAGAGTGTAAAGCCCGAGCTTCTGCCGGACGGTATAGCGTATATAAAGCTTTCACAGTTTCAGGATAATACTTCGCTTGAGCTTAAGCAGGCGCTTACCGAGCTTGAATCGAATAACAACGGCAATTTAAAGGGCATAGTGCTGGACCTCAGGAATAACCCTGGCGGGCTTCTCAACGAAGCCATTCAGGTAGTGGACGAGTTTGTCGATGACGGCCTCATCGTAAGCGTAAAGGGCCGCTATGAGGGACAGTCAAGAGAGCACTACGCGACAAAGAACGGGGATTTTGAGGAGCAGCCTATAGTGGTGATAGTAAACGACGGCAGCGCAAGCGCGTCCGAAGTAGTAGCAGAGGCGCTCCAGGATTCAAAGAGAGCCACCATACTCGGCACAAGAACTTTCGGCAAAGGCTCTGTCCAGACCATAATAAAACTCGAGGACGGGGCGGGTCTTAAGCTTACCACGGCTAAATTTTATGCTCCTAGCGGAAGATCGATAAGCGAAGTCGGCGTAACTCCGGACATAGTCATAGAAAACGGGGGAGACTCAGACAAGCAGCTTGAAAGCGCAGTGAATATCCTAAAGACCTCTAAGGCCCCGGGCGGAGTTCCAAAAGGCTAGGGAGATTCTTTTTTTTGCCGACTAAAAAAAATACTGGCAGGAGACCCAGAAGAACGAGGAGAAAAAAAAGCGCGAAATTCACGCGAATTGCCCTATTCACCGTGGGGTTCCTGCTCGTTTTATTCATAGGCGTATACAGTCTGCACCTAGTTAAAGACAGGGTGTCGGGACCAGGGATTACTCAATCGCAGCTACACAGCGCGATAGAGAGAGCAGATTCTAATTTAAGATCCGCTTATTTCGATATGGGTGTTTCCTCTGAGCACGTACGCTCTGAGAAGCCTAAAAATAAATCGGAGGACGATATAAGCTGGGAATTCAAAGACATAGTTATCGAAGCCCCCGGGAAGCTTTCCCGGAAAGAGGTCAAAGATACACTCAGAGAGTCTTTCTCCGGTGTGCCGGGCCTTAAGGGTGAGTTTAAAGAGGGCGCTCACTCGATTACCGCCTTATTAACAATAAACGATCTTGAAACTCATAGAATAGAGTTTAAATTTGAGCCGCCGTCGAGCAGTCTAAAGACGGTAAAGAAAGAAACCAAAGAAGCTAACAAGGAAACTAAGGAAGCCCGGGGTCGGGACGAGCAATCGGCGAAGTTGAAAGAGCGTATTCAGGAGTATGAGCATCGAGCGGCAACAAAACCCAAGGTTGTAATCATAGTAGACGACATAGGTATGAGTAAATCCTCTGTAGACAAGCTACTCAAGATACCCGCGCCCCTGACAATCGCCGTTCTCCCGAATCTGCCCTATTCGGAATACGCGGCCCGCGAGGCCAACAAAAAGGGGAGGGAAGTCATGCTTCACCTGCCGATGGAGCCAAAGGAGTCCTCAGGCTATACGGCCGTTGACGCAGGTGAGGACGCCCTTATCGTCGGACTGCCCAAGTCTGAAATTCAAAGGAGAATAGATAGGAATCTTTCCTCTGTCCCCTATATTCAAGGGGTGAATAACCATATGGGCTCAAAATTTATGGAAAGCGGGGAGCTGCTCGAGCTTGTTATGAAGGAGATTAAGGCTAATGACCTCTTTTTTGTAGACAGCATGACCTCCGCCGCGAGCATGGGGTCGGAGGTGGCCAGGAAATTCGGCGTACGGTCGGCTGAGAGAGACGTGTTCTTGGACGACGCCTCAAAGGGCTCTTCCTATGTTAAGTCTCAGCTCAGATACTTGGTAAGGGTGTCACAGAACAAAGGCTACGCAATAGGGATCTGCCACCCCTATCCGGACACTGTAAAAGCCCTTTCCGAAATGATACCCCATATGCAGGAAGAGGTAGAGATAGCTTCTGTGTCTACGCTCCTTGACCATTCGCTTCAAATAGGAAAAAATAATAACCAGTGAATAATGATGTATAATATTGTAAGGAGTTTGGTAAAATGGGTCTTATAGACGATACGAGGAAAAGAAGGGATTCCTGGATTATGCGTTTTGAAGAGCAGCGTCAGGAAGAGGAATACGAGCCTGACACAAGGAGCCCCGAGGTAGTGGAAAAGGAAATCCGGCAAAACTGCAGCAAGGTCGGCGTGTTTCCCAAAATTGACAATGACAAAATTGACGATGATTAGTAAAAAGCTGATGAATATATTGTTCTGGGACGGGCGCGGTACTTGACAAGTTACACGCTTTCCATTAATTTTTCATAGCGTGATTTTAAAATATTATGCGATTTAAATTATAACTTGAGGAGTTTTATTTATGCCGGGAATTGTGGTCGGAAATAACGAAAGCATTGACAGCGCCCTTAAAAGATTTAAGAAGCAGGTCGAAAAGGGCGGTGTGCTGTCGGAAGTAAGAAGAAGGGAATACTACGAAAAACCGAGCGAAAAGAAAAAGAAGAAGCTTTTTGCCGCTAAAAAACGTGTGGTTAAACGCACGAGAAGAAATTAATAACTAAATCTTTAGGCAAAAATACAATACCGGAAGGGGGACACCGAATTGTATTTATTAAAAAGTCGTATTCAATCTTTAAGCCATTCCTTTACAAATCCGAATATAACTATACAACCGAAATCATTTATAGATGGACACTTTTAACAATGATGTAATTGTTAAAGAAATAAAAGGGAGGTTGAGTATTATTAACCTCATAGAGAGTTACACATCTGTAAAAAAATCAGGCCGGGGTTTCGTCGGGTTATGCCCGTTTCATGACGACAAGAACCCTTCTATGCACGTAGATGAGGACAAGGGTCTGTTCCATTGCTTCAGCTGCGGAGCGGGGGGGGATATATTCGGTTTTTATATGCGCTACAATAATATCTCATTCCCGGAGGCCTTAACGGAGCTTGCAAGGAGAGCCAATGTCGAGATCTCGAAAACCCCGGTAAAACCAAAAGACAATTCCCCTATAGGACCGCTATACAAGCTCAATAAGGTGGCGCTCAAGTTTTATCGAAAAACTTTAACTCTTAAGGAAAAAGGTAAGGCGGCCAGAGAATATCTGAAGAATAGAAACATGTCCCGGGAATTAATAGATGAGTTTTCGCTCGGCTACGCCCCCTCGGAATGGGACGCTCTAGCTAAGTTCTTGGCTAAGAATAATATTCCACTCAATCTGGCGGAAAGGGTCGGTCTCGTTGTAAAGAGGAAGCAGGGTGATGGGTATTATGACAGGTTCAGAGACAGGGTAATGTTCCCTATCAGAGACCTTGAGGGAAAAGTGATAGGCTTCGGAGGCAGGGTAATAAAAGAGGATGAGCAGCCAAAGTATATGAATTCTCCGGAGTCTCCCGTATACAGCAAAAGGAGGAGCTTCTACGGGGTGGATAAATCGAGGGATTTCATCAGAAGGGAGGGGAGGGTCGTATTGGTAGAGGGGTATACTGATTTTCTGGCGCTGTACTCATCGGGCATAAAAAACGTAGTCGCCACACTCGGCACTTCGCTTACGCGCGACCACGGGGTAATTTTGAGGCGGTACACGGAGAATGTTGTAGTTTTATTTGACAGCGATGAGTCGGGTACAAAAGCTTCTCTCCGCTCACTAGATGTACTCTTGGAGGAAGGGTTAATGCCGCATGTGGCGCCGCTTCCGGAGGGAGAGGACCCCGATTCCTTTATAAAAAAGCATGGGGACCAGAAGTTTTCAGAGCTTATAGAGAATTCTGAGAGCTGGATTGATTTCTTTATAGACAGAACCCTTGAGCGTTACAGGGGAGGCTCGCTTACTATGAACCAGCTTGTGAAAGAGGTGTCTGAATTATTAATAAAGGTGCAGAACCCTGTAGAGCGGAGCCTAAATATAAAAAAGGCGTCCGAGAAACTGGGTATAAGAGAAAACGAGATACTTTCATCCGTCAAACACGGAACGGGCAGAGGAAAATCCCTGAATAATAAAACCGCTTCTTACTCAAGCCACGAGAGGCTCTTGCTTACCGTGCTTCTCAAATTCCCTATGCTTTCAAGCGTGATCGCTGATAAAAACTGGCAGGAATTTATTGAAAACCAGGAGATTAAATCCATTTTGGAGGAAATCGTATCAGGAGGTGCGCATGACGCTTCAAATCTTCTGGTACATTTTAACAATCGCTCTGAGCAGGATTTGATATCGGAGTTCCTGCTGTCTTCAGACGGGATACCGGATATTGATACAGCGGCAAATATGCTTGAGAGCTGCGTGCGAAAATTAAAAGCAGGCAAGCATGCCGCCAGGTTAAAAGCGCTCAGGCTGGAGATTGACAAGGCTGTAAAAGATAAAGACCAACAAGCTGAGAAAAGGCTATTGAAAGAGTATTCGGACTTGAGGAAGCAACAATAGAATTTATACGGAATTCAAAACGACACATAGGGAGAGTAAATGAGTAAGAAGAAAAAGGACGGACCCGAGCCCAAGCTGTCTCAAGATAACGACGTAGAGGGTGAAGACGGCTTCCTTAAAGATGATAAGGTCCAGCGGTTCGAGACCTCCCGGGAGGAAAACGGTGAGAAGTCTGAGAACAAAGGGTCCGGCGGAAGTTACGTATTCAATATTAGTAACGCTCAGAATAACGTTAACGAATACGATCTGATAAGGTTTTATCTCCATGAGATAGCTGACCATTCCCTTCTTACGCGTGAGCAGGAAATACATATAGCAAAGGAAATCGAGACAGGCAAAAGGATAATTGCCAAATAGATACTGAGCTCGTCCCTTATGCTAAAAGAGATATTCGAGCTTGGTGAAGAGCTTAGAAACGGCAGCCTGAACGTGCGCGATATAACGAACCTTCTGGACGAGTCCGACAACATTTTGGAAGAAGAGATGCAGATTGGAATAAATAATTCAATAAACGCGATTAACGAGCTATACAAAGATAACGAGAATACTAAGAAAGAGATCGAGAAAGCTTCTGCGAGAAAAAAGAAAACGCTGCTTCAGAAGGTCAAGAGCAACAAGACCAAGATGGTCGAGTATTTAGAGGAAATAAATTTAAATGGCTCTCAGATCGAGAGAATACTTTCGGCAGCTCAGGGTTACGTCGACCGGCTCGAGAAGCTGAGAAAAGAATTCAATGATATCAAGATTAAAGGCACCTCGACTATAACTAAGGCCAAAAAAGATATAAGGAAGCGAATGGGCGAGTTTTTAGAAGAGGCAGAGGTAAACACAGCTAAGCTCAAGAAGTTGCTAAAGAGGATAGAGCTCGGTGAGCAAGTTACTTATCAAGCCCGCAGGAAGCTCATCGAATCGAACCTCCGCCTTGTGGTCAGTATTGCGAGGCGCTACATAAACCGCGGGCTCCCTTTCCTGGACCTGATTCAGGAAGGCAATATGGGACTCATGAGGGCGGTCGAAAAATTCGAGTACAACAGGGGCTATAAGTTCTCCACCTATGCTACCTGGTGGATCAGGCAGGCAATCACAAGAGCGCTTGCGGACCAATCGAGGATTATCAGGATCCCGGTGCATATGACCGAGACCATAAACAGGATTGTAAGGACTTCGAGACTGCTGGTGCAGGAGCTTGGGCGCGAGCCTCAGCCTGAGGAGATTGCTACAAGAGTGGGGCTGCCGGTAGATAAAGTAGCGCGCGTGCTTAAGATATCAAAAGACCCGATCTCCCTTGAGACCCCGATAGGGGACGAGGAGGACAGTAAGCTTGTTGATCTGATAGAGGACGCGAACATCACTTCGCCATCTAAGATTCTCGAGATGAGCGAACTAAAAGAGATCATAAACAGCGCTCTCTCCTCTGTTCTCAATACGAGGGAGGAGAGTATTGTGAGACTCCGTTTCGGTATCGACGACGAAAAGGAGCATACTCTTGAAGAAGTGGGACAGGAGTTTCAGGTGACGCGCGAGAGGATAAGGCAGATTGAGGTCAAAGCTATAAAGAAGCTGAAACGCGCGGGCCGGGTGTATCCCTTTAAGAGCTACGTCGAGAAGACGTAATTGAAGGTGCGTGAGCATGTACTCGTGGGTGGGTACGGCAGCCTGATATATTTGCCGACTATTACTAACTAAAGCTTAAATTTTTTCTTATTTTCTAGGGCTTCCTCAAAATAAACTAGCGCAGACGCAGTGGTCTTGAGCCTCAGCATCTCCTTTACTTCCGAGACACTCGCTCCACCTTCAATGGCGAGAATCGCCGCTGTGTGCCTCAGGCTGTAAGGAGTGATGCCTTTTCTCTTAATTCCCGAGAGCTCAAAGTAGTGGTTAACCCGGGCCCTGATTCCGCGGGTCGTGACTCTCAGGTTTTTAGCCCTGTTCCCTATGCCCCAAAAAAGGGGCTCGTCCTGTTCTGAGTCTCTGCGGTTAGATAAATACTTATCCAAAGTCTCCACTACTTCGGGGTCGAGTGCTACATATTCGTCTTTTTTATCTTTGCTCTTACCCTGTACATATATCACGGTCCTTCCGCCCCTTCGCTTAACGTCTCCCAGGTTTGCCCTTATTATCTCGATCTCGCTCAGCCCCGAGCGGACCATCAGGCTCAGCATGGCGCTGTCCCGGCCCCCTATGTCAGAGGACATATCTATTGAGCCAAAGAGTTTGTGAACGTCTAACCTTGTTAGGGGCTCAGTCAGATGTCTTCTCGGCCTCGAACTCCCCTTTATTCTTTTAGCCGGGTTCTCGGACACCTTTCCGTTGGTGAGAAGGTGCTCGTAGAGTCTCCTTACGGCCGTGAGATATGCCGACATGGAAGTAGGGGAGAGGTTCTTTGAAATTATGAAGTCCTTGTACCTCTCGATGTCCTTCGAGGTAAGGCCCACGGGAGATGCGCCGCCGAGCCATTTAGAGAATTCTCTGAGCGCTTTTCTATACGTCTCCTTTGTTGTCTCACGTCTTTTAAGCGAGTCGATAAAGTCCTCTATATAATCTGCCATTAACGAGAATTAAAGCATTATTAAGGTCTTTTTTCAAACAGGGGGGTACTGTACATCGTGTTAAATATTCTTTACGGGTAAATCTTGACATGGTAATAAAGCACTGTAATATATACAACCTATCTGGGTAGCGATGCTGAAGAGGAAACACCCGGTCCCATACCGAACCCGGAAGTTAAGCTCTTCGAGGCCGATGATACTGCTCTTGTACGGGGGTGGGAAAGTAGGAAGCTGCCCTGGTTTTTTTCCTTTCTGCCCTATCCTCCAATACGAAATCTGAGCTAACCTGCGCGCGCGAAAATTTGTTTTGCCGGGTGGGTTTATGTAGTATTTTTTTCGTTTCAGGGATATGCTACAAAGGGTCTTCTATGGCAGCTAAGAAAAGACTGTGTGTATTCGTTTCAGGGAACGGGACTAATCTTCAGGCGATGATCGATGCGGATATAGAGCCTGCCGAGATCGTACTGGTATTCAGCAACAACCCAGACGCCTACGCACTTGAGCGCGCCCGTAGTCATAATATCCCGGTTGAGGTTATAAGTCATAAGGGATATGCGACAAGAGAGGAATACGAAGGGGATATAATCAAGACGCTCGAGCCTCACAATATCGATCTTATAGCTCTTGCGGGGTTCATGCGCATCCTTTCACCCCTTTTCGTAAAACACTACAAGAATAAGATCTTGAATATCCACCCTGCTCTACTACCCTCATTCCCGGGTATACACGCGGCGCGCCAGGCGCTTGAATACGGGGTTAAGTTTACGGGCTGCACCGTTCATTTCGTGGACGAAGGGGTCGATACGGGGCCTATAATTCAACAGTCTGTGGTTGAGGTGCTCGAAGACGATACCGAAGACTCGCTCCAGGAGAGGATTCAAAAAGAGGAATACAGGATTTATCCCGAAGCAATAAAACTGGTAGCGCTGGGCAAGGTCAGAGCTTCTGTCTAGAGCACATACTTTGAGTGCTGTGCCGGGACTATAATTCCCTTCCGATGGCTTTTGCCACAGGCGCCGCTTTTTCCATGAGCGCGCTGAACTTATGGGGTTTCAGGGACTGTCCTCCGTCGCTCACGGCGACCTCCGGGTTATTGTGGACCTCGATTATTATTCCGTCCGCCCCCGCTGCGATTGAGGCAAGCGCCATCGGGGTCACGTACTGCCAGTACCCTGTTCCGTGGCTCGGGTCGGCAATAACCGGCAGGTGGGTTCTTTCTTTGAGCACCGGGATGGCGTTTAAGTCAAAGGTGTTTCTCGTCGCCGTCTCGAAAGTTCTTATGCCCCTTTCGCAAAGCATTACGTTTTCGTTTCCTTCAGAGAGAATATACTCGGCGCACATAAGGAACTCTTTTATCGTTGTGGACATGCCGCGTTTCAGGAGCACCGGCATGCCGGATTTACCAACCTGTTTAAGTAGCGCATAATTCTGAGAGTTTCTGGCGCCGATCTGGAGCACGTCCGCATATTTGGTTACCGCGTCAAGATCATAGGTGTCGAGTATCTCGGTCACGATAGGAAGCCCGGTTTCCTCCCTTGCAGTGGCAAGGATCTTAAGCCCCTCGACCCCCATTCCCTGGAATGTGTAGGGCGAGCTTCTTGGCTTGTAGGCTCCGCCGCGGAGCATGCTTGCTCCCGCTTCTTTTACGGCGCGCGCGATCTCCATTACCTGCTCTTCGCTTTCGACCGAGCAGGGTCCCGCTATAACCGGAATTTTATTGTTTCCTACAACGACGTCCCCTACTTTTACCTGAGTGTCTTCCGGTCTGAATTCACGGCTGGCGAGCTTGTGCGCGGGGAGGATAGGCATTACTTTCTCAACGCCCTCCAGGATGCTAAGCGCCTCGACGTCTTCGGGTTTACCTCTTTCATCTCCTATTGCCCCTATAACGGTCCTGAGCACCCCTTCGATCGGGTGAGGCTCATAACCGAGCTCGATCATAGTGTCTTTTGCTTTTTGAATCTGCTCGGGCGCTGCGCCGCTTTTCATTACAACAATCATTACCGTAAGACCTCCGCTTTATTAAAAATACCCAATTATTTTAGACCCACAAACAAAGGTGCTAGGATACATGAAGAGCTAATGTTGTCAACACGTATGAGCCTCTCCGGAAGGTGCCTGAATCATTAATTTTATTAAGCTCTCAGGGAATGTAGACATTTATTGTCCGGAGGCTCTTGATTCTTAGCTTATTAGATAGAATAATATAGTTCCTACCCCGAGGGCGGGTGGTGAAATTGGCAGACACGACGGCCTCAAAAGCCGTTGGACTCACGTCCGTGGGGGTTCGAGTCCCCCCCCGCCCAGACTCTAAAGTGTTCACGTATCGTGGAAAACCTCTTAAAGATATTCGGACTGCATATAAGAATGCTTGTGAGAGGGCTGGTATAAAAAATCTAAGATTTCATGACCTTAGACACACTTTTGCAACTCGTTTAGTTCTCTCTGGTGTAGACCTGGCATCCGTTTCTAAGCTCCTAGGACACAGCTCTATTCAGATGACCATGCGATATAGTCATCCAACTCCAGAGGCTCTTAGAAGGGCTGTATCGAAGCTTGCAGAACCATAGAGTGTTAGCATTCTGTTAGCACTTTTTAGTCTCTCTGAGTTCATAGCAAATCAGGACTCAGATTAAATTCCTTTACAACCTCTTCGGGTGGCATATTATTGTACTTCTTTCTGAACTTATAATAGCGCGTGTTCACATAAGTCGGGGTTTTATGTGGAATCTGTTGAGCTACCTTATTAGACGCTTTTTTAATCGAAAGGCTTGAGTCTGAAGAACGGAGTTTCTCAACCCTGCAGTAAATTTCTGCTTCTTCTCTTATTACCCTCCTTTTTCGTTTGGTTTTGTCTGAATAGAATTCATTTAACAGTCCGGTCAACCAACTGACCTTCTTTAGTAAATTTTCTGTTTCCTCCTCAGTACCACTCACGTATGATTCATTGAGTTCGGAGGACAAGCTCGTTAGATACTCGGTGTACATACTGCGAGGTTCTATTGCATTCAGACCACGGTTAGCCAAAGCCAAGGCAGTCATTTTTTCTTTTTCAGCTTCAGGGGTTTTCCCCCAGTCTCTGTATTTACGTTCCAGTGTGCTTAATTCCTTAAGTCCTTTTGGAAATTCGAATTGTAGTTCAGTCATTTTTTCTTTTCTCCTTTGGATACATTATATATGGCTCATCATGAGTGTACTCTAAGGCGTATTGTAGTAATGCCAAGAGATACATCAAGCCTAAAAGCTCACAATATATCTATAGCATACACTATAATAGTGTACTTACAAGTGTAGGATATAAGGTTTATACTCTAGGTATCATAGATTCTTCAGGAGAACGAAATGGAAAAAATCAATCTTAAAGACCTTCTCACAATCCAAGAAACCGCTCTTGAGACCAAGAAAAGTGAGAGTCTTCTTAGGAAAAGAATTCAAGACAATAAGCTGAGCTTTGTGAAAATCGGCTATAGCGTGCTTATCCCTAGGAAAGAGGTAGAAAAAATAAAAAAGGAGAACGAAAAATCATGAACACTTTGTACAAGGACTTAAAGGCTTTCTTCAGAAAATACCTTCATGCAAATGAGGAAGAAATAGGATTGCTAGTACAATGGGCAGTTGCAACTCACCAATATGGAAAATACCCGGCATTTCCAATTCTACACATACAAGGAGACTTCGCAACGGGTAAAAACAGGAGGTTAGAGCTAATCTCAATGATATGCTATAAACCGGATGTGTCTACGAACCCATCAGCCTCAGCGTTGTTCAGAACAATAGATGCTTACAAGGGTACGGTCTTAATTGATGAAGCTGATTTTGTTTTAGGCTCTAATGATGTGAAGAGCTGTCTGCTGGCAGGATTTAAAAAAGGAGGGTGTTTTCGCAGGTCAGTTCAGAGAAATAACCATGCAAAGGGTTTTGAACCTGTGAAATTCGATGTCTATTGCCCGAAAGTGTTGGTTACAAGAAATGGCATAAAGGATGATGCTCTTTTGTCTAGGTCAATTACGATTACGACTTTACCTAAACCGTCTGACTCTAATGTCCCTGATATTCTACCGCTAGAAGCTTATAACGAAGGCAAATTGCTTAAGAACCGGCTTATAAAGGCTTTAAATAATCAAACACAACGGAGGATTCCATGAAGAACAAGCAAAATGTAGGAAGAAGCATAGAATGAATCCATGATTTAGAAGAAACGGCAAAACTTTTAGGTGATGAAGCATTGAAAGACCTTGAGGATTTTTTAGACAAGGTTTATTTACCCCAGCAAGAAAATGCAACAATGTTCACACCCCAAGGAGAGATTCTAAGAATTCTTGATGAATTCTGGCAGAAAGACATTAAAGCACATCTGAAAACTATAAAAGAAGAATTGCAATCCAGAAGTTCTGACTACAAATACACTACTGAAAAGGAGATATCTTCGATTTCACGTAGTCTTGGATTCAAACTTAAAAGGGATAAGAAAGGTTATTTCGTTCTATATAATCCCCATCAGTTGGATATATGGAGAGAACGCTACCTTTCTGACACTCAAGATTCAGATATCCCAAGTGGTACAGAAGCTCCTGAGGATTCAAAACCCATATCTCCGAATAAAGCGGATGTAAGACCCCCAATACCAAGTTTTGGTTCAGGACTAATTGATTCATCCATGTTCGAGGAAGATAAATCCAAAGACGATGAGAAAAATCCCAAGATACGAAAGAGGGATGATGATAATTTTTCATTTATTCCGAGAATTCAATTAAGATGACGTACATGTATTAAATCATTTAACAAAACATAAAAATACGAGCCCAAAATAATGGAGAAAACGTACAAAATGCCACAAAAAAACTACAAAAAAATCACTAACACCAAGCATCTAAGACAGATTCTTTCTCTTACTATAAACCAGCTTCTAAATGACGAAATCGCCTCACAGACCGCAAACTCGGTCGCCTCTTTAGCGAACACGATGCTTAAGGTATTGAGAGCCACAGACTTAGAAGATAGAATCACTAAACTCGAACAAAACCTGAACGGTGAAGTCCCTGATTCTAAAACCACTGTGACTTCAGACATCCAGGGCATGATAAAAAACATCAAAACTAAGGGAGAGAATCTACGTGAGAGACCTTGAGAATAGGCTCAGAAAACTTGAGCAAAGGACGGAGACAGAGCTAGAGAGAATCAGTGAAGAAGAGGAAGAACAGCTAGTCATGGAATCAGACGCCCATATAGCGACAAAAATGGCGATTGCACAGAGGAGAGGCTGGGTAGATATTCCGCAGGTTATAATAGACATGTTCATACCGGATTATAAGCAAACTGAAGAGGAATAAATAAGAGGAGAGTGTAGCAAGGTTTTGATTCTCGAAAATTTTGCAAAAAATTGCCTCTTTCTCTCTGTATACAATCATTGAACGTGGAATCTGCTATAACCTTATATAGGATTCTATGAACCTTCATAGCCGTCATTTAGTAGAACCCTGTCTTATCAAGGATGTAGATGGTGTAGATGATGTAGCTATAAACAGAATAGAGAAGAGGACCTAAATTGCTCACTGATTTTAATAAATCAGTTGTCTTTTTTGTCTCATTTATTCTTTACATATATCCATATAACTTTTGAGCCACTGGTATTTTTGACGTATTTTTTCCTCGTCGGCATTAATATTTACTTTGATAAGGGCCTCTACGTTTTTTACTACACTCTTGTAATTGCTTTTAGAGCCGTCACTCAATCGAATTGTAAATGAGTCTTTATGCTCAGGTCCCTTGAACTCTTCTAACTCCTCATCAATTTTACGGGTAACCTGCTTATTTAATAAATCGAGGATATACTCACCGTCAAAATCCTTAATTATGAAATCTTTCAATTTGCCAGCTTTGCTATATGGGGAAGCTGAAACATTCTTAGTCTCTAGGTAATCGTGAAGTTTCTTGCTGACCAGAATACGTGGAAATATTGCTATTCTTGATTCGAGACGATATGCATCTATAAGAGCAGGACCTAGCGTTATACTTTCCTTCTCATAAGGCCAATACATTTCTCCGAGTGTTACAGCTCCACGAAGACAAATCTTTTTTTCCCAGAGTCTATCCTGTAAATATCGAATAATAAAGAACAGTTGAGAAATATCATCGGAATTTTCTTTCATGAAAAACACTATAGTATCGGAAAAAAAACGGCTTTGTACTGAGATAAATCTCTTTTGTTCCTCACTTCTTTTCATGCCGATGGAAGGGAATGCACCGCAGATATTTAGAGTTTCGATTAGGGTCTTAAGTGTATCATTCTTATCCTTGCTGATACTATCCATAACCTTTGATTCAAATCCAAGGATGTCCAAAAACGCTACAAAGCAATTTTGGTATTTACTCATGCCGCTGCCTTCATCAACAGTTTATGTTGTTATATTGAGTTCATTATAAACAAGACTTATTGTACCCTTATTCTCTAAATCGAGTATAAAATAAGCGGTTAGTATTTGTAATTTCAGGAACTCACCATGAGGAGTATCTATTTTGTTAAAATTAACAGAATTCAGATTAATCTCATCTTTGTTAAGTATATCAATTGGATAAACATTCCATAATTCTCTTGTTTTTGCTTTCCTAATATAATTTCTGAGAGCATTGTACTTTTCGTCCATGACCATGTCGTAGTTTGTGTAAGCAAGCAGATTAAATCCTAAATAATAAAGAGCTCTAACAAATTTATATTTATCATATCTTGGGTGTGCTTTTAGGATAATCTCAGTAGATAGAATTTCACTGATATTGTAAAGTGTTGGACTATTAGTTTTAATGTGGAGTCCTTTCATGTCTTTATCTTGAAATTCAATTGAACCATCACTCTTGTAGTATCCAACTTTATCTCTTAAACCTTTCTTTCCTTTTAGTTGTTGTTTTTGTATGTCTCTGGAGATTTGGGAATATGTTTGCAATGAGACTTCTAGTTTAGAAAAGTATTTATCACACTTGTCACATATTGTGCCATCGGAAAAGATATATTCGTTCTTGAAAATTGACTCCGATAAAGTGTCAAGCCCCCAAAAGTAGGTCCACCTTTTAAGTTATAAATTGGCCTATTTGACCCTCACCCAAAAGCTGTACCGGGTAAATTAGAGATTTCTGGTTTTTTTAAGTGCTTTTTCATATACTCCTCAGGCGTCATGTTATCAAGCGCTGAATGTGGCCTGAACTCGTTGT
>Ga0114931_10000271_pt1 | contig 60868 bp, 57 predicted proteins | sample 2SBtaG_FD_89579 | JGI IMG/M metagenome (GOLD analysis project Ga0114931, IMG submission 89579) | Deep subsurface microbial communities from Kolumbo volcano to uncover new lineages of life (NeLLi) - 2SBTROV14_V59a metaG | ecosystem: Environmental > Aquatic > Marine > Volcanic | place: Kolumbo... | reverse complement strand
TTCAGATAGTAAATTATTTTGACCTGATAAGGTTAATTTTTGGAATATCTCTTTTACTTCTCTTTGTGTTATCATATCGCAAATATACATATATTAGCTGATATAACTAGAACTTAACTCTTAACACTTAAAATATAATCAGCAATAGCAACTCTTTCTTCGTTAGACATTTCTTTAGTCATTTCTACCTGAGGAGCCATAACAGCAGCTTGAGTAGGATCAATAATAGCTTCTCCTTCACCTGCTAAAAACGTAACTAAACCTTCAGTATTATCAACGTATCCTGCTGCAATATCTTTTAAAGCAGGACCAACAAGTTTAGTGTCAACTTGGTGACACGCAACACAAGCATTGGCCGTAAATAAATCTGCTCCAGCTTGTGCATTATCAGTTGCCGTTTCTTCAACAACTTCTTCTGTTGCTTCCTCTTCTGGCACAGTTTCTTCTACAACAGCTTCAGTAGTTTCTTCTTGAGTTGCTTCTTCCTGATGGCTACCCCCACCACAAGAAGTTAAAGTAGCAAATGCAAATATTGCACTAAATGCCACAATACTTAAAGTTCTTTTTTTCATGTTCTTTCTTTTTAATTTTTAACAAAAATGAGAAAAGGAATTGTTCCAAACAATGATTTTACTCATCAATAAAAATAAGCTAATCATCCGAAAAGTCAATCAAAACTTTACGATAAGCGTTAAATAATTTTGACTTGGATACAAACCCTACATATTTTTTATTATCAATAACGGGGAGGTTCCATGCGTTGGTGTCAGCAAACTTCTTCATTACTTCGTCCATGGAATCGGTAGAAGAAACAAAAGTGGCTGGTTGAGTCATTAAGCTTTCAATAAAAACGCTGTCGTATAATTCGGGTTTAAACATAATTTCACGAATGTCATCTAGCGTTACAATACCATGAAGCATACCATCTTCACCGACAACGGGGAATAGGTTTCTTTTTGACTGAGCTATTACCTTAACCATCTCTCCTAGAGATATTTCTGGTGAGAGAACGTTAAAATCTTTCTCTACTTCTGATTGTAGTTTCATTAAGGTTAAAACAGCTTTATCTTTATGCCTTGTTAGCAGCTGACCTCTTTTGGCTAATTGCATATTGTAAACAGAATGAGGAACGAAATATTTAGAGGTTAAGTAAGCAATTGCAGCTGTAATCATCAAAGGAATAATTAATTCGTAACCTCTAGTTATTTCTGCAATTAAGAATAGAGAAGTTAAAGGAGCATGTAATACTCCTGCAATTAATCCTGCCATTCCAACTAATGTAAAATTACCCTCAGATAAGCGTGCTAAACCGAAAAAGTTTAACGTTTTGGCAAATACAAAACCACAGGACGCACCCATAAACAAAGAAGGAGCAAACACTCCTCCTACTCCCCCTGCGCCAAATGTTATTGCAGATGCAACTACTTTAAGGAGCACTAATATAAAAATGAGCCCTATAATGATGAATAAATTATCTTTTTGGTTAAAAAATAAACTTTGATTTACAATCTCTTTGTAGTTGCCTTCAAGTAAAAAATTTATTGTTTTAAACCCTTCGCCATACAGAGGAGGAACAAAAAAGATTAAGATACCTAGTAGCAACCCTCCAATAATAAGTCTATACCGTTGCTGTTTAATTTTTTCAAATAACCCTTCCACCAACCAAAATGTCTTATTAAAGTAAACAGAAATTAGTCCAGTAAATACACCTAGTAAAATATAAAACGGGACATCTGCTGTTAAAAAATGATCTTGTATGGTAATATCAAAAAGCACTTCATCACCTAACATCATTCTTGAACTTAATGCTGCTGAGACCGAAGCCATTAAAAAAGGAATCATAGAGGTTAATGATAAATCGAACATAAACACCTCAAGCACAAAAACCAAAGCAGCTATTGGAGCATTGAATATTCCAGACATCGCTCCTGCAGCACCGCAACCTACAAGCAGGGTAACCGTTTTATAATCAAGTTTAAAAAAGCGTCCAACATTAGATCCAATAGCACTGCTTGTAGCAACTGTTGGTCCCTCTAATCCAACAGACCCTCCAAAACCAACGGTGAAAGCACTAGTGATAATAGAAGAAAACATTTGGAATGGTTTGATGATGCTATTTTTTTTAGAAATAGCATACAATACTCCAGGAATACCATGTCCAACAGGCTCTTTAAAAACATATTTTATAAAGATTAGAGTGAGAAATAAACCAACAATAGGATAAAGGAAAAATAGATAATTATGGTATTCTGTCACAAAACTATAGGTCAATAAACTTTTAATGAAATGCACACTATTCTTTAAAAGGATAACAGCGACTCCGGAAAACAACCCTACAATTAAGCTTAAAAACAGCACAAAGTGTTTGTGCTGAATATGCTTTACCCTCCAAATCAAAAATTGATTTAATAAATTATTAATATCCACTTTTATTGTTGAATAAGATGTACATCTCTTTGAGGGAAAGGAATTTGAATTCCATTTTCTCTAAATAATTTAGCTATTGCAAAATGCAACTCACTTTTGGTGATTTCTATTTCCCATGTATTGGTTACCCAAAAATTGAGTTCAAACATCAATGCTGAATCTCCAAAATCAGTAAAAAATACGGATGGGGCAGGTCTTTTAGCTACCACTTCATTTTCAGTTGCACTTTTAAGAAGTAACTCTTTCACTTTTTCTACATCCGAACCATAAGCCACGCCAACCGTAATATTAAATCGTGTTATTTTATTATTGGTTGTCCAATTAATTACTTTTTCATTAACTACTCTTGAGTTGGGAATAACCATATATACTCCATCTCTAGTTCTTATTAAAGAAGTTCTCAAGTTAATTTCTTTAACTGCTCCCACTAAGCCATCTACCTCTAAGATGTCACCTACAGTAACATTTCCTTCAAATAAGATAATAATTCCAGAGATGGTGTCTTTAAATACATCTTGTAAAGCAAAACCTATTCCTAAACCAAGCGCAGCAAAAACTCCTAAAATTAAATCAATGTTAATTCCCAAGCTTTTGATGGTAATAAAAAACCCAAGAATGTATACGATGTATTTAAAGATTTGGGTAATAGACTTACTTCTTCCTTCGGTTAAATTGGTTGTTCTATCTTTTTCTAATTTTTTCTTGATAAGGAGGTCTATACTGTAAGTAATTCCTTTAGCAGCAAAAAAGATAATAAGAACGATAAAGAGGTTATAAACAGATAAGGTAAACTTATCTAGCTCTAGGAGTTTAAATTCGAGTATGTCTTTTATCACTTCCATTTCTTAAAAAGAGGAGGGTTATTTAGTGTAAAGTTCTTTGGCTTGCTTGGCAGACATCACAATTCCTTTTATGAAAGAAGAACTAAACCCATTATGTTCCATTTCGTTTAATCCAGCTATTGTACACCCTTTTGGAGAGGTTACCTTGTCAATTTCATCTTCGGGGTGAGACGCATTGGCAATTAATAAACTAGCGGCTCCCTTAGCCGTTTGAGCAGCCATTTTTAATGCTTCTTCAGAATGAAAATCAATTTCATTCCCTCCTTGAGATGCTGCTCTAATGGCTCTTAAAAAGAAAGCAATACCGCATGCACAAAGAGCAGTAGCAGAAGTCATTTGCTCCTCATTAATAATTACAGCTTCACCAACATTTTCAAAAATAGTTTTTACTTTTTGTTGATGTTCAGACCACTGTTGTGTGGTTGCAATACAAGTCATAGACTCTCTAATGGCTAGCGCTGTATTTGGCATAGCTCTAACTATCGGGATATTTGCGCCAAGTTTTTCTTGTATTTGACCAACTTTAATTCCTGTTACTAATGATATAATTAGTTGTTGAGTATTAACAGCTTTGGAGATTTCTTCAAGAACAACATTTATTTTTTGAGGTAATACACTTATTACTACAATAGCGGCCTGATTGACAGCCTCATTATTATCGGTAGTGATAGTATATCCTTTTTCTTCTAAATGTTGAATTTTAGACAATTGCCTTCGAGTTAAAATAAAGTCTTCTGGGCGATATTGACTAGAAGCAACAAGCCCCTCGGCTAAAGATACCCCTAGATTTCCCGCGCCTATTATGGCTATTTGTTTACTCATGGTTTTTGATTTAACAGAGCAAAGGTACAAAGAACTTGTTCATATTCTTTTTTTTACTGAAAAAACAAAAAGAAAGACCTTTGTTTTAGTAGTTTGTCAGCCATTTACTATTTCTTTTAGTTTAAGTTCTGCTTTGATTAAAACTTATAATATTTCTCTTAATTTAGAGGCTTAGAGAATTATTTATGGATAGAACAACTGAGATCAAAAATGACTTATCATTGTTTAATGAAATTGTAGATGAATTGTTGGCGGATGAAATTAAAAATCCTGTAAATCAACCAACCTCAGTAGATGCACTCAAGGATGAGGTAGATTTATCTTTATCTAATTCCCCGATGGAATTAGTACAGTTTAAAGAATCGATTAAAACATTGATTTTGAAAACACCAAAAACAGGAACACGGTTATTTTTTAATCAACTATTTGGCGGAAGAAATGGTAAGGCGGTGTTAGGTGATTTATTAGCAGTAATGCTTAATAACAGCATGTATACATATAAAGTTGCAGGGCCTCAGGTGGGTGTGGAAAAAGCAATTATTAAAAAAGTTGGAGAAATCGTTGGCTACCCTTCATCATGTGATGGAACTTTTGCACCTGGAGGTTCTATGAGTAACTTCATGGCAATGGTAATGGCTAGAGATGCTAAAAATTTAGATACTCGGTTTACTGGCGTAAAGACTACTTTTACGCTGTACACTTCTGCCCAATCCCACTATTCTATATCTAAAAATGCTGCCTTCATTGGCGTGGGAAGAGATAATGTACGTTTTATCCCTACTAATAATAAAGGAGAAATGGATGTGGAATCTTTAGAACAGCAAATAGAGGAAGATATACAAGGGGGATTCACCCCATTTTTTGTTAATGCTACAGCAGGAACAACTGTTTTAGGAGCATTTGATGCTGTTGATGAGATTAGTGTAGTTTGCAAGAAATACAAACTATGGCTACATGTAGATGGCGCATATTGTGGGGCAGTAATATTTAGTAAAAAGTACGCACGATTACTTAGAGGGATTGAGAAAACGGACTCTTTTAGTTTAAATGCACACAAAATGATAGGCACCCCTCTAAGTTGCTCTATTTTTATGACTCCCCATAAAAAGAGTTTATACGATTCATTTTCTAATGAGGCCAGCTACCTTTATCAGACAGACGAAGATGAATACAATTTAGGAAAAACATCCATTCAATGTGGAAGAAGAAATGATGCGCTCAAGTTCTGGACATTATGGAAAGCTGTTGGAACAATAGGATTAGAAAAAATTGTTGATCACCAGTTTGAGTTAGCCAATTATGCAAGAGAATACATCAATAACAACGAAGATTATATACTTTATAGTTTTGAAGATTCACTATCAATATGTTTTAATTATAAAGGAATTCCTGCTAACGAGCTATGTTCTATGCTTTATCAAGAAGGAGAATTATTGGTTGGTTTTGGACATGTTAAAGAACAAGAGTTTGTTCGTCTAGTATGTGTTAACGCAGCTAACTCTACAGAAGACATTAAAAATTTCTTTGAAGTAATAGAGCGTGTTATTGAAACAAAGTCTACATTGTTTACCTCATTACAAATTCAGTAAACAATTTCTTTTTTTTGTATCTTTTTTAAAATGCTGCATTCTATAAGTAGAATCTTTTAATTACCTATCCGAATTTTTTAAAATTCGACTTTAAAATTAGATTCTGGTATCCTGCGCAGTGATACTTTTTTAAACAAGCAAGAGCTTGTTGAACAGGGAAAATAATACCCCTATTTAAAAAGTATTGTATCATTAAAACTTAATGTTATGTCAGGAGGAAACCTACCGCCACGTCAAAAAATGATTGGAATGATGTATTTAGTATTAACGGCTCTGCTAGCCTTAAACGTATCGAAAGATATTTTAGATGCATTCATTTTAATAAATACCAGTTTAGAAAGTTCAGTTGTTAATTATGATGAAAAAAACACTAGTCTTTATGCTGATTTTAATCAAGCCAAAACATTTGATTCAGTTAAAGTCACACCACTGTGGGAAAAAGCACAAAAAGCAAAAAAGGCATCAAAAAAAATGATTTTACACATAAGAGAATTACAGTCTAAGTTATTGCAGGAGACAGAGAAAATACCTAAGTCTGTGGCAGATACACTTCAATTAGAAAATGTTAATGGAAAAGATAATTATGATATTCCAACAAATATTTTGATAGGTCAAAGTGAGGATGGATCAAAAGGTCTCGCTCGAGAGTTAAAAAATAAATTGGAGACCTACAAAAAATCAATGCTAGGGTTATTTAATTTAGAGGAAAGAAAGAAGTTAAAAATTGACTTGAAAACAGAAGACACTAAAACTGCTTCTTGGGAGATGGAAAATTTCTATCATACCCCTTTGGCAGCAACTATGACGATTTTATCAAAAATTCAGACAGATGTAAAAAAAGTGGAATATGATGTGGTAAATACTCTTTTGCAGTCTGCGGGGAAAAAGGAATTCAACTTTGATACTATCGTTACGAAAGTAATCCCTTCTTCTAATTATGTGTTGTTGGGAGAAGATTATACATCAGATGTTTTTCTGGCAGCATTTAGTACAACCCAAAACCCTGAGATATTGATAGGAAAGTATGATTCTGCAACCAATGATTTGGTTTCTATTACGGATTCAGTGCCAGTAAAAAATGGGTTAGGGCAATACGTAGCGTCAACTTCTAGAGAGGGCATTTTTAGTTATGAAGGAGTATTAAAGTTAAGAAAATCGGGTGGTGGCGTGGAGAATTTTCCTTTTAAATCAGAATATATTGTTGCTCGCCCAAGTCTTGTTGTTTCTCCAGACAAGATGAATGTGTTTTACATTGGTCCGAAGAACCCTGTATCTATTTCTGTTCCTGGGGTAGCATCAGAAAATATTAAAGCAACAATAACTGGGTCAGGCAATCGAATAACTAGAATCGGAAATGGGAAATATGATGTTACTTTGGGGCGAAATTCTCCTCGAAATGTAAATGTAAATGTGAGTGCTGTTATGTCGGATGGAGAGACAAGAAGCATGGGATCAATGTCATTTGTAGTAAAAAAATTGCCGAAAGCAATAGCTACAATTGGAGGAAAATCAGGTGAAATTTCTGAAAGAAGAGCTCAACTTTGTGGCTACAGAACAGTACGAGCTAGTTATGGATCCGACTTTGTATTTCAGGGGCTTCCGTTAAACATTACGAGTTGCAATATTGAAGTTTACAGAAATGGAGCTTTAGTTTTTGAAGAATTAAATATGAGAAATAAGAATTTAACAGAAAAAACAAAGCGGTTTTTTTGCAACAATGTTAGGAGAAAAGATAGAATTTATTTTTCTAACATTAGGGCGAGAGATGTTAATGGTCAATCACAGACTTTGTCTGGCATACAGATGGTAGTTAAGTGATTTTTTACTGAGAAGCCTCTTCAATTTTTGAGGAGGCTTCTTCCATTAAGGAATTATCCACTATAGCGTTAAAATTAAGCTCTTTTAGTCCGGGAATAATTATGGCGCTTACTTTACTTACGGGGTCGTATAACAATGAATTATCTTTCATTTCGGAATCAATAAATTTAATTTCGGTATTTACAGTGTTAACTAGATTTAAGACAACACTTATAATTAAGCCAAACTTAAGCATGCCAAATATTGCTCCGGCAGCTTTATTAATAAACCCTAACGCAACTAACTTAATTATTTTTTGAATTATTTTTGCAATTAAAAAAACAGCAATTACTATAATAATAAACGTAGCCGAAAAGGAGATTAATGGCATTACTTTTTCCGAAATTTCAAACATTTCACTTAGGTAATTTGCCGAAAGAGAAGAAAATTTAATACCCCCCCAAATACCGAGACCTAACGCGATAAAAGAGGCAATTTCAATAATAAATCCTTTACGAAATCCTTTATAAGCGCCCCAAATTAAAGGTATTATAATAGCAATATCAAAATAATTCATGATGTTTCAAAACTATTAGAATAAGGTTAGAACTATTGAGAAGAGTGAAAATTTTTATTAAAGTTGAATTGTTTATAGTAAACTAGATGTAATTTAGCACAATGGATGAAGCATTAATAAAAGAGTGGGAAAAAGTGGAGTGGTTTATACAAGATCGCTTTGGAGAACTTATTGATGAACAAACCATTTTGTTTATTATAGGCTTGCAGGAGCTGGGAATAATCAGTCAAAATTTCACAAAAGAAGAGAAGGTGGATATTATCCATATTGGGCTATGTACAGTCTTAAGTAAATATGGTTACTATCAGTTTATTGGAAAAGATGATGAGGGTTGGCCACACTTTAAAAACATAAAAAAAATCCCCAACGAAATTGAAGGGGAAGCACAACAAAACTTGTTAAAACAAGCAATTGTGGATTATTTTGATTTGTAGCGGAAACTACTGAACTGTGATTGTTTCGTTATAAACGTTTTCCTTACTACGCTGTCTAACACTTTCAATTTTCACAATTTTTTTACCGTATAAAGTATCGCTTATTGTATTACTATTAGTGTCAAGCGATGTTTTAATGTGAACTACATCAACATCCAAGACAACAGAGTATTTGAAGTTAAAAGTCACATTTCCACCTGCATCAGTGGTTTTTGTTTGATCCATATCTGCATCATTTTTAATACCACTTCCTGTTTGACCATTTAGCGTATCATTTCCAGGCCATGCATGAACAGTTGCTCCAGCTGCAGGAGCACCACCCGCTTCAAGAACATGTACTCGCAATTCAGGAGCCCTCTCTTTAGCACAAGAGATTATTGCAAAAACTGCTATAAACCCTATTATGTATGAGTATTTCTTTTTCATGGATATTTAAATTTAAGCCAGTAAGTTTTACAATTGTATATTAATACTTAATATTGTAATCAACAAATATAAGCAATATTGATGACAAATAAAAAACTTTCTATAGTGCTGATTTTGATGACTTTCTTAAGTATCAATACCTTAGCACAAAAAAGTAAAAAACTAACCAAGGTTTTAATTTCTACGGAATATGGAGATATTAAGTTGCAATTGTACAACGAAACACCTCAACACCGAGATAATTTTATAAAATTAGTTAAGGAAGGGTTTTATGACAGCACCTTATTTCATAGGGTGATAGCAGGTTTTATGATACAAGGAGGAGATCCAGATTCAAAAAATGCAAAAAAAGGAACTATGCTTGGAAATGGAGGCCCAGGATATACTGTTCCTGCTGAATTTAACAGTCAATTTATTCATAAAAAGGGAGCATTAGCTGCTGCTAGAATGGGAGACGGTGTTAACCCTGAAAAAGCTTCTTCAGGTTCACAGTTTTATATTGCTCAAGGAAAAAAATACAGTAAAGCAGAGTTAGATAAATTTCTTAAAAAAAGAGGGAAAACAATTACTTATACTGAAGAGCAGTATAGTCTTTACGAAACAGTTGGAGGGGTGCCTCATTTAGATATGGAGTATACCATTTTTGGAGAAGTAATAGAAGGGTTAGATGTTATTGATAAAATTGCTGGGGTAGAAAAAGGGAGAGGAGACAGGCCTAAAGAAGATGTTAAAATGACCATTAAATTGGTAAGAAAATAGATGGAATATACAGTTACGAATTATGAGAGAGAAGATTAACGTATTGTTAAAAGAAGTAGAAGAATTTAAAGCTGATAATCAGGATCAGTTGGAAAACTTTCGAATTGACTTACTGGGGAGTAAAGGTAAGATAAAGGGGTTATTTGCTGATTTTAAGAATGTGCCTAACGAACAAAAAAAAGAAGTAGGGCAATTAATTAATGATCTTAAAGTTAAAGCTCAAGGTAAATTTGATGAGTTTAAAGCCCAACTAGAAGGGGAAACTTCAAATTCCAATAATGAAGAGCAAGACTTAAGTAAAACTCCATTTCCTTTTGAGGTGGGGAGTAGGCACCCTATTTCAATTGTACGCAATGAAATTATAGATATCTTTTCAAGAATTGGATTTACTGTTTCGGAAGGTCCAGAAATTGAAGATGATTGGCATAATTTTTCTGCGCTTAATTTTCCTCCGGAACATCCTGCGAGAGATATGCAAGACACTTTTTTTGTGAAAAGTGATGAAGGAGATATTGCGTTGAGAACTCATACTTCTTCAGTTCAAGTAAGAATCATGGAAAATTCGAAGCCACCTATTAGAACACTTTCTCCAGGCAGAGTTTACAGAAATGAAGCTATTTCTGCAAGAGCACATTGCTTCTTCCACCAAGTGGAGGGGTTGTACATTGCTGAAGATGTTTCTTTTGCTGATTTGAAACAAACGTTACTTTATTTTGCTAAGGAAATGTTTGGAGAAGAAACAGAAATTCGATTGCGCCCGTCCTATTTTCCCTTTACCGAACCAAGTGCAGAAATGGATGTTAGCTGCTCTGTTTGTTCTAGGAAAGGATGTAACGTATGTAAATATACGGGCTATTTGGAAATTTTAGGATGTGGAATGGTTGATCCTAATGTGTTGGATAACTGTGGGATTGACAGTAAAAAATATACTGGTTTTGCTTTTGGTATGGGGATAGAACGGATAGCTATGCTAAAGTATAAAGTGAACGATTTAAGATTGTACTCCGAAGGAGATATTCGCTTTTTAGAACAGTTTAAAACCACTTTTTAATATTTGTTAAGAAATCATTTTAATCCCCTTCCTTTCCAGGTGGGGATTTTTTATTTTTGCTCAAAATAGATTTTATGAATGTATTAGTTATTGGATCGGGAGGAAGAGAACATGCTTTTGCGTGGAAAATAGCCCAAAGCCCTAAATTAGACGACTTATTTATTGCCCCAGGAAATGCTGGTACTGCTAAGGTAGGAACTAATGTGGCAATAGGAGTAAATGATTTTGAAGCGATTAAAGACTTTGTATTGACACACAATATTCAGCTGGTTGTCGTGGGACCAGAAGACCCGTTAGTTAATGGTATTCATGATTATTTTTTGGCTGATGAACAATTAAGAGGAGTAGGTGTAATTGGGCCTAAAAAAGATGGTGCAGAATTGGAAGGGAGTAAAGAGTTTTCTAAAAAGTTTATGCAAAAGCATGGAGTGCCAACAGCTCGATATCAGAGCTTTACAGCCAATAATTTAGAAGAAGGATATGCATTTTTAGAAACACTAAAACCACCCTATGTATTAAAAGCGGATGGGTTGGCAGCAGGAAAAGGAGTACTGATTTTAGACGATTTGGCAGAAGCAAAAGTTGAACTTAAAAATATGGTGGCAGATGGAAAATTTGGTGCAGCCAGTGCTACAGTTGTTATTGAAGAATTTCTACATGGAATAGAATTATCAGTATTTGTGCTAACAGATGGCGAGAATTACAAAATCTTACCATCAGCAAAAGATTATAAAAGAATAGGAGAAGGAGATGAAGGTTTAAATACAGGAGGGATGGGAGCTATTTCTCCAGTACCATTTGCAGATGCTGCTTTTTTGAAAAAGGTAGAAGAGCAAATTGTTCAGCCAACGATTAAAGGATTAAAAGCTGACGGAATAGATTACAAAGGCTTTATTTTTATTGGATTGATGAATGATAACGGAAGCCCTTCTGTTGTTGAATACAACGTTAGAATGGGAGACCCAGAAACGGAAGTAGTAATACCAAGAATTAAGTCTGATTTATTGGATTTATTTGAAGGCGTTGTTAATCAAACATTAAATGAAAAATCATTTGAGGTGGATGAACGAACAGCAACCACCGTAATGTTAGTTAGTGGAGGCTACCCTGAAGCCTATGAAAAAGGAAAAGTTATGACTGGATTTGATAGTATTGAAAACTCCATTCCTTTTCATGCAGGAACTAAACAAGATGGAGAAAATGTTGTAACTAGCGGAGGACGTGTGTTAGCGTTAACTTCATACGGGATTGACATCAAAGATGCTTTAAGTCATTCTTTTGCGAACGCTGAAAAAGTGAATTTCGATAAAAAATACTACCGGACAGATATTGGGTTTGATTTAGTTTAGAAATGGGTTTTTATTTTTCTAAGTTCTTGATTTTTTCTTCTACTTGGGCTGTAAGGTTCTTTTTGTAGTCAATGATTTGTTGACGAACTTCTTCATTCTGAACACCAAGTATTTGAGCGGCCAATATTCCTGCATTTTTTGCTCCGTTTAATGCAACTGTTGCAACAGGAACACCACCGGGCATTTGTAGAATAGACAATACAGAATCCCACCCATCAATGGAGTTGGAAGATTTTATAGGAACACCAATTACAGGTAATGGAGAAATAGATGCTACCATTCCTGGCAAATGTGCTGCACCTCCTGCTCCAGCAATAACTACTTCAATACCTCTCTGGTGAGCATTTTCGGAAAACCCTACTAATCTATGTGGAGTTCTATGAGCTGAAACGATAGTTAACTCGAAAGGGATGTTAAGCTCAGTTAAAATTTTTGATGCTTCTTCCATAACAGGTAAATCAGAGTCTGATCCCATTATGATGCTAACTTTAGGTGCTACCATGCTTTTACTTTTAATTGTTGTTTTACCTTATTTGCCTTATCAATGGCTTTATTTATGTCTTTATCAATAATTGTTACGTGCCCCATTTTTCGAAAAGGACGAGTTTCTTTTTTCCCATAAATATGGATGTTAACGCCAGACAATGCCATGCTTTCATCAATTCCTTCATACTTCACTTTTCCATTATGGTTGGGTTCTCCAAGCAAGTTAATCATTACAGCAGGAAGTTTAATAGTCGTATCTCCTAATGGGAATCCTAAAATAGCTCTTAAGTATTGCTCGTACTGGGAAGTAATTGTCCCCTCTATTGTATGGTGCCCACTATTGTGGGGCCTTGGAGCAACCTCATTTACAAGTATTTTATCATCATGCGTTAAAAATAATTCTACAGCTAAAATTCCTTCTAAGTTTAATTTTTTGATGAGGTCAATGGCTAATTCTTCAGCTTGGATTTTTATATCGTTTGAAATAGCTGCAGGACAAATCAATTGTTCCACTAGGTTAGCATTTTAATTAACAACCATTTCTACTGTTGGAAAAGCACCTATTTCTCCATTTGTATTTTGTGCAACGATCACCGACAGCTCTTTCTTAATGTCAGTTAAATCTTCAATAACAGAAGCTCCATCCAAAAGATTGTTAAGGTCTTCTTCACTTTTAACAATTTTCACCCCTTTCCCATCATATCCTTCGGTTCTTGTTTTTTGGACAAAAGGGAGAGTTATTTCTCCTGTATTTACTGCAGTAATAATATCCTCTTGGTTTTTATATAGCTCAAAATTAGCTGTTGGAATTTGGTGATTAGCATAAAATTCTTTTTGTAATCCTTTATCTTGAATAATTTTTAAAATGTCTGGATCAGGGAATACTTTTTTGCCTTGGGCTTTTAAAGCAACCAATGCCTCCACATTTACATTCTCTACCTCTAACGCAATCATGTCTACTTTTTGTCCAAACTGAAATACAGCATCATAATCTTTTACATCTCCCAAAGTAAAATCATGACATATTTTAGCCGAAGGGCAATCTGCTGAAGCATCTAATACGTATGTTTGAACATCCCATTTATTAGCAGGGTCAATCATCATTTTACCCAGCTGTCCGCCTGATATGATTCCTAATTTAAAATCTGATGAGATTACTTGTTCCATGTAGTTAACGATGCTTTAGAAGCAAAGATACTATTTCTTCTGGGTTGATTAATGATATTGTTTTTAAATCAAAAAAGGGTGCGGAGCACCCTTTTTTGAGTTTTTTAATAAACAACAAAAGTTATATGTGAAATATTAATTGAATGTTACTTTCCCTGTTGTAACGTCATACATTGCCCCCACTATTTTAATTTCATTATTATCAACCATTTCTTTTAATACAGTACTTTTTTCTGTAATTGCTTTAACGGTAAGATCAACATTGTTAATAGCAACTTCTTGAACAAATAGCGCATTTTTAGAACTTTTGTCGGAGTAATTTCCAGCAACAGATTTAACAGCAGGTTGAATTTTTTCTAGCATATTAGTTAGGTTTCCAAGTTGTACATTATCACAAGCACCCTTAATGGCGCCACACGAGCTATGACCTAAAACAACAATCACTTTAGAGCCAGCTACTTTGCAGGAAAACTCTAAACTTCCCAGAATGTCTTCGTTTACAAAATTTCCAGCTATTCTTATGCTAAAAATATCTCCTAATCCTTGATCAAAAACAAGTTCTGCTGAAACGCGGGAATCAATACAGCTTAAAATTGCCGCAAAGGGGAATTGACCCTCGCTTGTCTCATTAACTTGTTGTAGTAAATTTCGGTTGGCTTTTAAATTATTTTGAAATCGTTCATTTCCCTCCTTTAAAAAAGCTATCGCTTTTTCAGGAGTCATTGTATCTTGTGTTTCTTGTGTGTGTGCTCTCATTTTGTTTTGTTTTTTATAGACCCAACGATGTTAACTTTAATATCTCTAGATATCGCATTGGTTTGAAAATCTTCAAATATTTCAGTTACATCAGGGTGAATTAATTCTGTTTTACTTGCATCAATTTCAACAATACTATCATCTTTGACACTTAATAATGATTTTTGAATAGCAGCTTTTTTAAGAAATGTTACATCTTGAGGCAGTGTAATTTTTATTTTCTTTTTTCCTCCAACTTCCTCTTGCTTCACTTTAAAAGGAATTTTTAAATTATTTCTTAATAAAAGCATAAAAATAGCGACAACCATTCCTATCGCTATACCTTTTAAAAGATCCATAAAAACGATTCCTAATATGGTGATTATAAAAGGCAAGAATTGCTCCCAACCCTGACCATACATTTTTTTAAACAAGGCTGGTTTAGCCAGCTTATAGCCTACAACAAGTAAGATAGCGGCTAATACGCCAAGAGGAATCATGTTGAGTAGGCTAGGAATAGCAACGATACTAATCAAGAGCAAAATACCATGGAAAATAGTAGATGTTTTTGTTTTTCCTCCAGATTGTTGATTGGCAGAACTCCTTACAATAACTTGGGTAACAGGAAGACCACCAATAAGTCCAGCAATAATATTCCCTATACCTTGAGCTTTTAATTCTCTATTAGTAGGTGTTATCCTCTTATAGATGTCTTGTTTGTCAGAGGCTTCAACACATAGCAATGTTTCTAAACTAGCCACAACAGCTATTATCACAGCCGTTATATAAACATCATAATTGGTTAATGCGTTAAAGTCTGGGAGAGAAAAATTGCTAAAGAAATCATTGAACCCATTAGCGATAGGAACACGTACTAAATGTTCTTGCTGTATAGTTAAACTAGGAATACCAACGAAAAGCCGGTTAAGTATTATACCTAGTATAACAGCAACTAGAGGTCCTTGTATAATTTTGGTAAACCCTAGCTTTTTAAAGAAGGAGGTTTCCCATAATATTAGAATAACTAGAGAAGTAGCAGCAATAATTAGCACTCCTGGATTAATGTAATCTACCATGTTAAATAACTCAGAAAAAGTATTTTGTCCATCAGGTTGAATAAATTCAAAATCTCCCTCAGGGTCTTTATCATACCCAAAAGCATGAGGAATTTGTTTTATGAAAATGAGGACTCCTATACCAGCTAACATTCCATGTATTACTGATGAAGGGAAAAAATATGCGATAATTCCAGCCTTAGCAAATCCCATTATTAATTGGATAATCCCTGCTAGAATCACGGCAACTAAAAATATTTCGAAACCTCCTAAGTCGGTTATAGCATTTAATACGATAACTGCTAATCCTGCAGCAGGGCCACTAACACCTAAAGGGGATCCGCTTAAAGACCCTACCACAATACCCCCGATAACACCACTAATTAACCCAGCAAAAAGCGGAGCGCCCGAGGCTAAAGCTATACCGAGACATAAAGGCATGGCCACCAAGAAAACGATAACACTTGCCGGTAAATCACTTTTTAGGTTTGCAAAAAAACCTTCTTTAATTGTACTCATAATATTTTTTATTTGAACCGATAACTTTAGTTCTGATTAATTTTGGTCGTCTTTTTTTAAGTCGACAATAAATGATAGTTAAAAATTTAATGATAGTTTGAGTTTTCGGGAGGAGGAGTAAATACTTCGGAGTAACACTCTAATAAGAGGGAAAATATTAGAGTGGTGTTGTGAGAAGAGCTTTGAGTGATGACAACAAGAGGATGCTGTTCGGTGATATCAATTTTAAAATCACTTTCTTCAATAGCGCCTTCTTCCTCTTCACATAACTCTGTAGTAGTTAGACCAAAAGCGCAAAAATCGATGTATTGATTAATTATGGCAGTATTAATAAACAACAACAAAACAATAGATAGTACATTTTTAAACGAGGGCTTAATAAAAGTATTGATATTTGATTTATGGCTATTCATTATCAATAGCATTAAATATTAAATCACAATAAAAACATGTAATAGAGTCTTCTCCTTCAACAGAGTCAGTTAGTTTTGGTAGGTGTTCAGAAAAAAATCGTTGGTGATGACTTCCTTCTATTATAGTAGAAACTAACATGTGAGAATATTTATAATTGGGATTGATTTCAATAATAATATTACTAATTCTTTGAACCAGTTGTTTATATCCAGAAAATGCTCCTATTTTATTTTCATCAACAACACTTTTTGTCATATAAGCTTTAGCTGATTCTGAAACTAGGATGTTACTTAGTTTAATTTCGTTGATGTGAGGGATATTTCCATCTTGTTGAATCTGTTCGGTAACTAATTTCACGCTTCTCAAGAGGCGTTTTCTTGGACATTCAATGTTTGTAATGGCAAACATTAACCTATACTCCATCCAAGCCCAATACCACGAGGTAAGGTATAATAGTAGTTTGTGTTTGTTTTCAAAGTATCGATATACAGAAGCTTCGGTTGAGTTTATAGCCGTGGCTAATTTTCGAAATGTAAATTCATCAAACCCTATTTCGTCAATCAAATGAATACTTTCACTTAATATCTTTTTTCCTAAACTACTTGACTCAGGGTCTTTCAGATATATTTTCTGATTGACATTAATACTGATATTTTCTAAACCTTGACTCATTGCTTGCAAATATAATAGTAATACTATCATTTTTGCAAGTAAAAGTATAAAATTTATTCAAAATAAGAATAATCGCATGATTTTCAACATTTTATGAGTTGAAATAAGAAAGAATTATTTGAGGATATAACTGAAGAGTTAATTTATTCTGAAATTTCAAATGTGTAGACGGAGCTTTTTCCACTAGCTAATTTCTCTTGAATTTCTATTGTAAATGGTTTTTCTACTGGAACTTTGATTTCAAAATTTTTGGAGTTGCTCCAACCACCAGTTTTAGCATTTGCTTTTGCTGGCCTGTCTTTATAAATTCTTTTATACAGCTCTTTCTTTGAGTTATCTTTTACTATTAAGGTGTAATTTTTTAAGTTGGCAGCATTAGCCTTTTCACGATTAATATAAAAAACAACAATACCTCCTTTCGCATAATCTTTGTACTTTTTGAGTTGTTTTTTCTTAGCATCTCCTCTTAATTTTCCAGAATTAACTTCTTCTATTAATTGTTTAAGGGTGCGGTAAGTTATGTTGGTTACAGTTTGACCAGCATTGCTTCCTTCAACTCGTTTAATGTTGTTCTCTTTGAAAGATTTGACTTCCCCAACTTTCCATTCGGGATTTTTATCAATTGCTTTTTGAGCAGTAAGAGAAAAAGTCAATAATGTTAGTAAGGAAAGGAAGATACAATTTTTCATATTTTTTCTTTTAAAAGTAAGAAAAACTTAGCTTAATGCTTTTTTTACATCAAACTTCTTTATGAAAATTGTTTCTAAGTCAGCAATTTGAACTCGCTCTTGTTGCATGGTGTCTCTGTCTCTAATGGTTACAGTATTGTCTTCTAAAGATTGATGATCTACCATAACACAATAGGGAGTTCCAATTGCATCTTGTCTTCTATAACGCTTTCCTGGAGAATCTTTTTCATCATATTGACAATTGAAATCAAACTTTAATACATCCATAATTTCTCTTGCTTTTTTGGGTAATCTATCCTTACGAGTTAAAGGCATCACAGCTACTTTCACTGGAGCTAAAAAGGCAGGAATTTTTAATACAATTCTTTCAGTATCGTTTTCTAATTTTTCTTCTTGGTAAGCAGCGGAAAGAATGGCTAAAAATGTTCTGTCTAAACCAACTGATGTTTCGACAACATAGGGAACATAACTTTCATTAATTTCAGGATCAAAATAGTGTAATTTTTTACCTGAGTATTGTTCATGTTGTTTTAAATCGAAGTCAGTTCTAGAATGTATTCCTTCTAATTCTTTAAACCCCATTGGGAAATTAAACTCAATATCACATGCAGCATTAGCATAATGGGCTAGCTTAATATGGTCGTGAAATCGGTAGTTTTCTTCAGCTATCCCTAATGATTTGTGCCATTTTATACGTTCTTTTTTCCAGTAATCATACCACTTCATTTCTTCTCCTGGTCGCACAAAAAATTGCATTTCCATTTGTTCAAACTCTCTCATTCTAAAGATAAACTGGCGGGCTACAATCTCATTTCTAAACGCTTTTCCAATTTGAGCAATTCCAAAAGGAATTTTCATACGCCCAGTTTTTTGAACGTTAAGATAGTTTACAAATATACCTTGAGCTGTTTCGGGTCGTAAATAAATGGTACTCGCTGCGTCTGCAACAGATCCGATTTCAGTTGAAAACATTAAGTTAAATTGCTTAACATCTGTCCAGTTTTTAGATCCGCTTATTGGGCAAGCTATTCCAAGTTCTTCAATCAGTTGCTTAACTGCAGCCATGTCTTCAGCATCCATCGCTGTTTTAAACTGACTATTAATGTCGTCTATTTTTGCTTGGTTTCTTAAAACATTTGGATTGGTAGCCCTGAACTGTTTTTCATCAAAATCATCCCCAAATCGCTTGATTCCTTTAGCAACATCTTTCTCAATCTTTAACCTTACTTTTTCTACGTGTTCTTCTATCAAAACATCAGCACGATATCTCTTATTCGAATCTTTGTTATCAATAAGAGGGTCACTAAAAGCATCAACATGCCCTGATGCTTTCCATGTTTCTGGGTGCATAAAAATAGCGGTATCAACCCCAACAATGTTTTCATGCATCTGCACCATTGCTTTCCACCAATATTCTTTGATATTTTTCTTTAGCTCACTTCCAAGCTGCCCATAATCATAAACAGCACTTAGCCCATCATAAATTTCACTAGATTGAAATACATAGCCATACTCCTTAGAATGAGCTATGATTTTTTTTAAATTGTCTTCGTTTGTTGCCATGCGGCAAAAATAATTCTTTTTGTGTGAAAAGAAATGAGCTGACGTTATTAATGTAAATGAGTTAAGAAACTATAGGTTCAAAAGCACTTCTTCAGGACTTTTTCCTCCAAAAATAATAGCGCTAGGATTCTCTAACATTTCTTTAACAGTTTTTAAGAAACCAACAGACTCTTTACCATCAATTATTCTATGATCATAGGATAATGCTAAATACATGATTGGCCGGATTTCAACTTTTCCATTGATAGCTACTGGCCGTTCAACAATGTTATGCATTCCTAAAATTGCACTTTGTGGGGGATTAATGATAGGGGTACTCATCATAGAACCAAAAACACCGCCATTAGTAATGGTGAATGTTCCTCCTTCCATGTCAGCAATATCTATTTTCCCGTCACGTGCTTTAATCGCTAAACGTTTAATTTCCGATTCAATTTCTGCCAAACTCATTTGTTCAGCATTTCTAACAACAGGAACCATTAAACCTTTAGGAGAGCTTACTGCAATACCGATATCTGCATAATCGTAAGAAATCATATAATCGCCATCAATCATAGAGTTGACTGCTGGGTATTGACGTAAAGCTTCTGTAACGGCTTTGGTGAAAAAAGACATAAATCCAAGATTAACTCCATGAGTTTCTTTGAACAGTTCTTTGTATTTTGACCGAAGATCCATGATAGGTTTCATGTCCAATTCGTTAAAAGTAGTCAACATTGCAGTATCATTTTTAACTGCAACTAAGCGTTTTGCTACATTTCTACGGAGCATGCTCATTTTTTTCTTCTCTTCATCTCTAGTTCCACCCCATCCAGCGGAAGCACTTGTATCAACTCCCCCTGTAAGGTAAGCTTCAATATCTCCTTTCGTGATTTTCCCTCCGCTTCCTGTAGCTTTTATTTTATTAGGGTTAATTCCATTAGAGGAAATCATTTCTTTAGCAACGGGCGTTGCCTTAATATTCTTGGGGGTAGATTTTTCAGGCTTTGGTTGAGTAGCCTCTTCCTTTGTTTCAGCAGGAGCTGTTTCTGCAACTTCTACTGTTTCTGCTTTCGCTTCAAAGTTAGCTGGTTTTTTGGCTTTAGTATCAATTAAACAAACAACTGCTCCAACAGCAACCACATCTCCTTCCTCGGCTTTTAGCGTAATAACACCGGCCTCTTCTGCAGGTAGTTCCAGAGTTGCTTTGTCAGAATCAACCTCTGCAATAGTTTGATCTTTTTCAACGTAATCGCCATCTTCAACTAACCACTGCGCAATTTCTACCTCTGTAATTGATTCTCCCGGAGAAGGAACTTTCATTTCTAAAGCCATAGCTTATAATTTATATAATTGTTATTACTTACTAACTAATGAGTTTTCAAATATTTTATCAATAATAGCATTTTGTCTCACGACATGCGCCTTGGATGAACCAGTTGCTGGAGCACCACTCTCGACCAATGAAATAACTTCAAGCTGACAGTGACAATGCCTTAATAAATGCGTCCAAGCACCCATATTTTCAGGTTCTTCTTGAGCCCAAATGTGTTTTTTAGCATTTTTATATTTTGCTATAATTTTTTGGATTTGCTTTTCAGGAAGAGGGTATAGCTGTTCTATTCTAACTATAGCAATATTTTCAGCCCCTCCTATCTCTTCTTTTTTGGCTAATAATTCATAATAAATTTTACCTGTACAAAAAACTACCGTATCAACGTTAGCTACTTTTGCAGTAGGATCATCAATCACCTCTTGGAAAATTCCATTCGCTAACTCATCTATTGTAGAAACACATTTTGGGTGACGCAATAAACTTTTGGGGGTAAATACAATTAAAGGTTTTCTAAATTTCCATTTTAACTGACGTCTTAGTATGTGAAAGAAATTAGCAGGGGTAGAACAGTTGGCAACTTGCATGTTTTCTTCGGCACATAATTGTAAAAACCGCTCCATCCTTCCGCTAGAATGTTCCGCTCCTTGTCCTTCATAACCATGAGGCAATAGCATAACTAAACCATTTTGCGTTTTCCACTTCTCTTCTGCAGCACTTAAAAATTGATCGATAATAATTTGAGCACCGTTATTAAAATCACCAAACTGCGCCTCCCATATAGTTAACCCGTGTGGAGTAGCCATTCCATATCCATATTCAAACCCTAATACTCCATATTCAGACAATAAAGAGTTGTAGATATGCAGAGGAGCTTGTTTTTTAGAAATATTGTTAAGAGGAGTATATTCTTCTCCTGAGTCTTCTAATTTAACGACAGCATGACGATGAGAGAATGTTCCTCTTTCTACATCTTGACCTGAAAAGCGAATAGGATAACCTTCTTCCAGCAATGAACCATAAGCTAGTAACTCGGCCATGGCCCAATCTAACTGTTTGCCTTCTTCTATCATTTTTAAACGCCCTTCAAACAAGCGAGTAATTTTTCTAATAAATTTTTTATCAGAAGGGAGTGTGCTAATTTTCTTCCCTATTGCGGTTAAAGTTTTCTTATCAACTCCAGTTTTAGGACTTTTATCAAAGCTCTTATCATTACTGTACTCAACCCCTTCCCATGTTCTTTTTAAGAACTGAGTAACATTAGCTTTTTTGATTTCTTTAGACTCGTCTAGCCTATCTTGTAATAGGGTGCTAAAATTTTGTTCCAGTTCTTTTTCTTCAGCTTTTTTGATAATCCCTTCTTCAATTAACTTTTTCAAGTAAATATCTCTAGGGTTAAGGTGCTTACTAATAGCTTTATACAAAAGAGGTTGAGTAAAACGAGGTTCGTCACCTTCGTTATGCCCATATTTTCTATACCCTAAAATATCAATAAAGACATCTTTATTAAATTTTTGGCGATACTCCAATGCAAATTTTATGGTTTGGATTACAGCTTCTACATCATCTCCGTTTACATGAAGCACAGGGCTCAGTGTAACTTTTCCAACATCGGTACAATATGTACTTGACCTAGCATCTAAATAGTTGGTCGTAAATCCAATTTGATTATTGACAACAATATGTAAAGTACCTCCAGTTCTATAACCATCCAGTTGAGCCATTTGAATTACCTCATAAACAACTCCTTGTCCTGCAATGGCAGCATCTCCATGGATTAAAATAGGGACAATTTTGTTCTCATCTTTAAGGTAAGTATCTATTTTAGAACGAGTAATACCTTGAACAACAGGATCAACAGTTTCTAGATGTGAAGGGTTTGGAGCTAAAGTCATATGAACTTCATTGCCATTATCTGCAACTATATCGCACGAATATCCTAAATGGTATTTAACATCGCCATCAAAAATATTGTCTTCGTATTCTTTCCCTTCAAATTCACTGAATATTTCTTCGTAGGTTTTATTAAAAATATTAGCCAACACATTTAATCGACCTCAGTCTGCCATCCCTACGATAAATTCTTTAATACCAAATTCAGAACCTTTTTCAACAACGGCATCTAAAGCAGGTATTAGAGCTTCATTTCCTTCTAAAGAAAAACGTTTTTGACCTACAAATTTTTTGTGTAGGAATTGTTCAAAGACAACAGCTTGGTTTAATTTATGAAGAATGTGTTTTTTCTCTTCTCCATTAAATTTTGCTCTATTTTTAACCTCAAGGTTTTCCCTTATCCACTTTACTTCTTCTGGTTTTCGGATATAAGTATATTCAATACCAATAGATTGGCAGTAGGTTTCCTCTAAGTGGGCAATAATGTCCTTTAGCTTTGCAGGACCAATCCCTACCTCATTACCTGCTTGAAAAACAGTTTCTAAATCGGTTTGCTCTAACCCATAATTATCTATGGCCAATGTAGGTGAATACTGTCTTCTCGTACGTACAGGGTTAGTTCTAGTAAAAAGGTGACCTCTAGATCGATAACCATTAATTAAGTCAATTACCTTGAATTCTTTATCAAATCCTTCAGGTACGTCTGTGTCGTAGTTTTTTCGTGCAAATTCAAACCCTTCGAAAAACTTTTTCCACCCTTCTCCTACAGATTCTGGATTGTTTAGGTATTGTTGGTAGTAATCATCAATTACCTTTCCATCGGCATTACTCAAATAGGAATGTTTATCCATGTGTTAGTTTTGATCAAACAATGATACAAAGTAAACAAATATATAGTAACAATGGTAGAGATAACGCAATAAAAATGAAAAAAGCAATTCATTTTAAACGCTCAAGAAAGTGTAATTCTTTTGACAAACTAAAATATTAAGATCATTTTACCCAATATTAATGCTCTATATCGTAAATTTGGGCATTAAATTTTACGTTAATGTCGAAAATAGTAGAAGAATTAAATGATGTTGTTATCAAATTTGCAGGCGATTCAGGAGATGGAATGCAACTTACAGGATCGCAGTTTAGTAATACGGCAGCATTTGTTGGAAATGACCTAGCTACTTTCCCTGATTTTCCTGCTGAAATTAGAGCTCCTCAAGGGACTGTTGCAGGAGTGAGTGGATTTAAAATTCAAATAGGGAATCAACAAATATATTCTCCTGGAGATGAAGCAGATGTGTTGATTGCGATGAATCCTGCAGCTTTAAAAGCTAATATGGATTGGATAAAAGATAGAGGAATTATTATTATTGATAGCGATAGTTTTAAAGCGAAGGATTTTGAAAAAGCGGGGTATGAGAGCAGCCCGCTAGAGGATGGTTCTTTGCAAGGGTATAACTTGATTGAAGCACCTATTACCAAATTAACCAAAGATAGTGTTGCGGATTTTGATATTGAAAATAAAAGCAGAACACGAAGTAAAAATATGTTCGCTTTAGGTATTGTTTATTGGTTATTTAATAGACCGTTAGAAATAACTGAAAATTTTTTAGAGGCTAAATTTAAAAAATTACCAGAAATAGCGAAAGCGAATAAAGCAGCACTAAAAGCAGGGTATAATTTTGCGTTAACTGTTGAGTTATTGCCTTCATCATACAAAGTGAAAGCGGCAAAATTACCAAAAGGAAAATACAGAAGTATTACGGGTAATGAAGCAACGGCATGGGGTATTTTAGCTGCGGCTGAAAAATCTGATTTAAAATTGTTTTTAGGATCTTACCCTATTACTCCTGCATCAGATATCTTACATGAGTTATCTAAGCATAAGAGTTTTGAAGTGGTTACTTTACAAGCCGAAGATGAGATTGCCGGAATTTGCTCAGCCATCGGAGCTAGCTTTGCGGGAAGTTTAGCGTTAACTACTACATCTGGACCAGGTTTGGCGCTAAAAGGAGAAGCTATTGGTTTGGCTATGATGACAGAGTTACCACTGGTAATTATTAATGTTCAACGAGGAGGGCCATCTACTGGATTGCCAACGAAAACAGAGCAGTCTGATTTATTACAAGCGGTTTATGGAAGAAATGGGGAGAGCCCAGTAATTGTTTTAGCAGCTAGTACACCATCTAATTGTTTTGATTTTGCTTATGAAGCAGCAAAACTAGCTGTTGAGCATATGACTCCTGTTATTTTATTAACGGATGGATTTATTGCTAATGGTGCAGAACCATGGAGGATAAAAAGCATGGCAGAAATGTCTGAAATTTCTCCGGCATTAGCAGGAGGAGATAGGGGTGATTGGAATCCATATGCTAGAGACGAAAAGAAACTAAATAGAACGTGGGCAATTCCAGGAACAAAAGGATTTGAACACCGTATAGGAGGGTTAGAAAAACAGGATGTGATAGGGAATGTCTCTTATGATCCGAAGAATCACGAGGTGATGGTAAAAGTTCGAGCAGAGAAAGTGAATCGTGTAGCTAATTTTATTCCTGAATTGACTGTTGAAGGAGATGAAAAAGCGGATCTGCTGGTTGTTGGTTGGGGCGGAACATATGGAGGGCTACATACAGCAACAAGTGCAATGATAGCAAAAGGAGCATCAATTGCTCATGCCCATTTTAATTACATTAATCCATTACCTAAAAATACAGCAGACATCTTTGCTAAGTTCAAAAAGATAGTGGTTTGTGAATTAAACAATGGCCAGTTTGTGAAGCTGTTGAGAAGTGAATTGCCTCAGTTTGATTATTTACAATACAATAAAATACAAGGACTACCCTTTTCTAAAAGTCAGTTGATGAATGAATTTGAGCAATTATTAGAACAATAATGAAAAGAACGTCATTGCGAATTAATTGTCATCCTGAGCTTGTCGAAGGATAAAATTAATGAAGCAATCTCATCAAGAAGATTGCTTCGTTGCATTGCATTTCACTCGCAATGACGTAAAAAAACAGAACAATGGAACATTTAATAAAAGAAGAAGCATTAACGTTTAGAGATTTTGAAACAGATCAAGATGTTAGGTGGTGTCCTGGGTGTGGGGATTATGCTATTTTAAAAGCAGTTCAAAAAACATTACCTGAAATAGGTAAAGAAAAAGAAGACATTGTTTTTATTTCTGGGATTGGCTGCTCATCTCGTTTTCCATACTATATGAATACTTATGGTTTTCACACCATTCATGGGAGAGCACCAGCAATTGCAACAGGGGTAAAGTTGGCTAACCCTAAATTAAGTGTTTGGCAAGTAACAGGAGATGGAGATGCCTTAGCCATAGGAGGGAATCATTTTATTCATGCCTTAAGAAGAAACATTGATATCAATATTTTGTTGTTTAATAATGAGATTTATGGATTAACTAAAGGGCAATTTTCTCCTACTTCTCAAACGGGAATTAAAACAAAATCGTCACCTCAAGGAACAGTGGATAGAAGTTTTAATCCAGGGAGTTTAGCAATGGGTGCTGAAGCTAATTTTTTTGCTAGAGTAATAGATATTGAGCCTAAAAAGATGGTGGATGTGATGATTGCAGCGGAAAAATATAAAGGCACTTCTTTGATTGAAATTTTACAAAATTGCATCATTTTTAATGATAAAGTTTTTGCAGGAGTAACTGCCAAAGATGTGAAGTTGGATAGACAATTATGGTTGGAGCATGGAAAACCCATGATTTTTGGTAAAGAAGGGAACAAAGGAATTGTGTTAAACGGATTGAAATTGGAGGCAGTGACTATTGGAGAAAATGGAGTTACTGAAGCTGACATTTTAGTGCATGATGCGCATGAAAAAGATAAAACGTTACATAACTTATTAATTGCCATGTCTGCTCCAGAATTCCCTGTGGCTTTTGGAGTAATTAGAAGTGTTGAAGACAGCTCTTTTGATGAAAATGTTTGGAATCAAATTGAAGCAGAAAAAGCTAATGCAAAGTACAGTTCAGTTGATGAACTAATGAACAGTGGTGTAACTTGGGAGATAGAGTAACTTTATTTTTTTGTTGTGTGAGATTAAAAGGATGATATGAAAATATACTTATCAAAAACTCACAGTGATGAAGATGGTCCGTTTGCGGATGAAGGAAAATTAGCCATTATCTATTCTAACAAAAATGATTTAATAAAGCTTTGTGATTTCTTTGAAAAAGTAAAGTAAGAATTATCAAGGTACGAAAATATTCATATGCATTTCCGAGATTCATTTGAAGAATGGAATCGAGAGAATCAAATTGATATCGAAATAAATGTTGAGGAATAAAATAAGTTTATGTGTTCTTATCACACCCACCTTAATCCTCCCTCAAGGGGGGGAAATCTCTCCCCTCAAGGGGAGATTAAGAGGGGTGTTCTCTCATTATTTGCACTCAAAATTTATAATTCACTCAAACAAGCTATTTAACTCATTTATGCTAATAGCATTTTCAACAGCATATTCTCCAATTTTAGTTCTTCTAAGTTGAGAAAGATGTCCTCCGGAGTTTAGTTTTTCTCCAAAATCTCGAGCAATAGATCGGATGTAAGTTCCTTTACTGCAAACTATTTGAAACTTTACATGTACTCCTTTATCGTAAGGTTGTTCTTGGTTAATCTTAACATTATCACTAGGAGTATAGTCTGGGGGGTTGCATAACTCAACGTCAAATGTTTTAATGTTAATGAGGTTCGATTTGATGACAACCTCTTCCCCCTCACGAGCATATTCATAAGCCCTTTTCCCATCTATTTTTTTCGCAGAATGCATTGGTGCAATTTGTTCTTGTTCTCCAATAAAAGATGTAGCTACTTCTTTAATGAGCGATTCAGTAATGTGATTAGTGGGAAATTCTTCCTCAATGGGTTTTTCTAAATCATAAGATGGGGTTGTTGCTCCTAAGGTAATAACACCAGTATACTCTTTTTCTTGAGCTTGAAGCGTTTCTATTTTTTTGGTAAATTTCCCTGTACATAAAATTAATAATCCAGTAGCTAAAGGATCTAATGTTCCTGCATGTCCTACTTTAATTTTTTTCACGTCAATTTCTTGCTTAATCAGCCAACGCACTTTGTTTACCACATCAAAAGATGTCCATGTTAAGGGTTTATCAATTAGGATAATTTGGCCGGCCAAAAATTTTTCTTTGAGTGTTTCCAACTTAAATGAAAGTATAGATGATGGCAATAATTCCAACAATGAAGCAATAGAAAGCAAAATATTTCAGTTGACTTTTTTTAACCAGTTTGATCATCCAATTACAGGCAAATATTCCTGTAATGAAAGCTGCAATAAAACCAACAGCATAAATCATAATACCTCCTTGTATGTTTTCAAACGCACCATCTAGCATATCTTTAGCCATTTTCCCCATAATTAATGGCACGACCATTAAAAAGGAGAAACGAGCGGCTTTTTCTCTGTCGATACCTAATAATACAGAAGTAGAAATAGTAGCGCCAGATCTTGAAATTCCGGGAAGTATTGCTATGGCTTGAGCAATTCCAATTATAATTGCGGGAATGATGCTCACCTTTTTATCCGTGTGCTTGGCTTTATCGGCAAACAATAATAAGATGGCTGTTAGGATTAGCATGCTTCCCACCAAAAGAACTTGTCCACCAAAGAACTGTTCAATTTCATCATTAAACAAAAGTCCCACAGCCCCAGCAGGAATCATGGATAGAACAATGTTTAAAGAGAATTTAAACTCATCATTATTTTTAAACTGAAAGAGTCCTTTAAATAATTCAACAATATTTTTTCTGAAGACCACAACAGTACTTAGTGCTGTTGCACCATGCAACACAACTGTCATTAATAAACTTTCTTCAGGAAGAGAAGTGTCTCCTAAAATTACTTTGGCTAGTTCTAAATGACCACTACTACTTACAGGTAGAAACTCCGTAAGTCCTTGAACAATGGCTAAAATAATAGCATCAAAAATGGTCATAAAACGCTAACGTTTCTTCAGTTGAAATAGTGGTGAGATTAATCTGCTTTTTTCATTATTCCCCATCCTACAACCGCCAATCCAATTAGGATGATTACAGGAGCAACGTATATTCTGGTTGTAGAAAATAATTCTTCGCTAAATTTTGCTGGATCTTCAGATCCTCCTCCAGAAATTAATACATAGCCAATTACTGCTAAAACAGTTCCAACAACTAATAGAATATAGTTTTGTTTTCCAAAAGCAAAATCTTTATTTATTTCTTCACTCATAATTTGTAGTTTAATAGAGATCTCCAGACTCTATGCGTAAATATTTTCGAACAGCTAAATTAGTTGAAATCCATGAAATAATAATCCCTAATATGATGATAATCAAAAATAAAGCACCGTACAGTTCTATATTTTCAAAATCAATTAATTCAGGCATTTGTTGTTGTAAGTAATATAAAAAAGTAATAATTAATCCAATAGCAATAAATGCTGCAACAACTCCATTCCCTATTCCTCGTGCAACAAAAGGCTTTCGAATAAAGGAATGGCGGGCCCCAACCAATTGCATGGTTTTTATTAAAAATCGTTTAGAATAGATGGATAATCGGATGGTATTGTTAATCAGCCCCATAGCAATTAACAACAACAAACCACTAAATCCAAGCAGGTAAAAACTTATTTTTTTCATGTTTTGGTTTACTGCATCTACCAAGTTAGGTTGATAAAAAACTTCTTTTATTTTATTGTTTTCGAGTAGAGCAGCTTCAATAATGGCTAAACTATCAGGGTTGGCGTAAGCTGCATTTAACTTTATATCAATAGAAGGCAATAAAGGGTTCTCCCCAATAAACTCAACAAAGTCTTCACCTAAAGTTTCTTGAAATTCTATGGCTGCCTTGTCAGGATCTATAAACTCAGTTGATTTCACATACACTTCAGCATCCAATGATTTTTTGATTTGCGCAACATCTACGTCTTTAATCCCTTGTTTTAAGATAATGGAAAAGCCAATATTTTCTTTTACATGAGTAGAGATTTGTTTGGCGTTTAATATAATTAAACCCAACATTCCTAACATAAATAATACTAATGAAATACTAATGATGGTAGTGAGGTAAGAAGATTGAAGCCTTCTTCGTGCATGTTTATTTTCTGTTTCCGACATACCAATTATATTGACTGCAAGGTATTATTAAACTCCTTGACTAACAAGCTAATTCTTCAAAAATACTCCTAATAATTGTTAATTTAGTGCCCCTAATCAAGACTTATTAACGAAGTAATATCAATAAAATGAACAGTTCAGAAATCCGTAAAAGTTGTAAAAAGTATTTGCCTGGTCAATACCCACAATCACCAAAGCAATACTTTGAAGAAATGGCAAAGTATACAGGTACAGCTGTTGCGGCTGATGTTTACGGTCAAGGAAAATTTTTGAATGAATTTGAAGGTGAGGTGGCCCAAATTTTGGGAAAAGAAGCAGCTGTTTTTATGCCTAGTGGTGTAATGGCGCAACAAATTGCATTACGTATTTGGGCGGATCAAACAGGTATTCAAAACATTGCATATCATCCAACCTGCCATCTAGAAAGAGAAGAGTTTAAAGCACATCAAGTGTTGCATGGGCTGAATGGAATCACGGTTGGCAATCAACATCAATTAATTACGGTAGCTGATTTGGAAACAGTAGCTGAACCGGTAGCAGCTTTATTATTAGAATTACCACAGCGAAGAATAGGAGGGCTGTTGCCCGAATGGGATGACCTGTTAGCAACTAGAGAATGGGTAGACGATCGAAGTGCTTTTATGCATTTAGATGGTGCGCGTTTATGGGAAAGCCAACCCTATTATCAAAAATCATATAGTGAAATATGCGATTTATTTGATTCGGTTTATATCTCTTTTTACAAAGGATTAGGAGGTATGTCGGGAGCAATGTTAGCAGGAGATGAATCTTTTATTGAAGAAGCTAAAATTTGGCAACGCAGACATGGAGGAAACTTGTACCAACAGTTTCCTTTTGTGATACATGCTAAATCTGTTTTTGAGAACAGGCTACCGAAGATGCAAGCTTACCATGAAAAAGCGGTGGAGTTAGCAGCAGTTTTAAATGAGTTTGAGGGTATTACTTTAAAACCGAATGAACCACAGGCCAACATGTTTCATATTTTTCTGAATGGCGAGCTAGATCAATTGCTTGCTGCGAGAAACAAAGTAGCACAAGAGAAAGGAGTGTGGTTATTTAATGCGCTAGTTACAACACAGTTGCCAAGGTGTTATAATTCTGAAATTGCTATTGGAGATGCAGGGCTAGATTTAAGTGCTGATGAATTAAGAAAAGCTTTAACTTTATTAGCTGAAAGTTTATAAAGTTAAAAGTGTAAAGTTGTTTAAAAAGAAGGTTAAGAACTTTCAACTTGACAAACTTTCTTCTTTTTAACTCATTAACTATTATTAATTTCGCTCTTTTATGTCCCCTTGAGGGGACTTTAGGGGTGTTTAAATATTAGAGATGCAATATCAATTTAACAAGATAGAGAAGAACTGGCAAAAGTATTGGGAAGAGAATAAGACATTTAGAGCCGAAGACAATTCCGTAAAGCCAAAGTATTATGTACTGGATATGTTTCCTTATCCATCTGGAGCAGGACTACATGTGGGTCACCCTCTAGGATATATTGCATCAGATGTATTTGCACGTTACAAGAGGTTGCAAGGATTTAACGTATTACACCCCATGGGCTACGATTCGTTTGGATTGCCTGCTGAACAATATGCAATACAAACAGGTCAACATCCTGCCACGACTACCAAAACGAACATTGAAGGAGGAACAGATAAGGAAGGAAATGTTATTCCAGGTTATCGAAACCAAATGGATAAAATTGGGTTTTCTTTTGATTGGGATAGAGAAGTAAGAACTTCTGATCCAAACTATTATAAATGGACGCAGTGGATTTTTAAGCAAATTTTTAATTCGTGGTATAATAAGGCGAACGATAAAGCAGAGAAGATTGATGACTTAATTGAAACATTTAAAACAGAAGGAAATGCCAACATAAATGCTGTAACCGATTATGAGAACACATTTTCTGCTGAAGATTGGAACGGCTGGAGTGAAGAAGAGCAACGAAAAGTGTTGATGAGTTATCGTTTAACCTTTTTGTCTGACACTTGGGTAAACTGGTGCCCAGCGCTAGGAACTGTATTGGCAAACGATGAGGTGAAGGATGGTGTATCAGAAAGAGGGGGGCATCCGGTAGAACAAAAATTAATGCGCCAGTGGAGCATGCGAATTACAGCTTATGCAGAGCGATTATTGTCAGGATTAGAAACGGTAGATTGGACAGATTCCATTAAAGATATTCAACGCAATTGGATTGGAAAATCGCAAGGGGCATCAGTTAATTTTAAAGTGGATGGTTTTGACGATCAGATAGAAGTTTTTACTACTCGTCCTGATACGATTTATGGTGTTTCGTTTATGGTGTTGGCGCCAGAACACGATTTGGCAGATAAAATTACCACACCAGAACAAAAAGAGAAGATAGAAGCGTATAAAAAAGCAGCTGCTTTGAAATCAGAAAGAGACAGAATGAGTAATGTAAAAACCATTTCTGGTGAATTTACAGGAGCATATGCAATTCATCCTTTTTCGGGAGATAAAGTACCTGTATGGATAGGAGATTATGTATTAGCTACTTACGGAACAGGAGCAGTAATGGCAGTCCCTTGCGGTGATCAACGTGATTGGGATTTTGCAAAACACTTTAATATATCTATTCCTAATATTTTTAAAGAGCAAGACATTTCCGAAGCGGCTTATGGGGAGAAAGATGCGGTAATTGCCAACTCTGATTTTTTGAATGATTTACCTGCTAAAAAGGCAATAAAAGCAGCAATTTATGAAATAGAACAACGTGGTTTTGGAAAAGGGAAAACACAATACAAGTTGAGAGATGCTGTATTTTCTCGTCAGCGGTATTGGGGAGAGCCTTTTCCAGTTTATTACAAAGGAGAAACACCTTACTTGTTAGAGGGTGATGAAGTAGTAGAATTGCCTCCAGTAGATAAATACTTACCTACCGAAGATGGAGAACCACCATTGGCAAGAGCTAACAAAGAAGATTGGAATGTAGATTGCCCAGGAGATAGAATGGAATACAACACCATGCCAGGTTGGGCAGGGAGTAGTTGGTACTTTTTACGTTACATGGACCCTACTAACGATAATGAGTTTGTTGCCAAGGATAAAGTGGACTACTGGAAGAACGTAGATTTATACATCGGTGGTGCGGAGCATGCTACAGGTCATTTACTGTATTCTCGATTCTGGACTAAATTTTTATATGATTTAGGATACATCCCTTTCGAAGAACCTTTTCAAAAAATGATTAACCAATGAATGATTCAGGGAAATAGTGCTTTGGTTTATAGAGATCAAACGACAGGAAAGTTTTTTTCAAAAGGAAAATTAAATGGAGCTGATGTCGTTTCTTCTCTTCATGTAGATATTAACTTCTTAGAGGGAGATAAATTAGATACTGAAAAGTTTAGAAATTGGAGAGAAGAGTACAACGATGCAGAATTTGTATTAGAAGACGATGGCAGTTATATCTGTGGAAGAGAAATCGATAAAATGTCGAAATCGAAATATAATGTACAAACACCTGATGATTTAGTAGCTAAGTATGGTGCAGACACGTTGCGTTGTTATGAGATGTTTTTAGGTCCATTGGAGCAACACAAACCGTGGGATGCGCAAGGAATCACCGGAGTTCATGGCTTCTTAAAAAAATTGTGGCGTTTATTTCATGATGATAATGGGTTGAATGTTTCTGATGATGAACCAACTAAAGAGGAATTCAAGTCATTACACAAAACCATTAAAAAAATTAAGGAAGACATAGAACGTTTTGCGTTTAATACGCCAGTTTCTACTTTTATGATTTGTGTGAATGAACTTACCGCAGCTAAATGTAACAAGCGAGCTATTTTACAAGATTTATGTATTATTCTTTCTCCTTATGCGCCTCATATTGCTGAAGAACTATGGGCTAAACTAGGAAATTCAGAGAGTATATCTAATGCTGTATTTCCAAAACACAACGAGGAGTATTTAACAGAAAGTGCGCATAAATACCCTGTTTCGTTTAACGGGAAAATGCGTTTTATGTTGGAGTTGCCAGCAGAAATGGGGAAAGAAGAAATAGAGCAAGCGGTAATTGCCAATGAGCAAACAGCTAAATATTTAGATGGGAAAGCCCCTAAAAAAGTGATTGTGGTTCCTAAAAAGATTGTCAACGTGGTAGTTTAAAGCCCTGTTGTCATTCTGAGCTTGTCGAAGAATCTAATGGTAAGAAGCCCTTTCTTTAATATTCTTTTATCCACAACAAAAACCAAAAATTAACGTATTAATAGCTAACAAACTATTATGGCATAAACTTTGCCTGTACCTTAATAACTATAAACTTAACAGTATGAAAACGCTTAAAATTTTATTTGTTTTGATTTTGTTGGTTACTGTTACCGCATTTAATCATCAAGATCAAATTTACATTCCACAAGAAGAAGTTTCTCTAACATTAAGAAGCGTTAAGCACAATGCTTTTCAAGCAGGAGAGAAGTTAGAATACCGTATACATTATGGTGTAATTGGAGCAGGAACAGCAAAGATGGAGGTGCACCAATTGGATCAAAAAATTGCAGGAAGAGAAGTTTATCATATGGTGGGAACAGGAAAATCAAAGGGAGCTTTTGATTGGTTTTTTAAGGTGCGGGATAGATATGAGACGTATATGGATGTTGAGGGAGTTTTTCCTTGGCTGTTTGTCAGGAATGTGAATGAGGGAGGATATAAAATTCATCAAACCTATAAGTTTGCTCAAAACAAAAAAAAGGTAGATAATGGAAAAGGGAAAACATTTGAAACCCCTTTAGGTGTTCAAGATATGTTGTCTTCTTTTTACTATGCAAGAACTATTGATTTTTCAAAAGCAAAGAAAAAAGAAGTTTTTACCATTTGGTCGTTCGTTGATGATGAGCTTTGGCCATTGAAAATTCGATACATGGGAAGATACACGATTAAGGTAAGCGGCAAAAAATATAGAGCTTTAAAGTTTCACCCAGTAGTACAAAAAGGGAGATTGTTTGAAAATGAAGAAGACGTTACGGTCTGGGTTTCTGATGACGGAAACAAAATACCTTTGTTAGCAGAAGGGAAAGTATTAATTGGTTCTGTGAAAATGGAATTAACAAAATATTCGGGATTGGCTAATCCAATAGCAAAGGTAGAATAAACAATACCGTGTTTAAAATTAACCCAAAAACAAGGCGATGGAGGTATTCATCGCCTTATTTTTATGGATTAATTATGAAAAAATATTTCTTTTTACTTTTTGGTGGGGCAGGAATTGTTGTCGTAGCTTTTTTACTAAAGCCAATGTTTAGTTCAGTTGCTGACGGGGCAGCAGAAACGATTGTAGCTCCGGATACCGTTTATGTGCCTACTGTTGAATATGGAATTGAAACAGACTCATTTACTGTTTATAGAGATGTAATTCAGCCTAATGAGTTTTTGGCAAATATTTTATTGAAGTATAAAATACCTTATCCAGAGATAGATGCGTTAGCCAAAGAATCCAAAGAAATTTTTGATGTGAGGAAGATTGCTGCGGGTAAAAATTATACCATTTTATGTAGTAAAGATTCGTTGGGAAAAGCGCAATGTTTTATCTACGAACCCAACGCTACAGATTATGTAGTGTTCGATATGCGCGATACACTTTCCATATATAAAGGGCAGAAAGAAGTTAAAACGCGAGTTCAAACGGCATCAGGAATTATTCAATCCTCTCTATACCAAACCTTAGTGAATGCTAAAGTAAGCCCTATTTTGGCTATTGAAATGGCCAATGTATATGCTTGGACCATTGATTTTTACCGCATACAAAAAGACGATTGGTTTAAGGTGGTATACGAAGAACGTTTTGTGGATGGAGAATCGATAGGGGTAGGGAGAGTGTTATCTGCTAACTTTAATCATCAAGGGAAAGATTTTTTTGCTTGTTATTTTGTGCAAGATAGTGTTGGAGATTATTTTGATGCAGAGGCCAATAGCTTAAGAAGGGCATTTTTAAAATCTCCTTTAAAGTATGGCAGGCTAACATCGGGGTTTACGATGCGAAGGTTTCACCCTGTTCAGAAAAGAAATAAACCACACTTAGGAACAGATTATGCCGCACCAACCGGAACACCAATTATGGCTACTGGTGATGGAGTAGTGATTGCTTCAGCGTATGCCAAATACAATGGTAATTATGTAAAAATAAGACACAACAGCACGTATACCACTCAATATTTACACATGAGTAAGCGAGGGGTAAAAGTAGGAAAACACGTTAGTCAGGGAGATGTTATTGGTTATGTGGGGAGCACAGGTCTGGCAACTGGACCTCATGTTTGTTATCGTTTTTGGAAAAATGGAAGTCAGTCTAATCATTTAAAAGAAGACTTCCCTCCTTCTAAACCCGTTAATTCAGAAAATAAAAAGGCATTCAACGATACATTAAAAAGTTATAAAGCTCAGTTGGATAAGATTGAATTGAACCTAAAATCAGCTCTAGACAGTTAACTTTTACCCCTCCATTTTCTGTTTATTTCTAGTTTTCATAAAAAGAATTTATGGAATGAATAATTGATTTGCATCTAATTATCAAAAATTGATTATTCACGAAAACTCAATAATTATGAAAACAGACAAGATAATTACAAAATTGCTCGCCATTTTTCTGGTGATTTTTACGTTTAACTTCACTTTTGGACAAGGTTCTACAGGAACAATTAAAGGAAGGTTGACTGATAAAAACAATAATGAACCGCTACCATTTGCGAATGTACTTTTATTACAAGGAGGGAAACAAGTAGCGGGTACTATGTCTGATTTTGACGGGAAGTATGTATTTAAAAACATACAACCAGGCAAATATGATATCAACATCGCTTATGTTGGATATATGCCAACAAAAGTTGAAAATATTGAACTGCTGGCTGGAGAGGTGAAGGTGGTAAATGGGCAATTAGAAGGAGGGCAATCTTTGGATGAATTTGAAATAGTTGAATATGAAGTCCCGTTAATTCAGATGGATGCTTCAAGTGCTACAGTTGTTTATGGAGGAACATCTACTAGATCAAATAGGAGTTATAAAAAAAGAAAACATTCAAAGTATAATTATTCTCCTGCTCCGCGAGAAGATTTTAATACCGAAGGGTATGCTTTTATCAATGAAAATGATTTTAAAAACACAAAAGCAACACCATTATCTACTTTTTCTATTGATGTGGATGCAGCTTCTTACTCTAATATGAGACGATTTATTACAAAAGGACAAAGCCCACCAATTGATGCGGTAAGAGTTGAGGAGATGATTAATTATTTTAATTACGATTACCCTGCCCCTAGGGGAGAAGACCCTTTCTCGATTACAACAGAAATGAGCGATTGCCCATGGAATAAAAAACACAAACTAATACACATTGGATTGCAAGGAGAAAAAATAGCAACTGATGAATTACCTGCAAGTAATTTGGTGTTTTTATTGGACGTTTCGGGCTCTATGAGTTCTTCAAATAAACTGCCATTACTCAAGAAGTCATTCGGATTGCTAGTAAAAAATTTAACAGCAAAAGATAGGGTGGCAATTGTGGTTTATGCTGGAGCTGCTGGGTTGGTGCTTGAATCAACATCAGGGAACCAAAAAGAAAAAATTATGAATGCATTAAATCAATTAAATGCAGGAGAATCTACTGCCGGAGGGCAAGGAATAAAGTTAGCTTATAAAATAGCGTTAAATAATTTTATTAAGGAAGGCAATAACCGTGTGATATTAGCAACAGATGGCGATTTTAATGTAGGAGCAAGTAGTGATGGTGAGATGACCCGGTTGATTGAACAAAAAAGAGAATCAGGAGTTTTTCTAACCTGTTTAGGTTTTGGAATGGGAAATTATAAAGATTCAAAAATGGAAACATTGGCGGATAAAGGAAATGGAAACTACGCCTATATTGATAATATTTTAGAAGCTAAAAAAGTGTTGGTTACTGAAATGGGAGGAACGATGCACACTATTGCAAAAGATGTAAAGTTGCAACTGGAATTTAATCCTGAAAAGATTGCTTCTTACAAGTTAATCGGTTACGAAAATAGAATGTTAAATGATGAAGATTTTAATGATGACACCAAAGATGCAGGAGAATTAGGATCAGGGCATACGGTTACTGCTTTATATGAGGTGGTCTTAAAAGGAAGTGAGGATGCTCCTTCGGTAGATCCGTTGAGGTATCAAAAAAATACCTATTCAGATAAAAAACAACATAGTAATGAATTGTTAACGGTGAAGTTTAGGTATAAAAAACCAAAGGAGAGCAAGAGTAAATTAATTGTGAAACATTTAACCAATCGGTCTGTTTCGTTAAATGAAGCGTCAGACAACTTTCTTTTTTCTGCAGCAGTAGCAGAGTTTGGGTTGTTGTTAAGAAACTCTAAGCATAAAGCGAAGGCATCTTATAATAATGTCTTGAAGTTAGCAAAAAGTAGTAAAGGTAAAGATGAAAACGGTTATCGTTCAGAGTTTATTCGTTTAGTAGAAATGAGTGAGTTACAAGTGAGCGATTTGCGTTAGGCAGCAACTAAATAATGCTTACTAAAATGTCTCGATTTGTCGGGGCATTTTTTGTTACAAATGTCTTTTAGTTAACACTCGAACAGGATACCATGATGCAATCAGTCCGATAATCAATACCACTCCAGAAACATTGATAAAGTCGGTTAATTCTAATGCCATGGGGTAAAACTCTACAATACCACCATCTAACCGGAGTAATCCGAAACGGATTTGCAACCAACAAATAAAAGCTCCCAATAGCATTCCAGAGAGCGCCCCGACTAGATTAATTAGCATTCCTTCAATAAAAAATAATTTTCGAATAGTAGAATGAGTTGCTCCCATTGCTTTTAATATCCACACATCTTTTTTCTTATCAATAATGAGCATTGTTAAAGATCCAATAATATTAAAAGAAGCAATAACTAGTATAAATGTTAAAATTAAAAAGGTAATCCATTTTTCAGTTTTATTGGTTTTGAACACCAGTTCATTTAGTTCATAGCGGGTTTTTACCTCATATTGATTACCAACAATGGCTTCAATTTTTGTTTTTACTACATCCCAATCAGCTTCTTTTTTAAGCCCTAACTCTATAGCAGAGATTTGATTGTTGTGTTTGGTGAGTTGTTGAGCAAAAGGGAGTGAGGTTAACAGATACTTAGTATCAAAATCAGGGCTCACCGAGAAAATACCAGATGGAGTGGCCCATTTCCTGTTGAATTCGGAATTAGGAGTTAATCCTTTTTGGTGTCCTTTTTTTGGAACGATTACACTTACTTTTTTTGCAAAACCATTATTGGGTAAAAAGAGCGCTAATTGATCGGCAATTCCATACCCTAATATGATGTAATTCTCAGAGGTTGTTAATGTTTGCTGTTCCCCTTCTATTAGCATGGTATCTATACCGCACATTTCATAAAAGTTACGTTCAACGCCTTTTATTGTAGCAACAGTTTGTTTGTCTTCGTATTTTATTAATGCTACTTCTTCTAGTGTTTCGCTATAAAAAGCTACTTCTGGTATTTGAAGTATTTTATCTTTTGGAAAATCAGAAGCATTAAATGTTTTTCCCTTTTTTACAGTAATCTTCATGTCTGGATCAAATGAAGCATAAAGGTGTTCTACCAAATTTTCTAGCCCATTAAAAGCCGAGAGCACAATAATTAAAGCCATTGTTCCAACTCCTACACCAATTACAGAAATCCATGAAATGATGTTGATAACGTTGTGAGATTTCTTGGAGACAAGGTATCGTTTTGCTATGTAAAAGGGGAAGTTCAAATTTAATTGTTGAATGTGGGAATGCTTGAATGTTTTTATTCTATCATTTTAGCATTCATTCCTTTAATAAATTGTCAATTTCTTCAGCATAATCTAAAGAATCGTCCACATAAAAAGCCAATTCAGGAGTAATTCTCAGTTGCTTTCCGATTTTTCTCCCCAATTCTCCTCGTATCAATTTGCTATGCACATTGGTTAAATCAACACACTCTTTTGGGTCCATTTTTCCAAAGACACTTAAGTATACCTTAGCAAAGCTGAAGTCGGGCGCAGGTCGAACAACGGTAACACTTACCATCGTATTTGGAAACCAATCTGCACCTTTCTGTTGGAAAATAATACTTAGTTCTTTCTGTAGTAAACGAGCTATTTTGTTTTGTCTGATGGAACTCATATAACAAAGATATCAATTATTTGTGCCAATCAATAAATTATAAAATTGATCAGACGATTGCTTGTAGTTATTAAGAAATATGTTAACCCGTTGTGCATTTTGACAAAATTCTGTCAATTCGAGTGAATTTCACTATTTAAATTAGTTCCCGATACAATTTTTCGTTCCTCAAAATCACTCGACTCGGATGACATCTCTCTCAAGAGAGGAATTTTCTACTCAAAACTTTTCTCAAATTTCGCTTTAATCTCTTTTAAACACAGGTTGCCTATGCTGCCTTCGTGAGTGTGCACTACCTCTTTATTCGGTTTAAAATTTCCTTCTAATATTTCTTTCCCTAAGGTTTTGTATGCATCTCTAAAGGTCATTCCAGACATTACCATGCGATTCACTTCTTCTACACTATACAGGTAATCATAAATGTCGTTATCCAAAATGTTTTCTTTTATCTGAACGTGCTGCATCATAAAATCAGACACCGCTAAATTGTCTTTTAGTGTATCGATAGATTCCATTAAGTTTTCTTTTAGTAATTGTAAATCACGATGATAACCACTCGTTAAGTTATTCGTAATGGTTGTTATCTCTGTTGGCATGTTCTGAATTTTATTGCATTTTGCACGCATCAACTCAAACACATCAGGGTTTTGCTTGTGTGGCATAATACTAGATCCTGTTGTTAGCTCTTTAGGAAACCCTAAAAAATTAAAGTTCTGACTCATGTACAAACAAATATCTGCCGACATTTTTGACAACGTCCCAGCCACTGAGGCCAAAGCAAAAGCTACTGTTTTTTCCAACTTTCCTCGACTTAGTTGTGCTGCTACAACATTGTATTTCATGGTTTCAAATTCCAACAATTCAGTAGTCATTGTTCGGTCTATTCCAAAAGAATAACCATAGCCTGCTGCCGATCCTAAAGGGTTTTGATTGCTGATTTTGTAAGCCGCGTTAAGCATCGTAATGTCATCAATTAAACTCTCCGCATAAGCAGAAAACCATACACCAAAAGAAGACGGCATAGCCACTTGCATGTGTGTGTATCCCGGAATTAATACCTCCTTATGCTGCTCTGCCAATTGCATTAGTGTATCGAACAATTGTTTAACCAACCCTTTAATCAACACAATTTCTTCTCTCACATACAGATGTAAATCCACCAATACTTGGTCGTTACGAGAACGAGCTGTATGAATTTTCTTTCCTGCTTCTCCAATTTTTTGGGTTAACTCATGCTCTACCTTACTATGCACATCTTCAAACTCTTCTTCAATCGTAAACGTTCCATCATCAATGGTTTGTTGAATCTCCTCCAACCCTTTTAAAATATCGGACAACTCTTCTGTTGAAAGCAATCCTATCTTTTCCAACATTTTAGCATGCGCCACATTCCCCTGCACATCAAATTTGGCCAATTTTAAATCCAGCTCACGATCATTCCCAACGGTAAATCGTTCTACTAAGTTATCTGTTGTGTATCCTTTATCCCAAAGTTTCATTTTTTTGTATTTAGCTATTAGCCAAAAGCCAATAGAAATTAGTCTTTTATTTTAATTACTTTCTTTTGCCTCTTTACTAGTGGCTATTCGCTCAATTAATTCAATATATTTTTCAATTCCTTGTTCAACTTCTTCGATGTAAATAAATTCATCGGCTGTGTGTGATCGAGCAGAATCTCCTGGGCCTAACTTAATTGTTGGGAAAGATAACAACGCCTGATCAGACAATGTTGGAGACCCGTAAAATTGATACCCCAGTTCTTTTGCTGTTAACAATAACGGATGATTCAACTCCATAAACGAAGGTTGTAAACGTGTACTTCGTGCTTTTACTTCCGATTTTAATTCCGCCTGTATCATCGCTAGCACCTCATCGTTCGTATAAGCATCTGTTGTTCGAACATCCACTGTAAAATGGCATTCTTCTGGAACCGAGTTGTGTTTTTCTCCAGCCTGAATTACCGTAGTACTCAATTTAATTGCTCCCAAATAATCTGATGTCTTTTCAAACTTAAAATTATTCAGTGTATTGATATCATCTAAGGCAATATATATTGCATTCTCTCCTTCATCACGTGCCGCATGACCACTCTTGCCATAAGCTGTACAATCTAATACCATCAACCCTTTTTCAGCAACCGCCATATTCATTAATGTAGGTTCTCCAACTATTCCAAAATCAATAGCAGGTATTTGATCCAATACCGATGCTATTCCATTTTTTCCTGAAATTTCTTCTTCTGCAGAAGCCACCAACACTAAATTGTGTGATAAATTCTCCACCTCATAAAAATGAATAAACGTAGCCATCAATGAAACCAAACATCCTCCAGCATCATTACTTCCCAGCCCATGCAGTTTTCCTTCTTTTTCTATTGCTTGGTAAGGATCTATGGTATAATCATTCCCCGGTTTCACCGTATCATGATGAGAGTTTAATAGTATCGTAGGTTTTGAAGCCTCAAAATGTTTGTTCTTCGCCCACACATTATTCCCTGAACGTAAACAATCTACTCCGTTCCCTGCCAAAAACGCTTGAATCAAATCAGCTGTTATCTCTTCTTCTCGAGATAGAGATGGAATCTCAATCAACTGCTTGAGTAAAGAAAGTGCTTTATGTTGTAATTCTTTTATCATTTGTTTGGTCAATGATAGAATGAGTTAATGCGAAAATGATTTAATCCCTATTATCGCATTCATTCATTACATCATTCTATCATTTTTATAAAGTTAACGTAGTATAAACATTACTATTATTTTGAAACATATTAGCATTTCCAATAATTACTTTCGACACATTTTTTTGTAATGCATCAAAGCAATTCTCCATTTTAGGCAACATTCCCTCATGAATAATCTGCTCTTTTTTTAACTCCTCATATTTTGCTGAGTCAATTATTGGAATTACTGAATTATCATCATTCACATCCGTCAACACTCCATTTTTTTCAAAACAATACACCAATTCCGTCTCATACAAATCACTCATCCCCGCAGCAATTGTGGAGGCAATTGTATCGGCATTAGTATTTAATAACTGCCCTTCTTTATTGTGTGTAATTGCGCAAAAAACAGGAGTCATCTCTCCAGATAACAATGTATGAATACTCTTTGTGTTGATTGCCGTAACATCCCCTACAAAACCAAAATCTACTTCTTTTACAGGACGCTTAGTTGCTAAAATACTATTCCCATCTGCCCCAGTTAACCCAATTGCATTACATCCTTCTTGCTGCAATTTAGCCACCACATTTTTATTAATTAATCCAGCATAAATCTGAACCACTACATCCAAATTGGCTTTGGATGTAATTCTTCGTCCTTCATGCATTTCCGTCTTTACTCCTAACTTTTTACTCACTTCCGTTGCTATCTTACCACCACCATGCACCAATATTTTTTTGCCTTCTACTTTTGAGAAGTCAATCAAAAACTGATTCAAGGCAACCTCATCATTAATGATATTACCCCCTATTTTTATGACAGTTAGTTTTTCCATTCTCTATTATTTTCTTTCTTAACACTCCCTATCCTTCGACAACACTTCGACAAGCTCAGTGTGACAATGGGTAGGGATTCTTCTTGTTTTCAAATTAGCGAATCAACTCATTGATTTTAGTATCTCCAACAATACTGTTTGAGCTGAAAAAGTTCGGTTGTTTGCTTGCTCTAACACCAACGAGTTTTCGCTATCTATTACCTCATCAGCAACTACCACATTTCTTCGTACAGGCAAACAATGCATAAATTTTCCATTGTTCGTTAACGCCATTTTTTCTTTGGTCACTGTCCAATCATCTAACCCTGATTTTGTGGCTCCATAATCTTCAAATGATGACCAGTTTTTAGCGTATATAAAATCCGCATCTTTAAATGCTTCATCTTGATCATTTGTAATAGTTACTCCTTCGGTAAACTCAGTAGATAAATCATATCCCTCAGGATGAGTAATTACCAACTCCACATCTGTTTCCTTCATCCATTCCACGAAAGAATTAGACACCGCTTGAGGTAAAGCTCGTGGATGTGGAGCCCAAGTTAATACCACTTTTGGCTTTTCTTTTTGTTTATGTTCTGCAATTGTAATGACATCTGCTAATGATTGTAGCGGATGTAAAGTAGCACTCTCTAATGAGATTACTGGTACTGTTGCACTTTTAATAAACTTATTCAAAATGGTTTCCTGATAATCTTCTTCTTTATTAGTTAATGAAGCGAATGTTCGAATGCCAATGATGTCACAATACTGAGATATTACCCCTGCCGCTTCCTTGATGTGCTCTTGCGTTCCTTGGTCCATCACTGTTCCATCAGCTAACTCAATAGACCATCCATCTCCATTCAAGTTCATTACCATCACATTCATCCCCAAATTCATGGCTGCTTTTTGTGAACTTAAACGCGTTCGCAAACTCGGGTTAAAAAACAATAAGCCCAAGGTTTTATCTTTCCCGTATTGTTGATCAGCCATCGGTGCAGCTTTAATTGCTAATGCTTTTTCTAATAAAGCATTCACATCGGCAACATCTTTTACTGAGGTAAAATTTTTCATCTTTTTATTTTTAATCTGTGAATGAGAAAATGATTTAATGATAGAATAAAAATTCTATTCACTCACTATACCATTAATTCATTTTCTCATTCTTTTATTATAAAACCTCTTTTAATGCTTTTGAGAAAACGCTAATTTGCTCTTTAGTTATTGTAAGAGGGGGCAATATTCGTAATAAATTCGGATTAGCTGAAGCCCCAGTAAAAATGTGGTACTCATTCAACAACTTTGTTCGAACTTCTTTTACAGGATACTCCAACTCCACACCCAACATTAACCCTTTTCCTTTTATTTGTTTAATCTGATCAATCTCTTTGAGTTGTGCTACTAAATAATCGCTTACTTCAGTAGCATTTTCCATTAGGTTCTCTTCTTTCAATACATCTAGCACCGCAATTCCTGCAGCACAGGCCAAGTGGTTTCCACCGAAGGTAGTTCCTAGCAACCCATAAGATGCTTCAATTTCTGGGTGAATTAATACTCCTCCTATTGGAAATCCATTTCCCATTCCTTTTGCCATCGTAACGATATCTGCTTGAATATCGCCTTGTTGATGCGCAAAGAATTCTCCCGATCTTCCATAACCACTTTGTATCTCATCTAAAATTAGGATAGCTCCTTTCTCTTGACATTTTACAGACAAAAACTTTAAAAATGAATGACTCGGAGCATCCAACCCTCCAACACCTTGAATCCCTTCTACAATTACTGCAGCAACGTCTCCTTTTTCTAAAGCTTGTATTAATTGATCTTCATCATTCAAATCTAAAAACTGTACTGGGAAATTATCCTTGTTTAATGGAGCTGATAATTTTTCGTTATCTGTAACATTTAATGCTGCAGCTGTTCTCCCATGAAAGCTGCCTTTAAATGCAATTACTTTCTTTTTTCCTGTATGAAATGAAGCCAGCTTTAATGCATTCTCATTCGCTTCTGCTCCAGAGTTCGCCAAAAATAATTTATATCCTTGGTAACCACTCAGCTCTTCTAATTTTTGAGCCAGCTCTTCTTGAATAGGCATATCCACAGAATTAGAATAAAATCCGATTTTATTTAACTGAACGGTAATTGCCTCTTTATATTTTGGATGAGTATGACCAATAGAAATTACGCCATGCCCTCCGTATAAATCTAAATATTGTTGCCCGTTAGTATCCCACACATAAACTCCTTCCGCTTTTTCAGGAGTAATGCTAAACCGTGGGTAAACATCAAAAAGATTACTATTTATTGTTGTATCTGTTTTCATTTTTTCTTTATTCATCATGAAGGGACACACCCCTCAGTCCCCTCTCAAGAGGGGAGGTTTAAAAATAACTTGCTTTAAAGTTTAATCCTGTTTGCTCTTCTAACCCACAAATTAAATTCATGTTTTGAATGGCTTGTCCTGCTGCGCCTTTCACCAAATTGTCTATTATGGATGTAATTAATACTTTATTGCCATGTTTTTTCACCTGAATTAAACAGTGGTTCGTATTCACTACTTGCTTTAAATCAATAGTACTTTCTATCACATGTGTAAACGGTTCATTAGCATAAAAATCTTGGTACAGCTGCACCAACTCTTCTTCTGATAAAGTAGATTCAGTATAAATTGTGGCTAAAATTCCTCGTGTAAAATCACCCCGAACAGGAATAAAATTTAAGGCCTCATCAAAATCATTTTGCAAGGAAACTAAACTCTCCCCTATTTCCCCTAAGTGTTGGTGATTGAATTCTTTGTACGTAGAAATATTGTTGTTTCTCCAGCTAAAATGTGAGGTTGGTGTTAATGATTGTCCTGCTCCTGTTGACCCAGTAACTGCATTAATGTGTACTTCACTTTTTAAGATTTGTTGTTTGGCCAATGGCAACAACCCTAACTGAATAGCTGTAGCAAAACACCCAGGGTTAGCAATGTGTTTTGCCTTTTTAATTGTTTCTCGGTTTAAATCTACCAAACCATAAGCAAATTCTTTTCCTTCAAAAACAGCATCTGCTTTTAAACGAAAATCATTACTCAAGTCAATCACTTTAGTAGCATCCGAAAATTGATGGTTACTCAAAAACTTACTTGAGTTTCCATGACCTAAACATAAAAACAACACATCCACTTCTGAGTTTACTTGATCAGAAAAAACTAATTCTGGATGATTAAACAAATCATGATGCAACTCCACCGCTTTTTTTCCAGCATGAGAATGACTGTAAATAAAATCAATACTTACCTCAGAGTGGTGAATTAAACTCCGTAATAATTCCCCAGCTACATAACCACTTCCTCCTACTATTCCTACTTTAATCATTATTTCTTATTTTTTATTACACAGCCCTATCCTTCGACAAGCTCAGGATGACATCTCTCTCAAGAGGAGAACTCCTCCCTTCAAGTCCCTTTTCACTAATAACTTCCCTCTTAAAAAGGAGGGATAAGGGAGGTGTTTACTTCTTCTTATTTACATTTTCATATATCTTCATAGGATTTGCTAAAATCTTAGTAAATCCTTTCACATCATCTCCAGACCATGCTTTATTAATTTCTCCATACTCACCAAAATCAGATCGCATTAAATCATGAGCCGATTCTACTCCAACTACCACAAATCGGTAAGGCAACAACTCCACAATAACATCTCCTGTTACTGTTTTTTGAGAATCCGTTAAAAATGCTTCAATGTTTCTCATCACCGGTTCATTGTATTGTGATTCGTGCACAAACATTCCATACCAACTTCCTAACTGCTCTTTCCAGTGCAATTGCCATTTAGATAGTGTATGTTTTTCTAAGGTATGGTGTGCTTTAATAATGATGCTTGCCGCAGCAGCTTCAAACCCTACTCGCCCTTTAATTCCAATAATGGTATCTCCAACATGCATGTCTCGACCAATAGCGTATTTATTAGCAATATTTTCTAATGTTTGAATGGCTTTAACTGGAGTCATCTGTTCTCCATCAATTCCACAAAACTCCCCTTCTTTAAAAGATAATTTTATTGTTCTTGTTTCTTTTTCCACTAAAGGACTTGGATAAGCCTCTTCTGGCAAAGTTTGGTGAGACGTTAATGTTTCATCTCCTCCAACACTTGTCCCCCATAACCCTTTATTAATGGAATATTTTGCTTTTTCCCACTTAATATCAACTCCATGGCTCGCTAAATAATCAATCTCTTCTTTTCGTGAAAGTTGTTGATCACGAATAGGTGTTAAAATTTCCAATTCAGGAGCAATTAACTGAAAAACCAAATCAAAACGTACTTGATCATTTCCTGCCCCCGTACTTCCGTGTGCAATATATTTCGCCCCAACTGTATTGGCATATTTTGCCAACGCCATCGCTTGGTGTGTTCGTTCTGCACTTACCGATAACGGGTAGGTGTTATTTTTTAGAACGTTCCCAAATATTAAGTACTTAATAATATTCTCATAATAAGGTGTTGTTTCTTCTAAAGTTGTGTGACTAGTCACTCCCAAATCATAAGCCTTCTTTTCTATTTGTTGCAATTCTTCTTCAGAAAAACCACCTGTGTTGACAATAGCTGAATGTATTTCTAAATTTTTATCGTGCTTTAAATATTTTACACAATAAGAAGTATCTAAACCTCCGCTAAATGCTAATACTACTTTATTATTCTCCATCTGTTAATCCTTTATAATCATTTAATTTAGGAACTTGTTTTGCTTTTCGTTGAATTCGAATTTTTCGAAATTTCATGAAGCGTTTAAACCCTTCCCATCGTTGATTTTTATTTGCTTTTTTATTAATTGTTACCTTGCTCAAATCACAAACCATTCCAGTACACAAACACATTTTTCGGTCTGTTCTCACCAAAATATCGTGGTTCGTACAACTCTCACATCCTTTCCAAAAAGTTTCATCTGTTGTTAATTCAGAAAAAGTAACAGGTTTGTACCCCAAATCCGAGTTTATCTTCATTACTGCTAAACTAGTTGTTATCCCAAATAATTTAGCGTTTGGAAACTTCTCTTTTGAAAGTTCAAATATCCTTGTTTTTATTCTCTTTGCCAAACCTGTTTTCCGATAATCAGGGTGAACAATTAACCCTGAATTGGCAACAAATTCTTGATCTCCCCAACTCTCAATATAACAGAACCCTTTTACTTCGTTTTCTAATAAAGCAATTACTGCTTTTCCTTCTACCATTTTTTGTTTGATGTATGCTGGTTTTCGTTTGGCAATTCCTGTCCCTCTTACCTTTGCAGCATCTTCCATCATCTTGCAAATAGCATCAGCATATATGTTGTGAGTTTTATCTGCAACAATTATTATAATATTCATGACAAAAAAGATTTAATCTTTTATTGATAATTAGTTTAAAAATGAATTTTGATTGAAAAGGCAAAGCACGTAGCTCCGCATAAAAATATAGCCCCTAAAGGGGTCTCCTATTCCTGATAGAAAAAACAATACCTGCAGCAGAAGGCTGTGATAAAAATTTGGCATATTTAATTTGTTTCTTCATTGAAAGTACAAATATAAAACTTTTTTTGAAAACCTAGCCAACTCTTCCTTTTTCTCTCCATTTATCTGCTTAGTTTAATTTTGTAGCTTTGCATTGTATCAAGGTGTTTTATCATGCAATTTGAATTAACCAAAGAATACGTAGAGGAACTCAACACTGCTATAGAAAGCAATGCTGAGGGAAAAGTATTAGAACTCATCGAGGGTCTTCATGCGGTTGATATTGCAGAAATTTTAGAAGAACAAAACACCAAAGAAGCGCGTGCATTTTACAACTTCCTCCCAGAAGAACTTGCGGCAGATGCTTTAGTAGAGCTAGATGAAGATACTCGAGAAAAATTTCTAGAAGTAACTTCCTCAGAAGAAATAGCGGAAAAAATTATCGATAACCTTGATTCTGATGATGCAGCTGATGTAATTGGTGAGTTATCTGAAGAAAAACAAGATGAAGTAATTGCTCATATCGAAGATATTGATCAAGCCAGTGACATAATTGACCTACTACATTACGATGAAGATAGTGCTGGTGGTTTAATGGCAAAAGAGCTGGTAAAAGTCAAGTTTAATTGGGACATAGCTACCTGTATCAAAGAAATTAGAGCACAAGCGGAAGAGGTAGAAAACATGTATACCGTTTACGTGGTAGACGAAAACGACATATTACAAGGACGAATTTCATTAAAAAAATTATTATTAGCTCCTGATAGCAAAAAAGTAAAAGACCTTTATAACGACAATGTAATTTTAGTAAAAGTAGATGCTGAAAAAGAAGAGGTTGCTCAAGTAATGGATAAATACGATTTAGTTGTTATTCCAGTAGTTGATGAAATAGGAAGGTTGTTGGGTCGAATTACCATTGATGATGTAGTTGATGTTATAAAAGAAGAAGCTGAAAAAGATTACCAAATGGCATCTGGTATTTCTGAAAATGTAGAATCTTCAGATAGCGCTTGGGTTTTAACAAGAGCACGACTGCCGTGGTTACTGATAGGTTTGTTGGGTGGAATTTTAGGTGCTCGTGTTATTGAGGCTTACGAAGGACAAATTCAAATTCATCCAGAAATGGCATTTTTTATCCCTTTAATTGCTGCTATGGCTGGTAATGTTGGTGTTCAGTCTTCTGCGATAGTAGTACAGGGGTTAGCGAATAATTCTTTAGGGTTAGATGGTTTATGGAGACGATTATTTAAAGAGTTATTGGTGGGCCTAGTTAATGGGACTGTATTAGGCAGCTTAATTTTTGCATATAATTTCTTTTTTAGCGACTCTTTAACGTTAAGCATTATTGTAAGCGTATCATTGCTAGCTGTAATTGTATTTGCCGCCATCTTTGGAACATTAGTTCCTTTAATGTTAAACAAATATAAAATTGACCCTGCTTTAGCCACAGGCCCTTTTATTACTACAGTAAATGATGTGTTTGGTCTATTTTTATACCTCTTCATAGGTTATTTAATGTATGCTGTCTAATGACAAAGAAAGTGCTCTTTTTAGATACTGTTCATCCAATTTTAGAAGAGCGATTATCTGCTTTAGGGTATCATTGTGAAGAAGACATCACCTCTTCTAAAGAAAAAATAGAAGCTAAAATTGATGATTACTTTGGCGTTGTGATTAGAAGTAGAATACCTATTGATAAATCTTTTTTAGATAATGCTACAACTCTAAAATTTATTGCCCGATCAGGAGCAGGGTTAGAAAACATCAATACTGATTATGCTGAGAAAAAAGGAGTGAAAGTGTTTAATTCTCCTGAAGGAAATCAAACTGCTGTTGGTGAACACGCTTTAGGCATGTTGCTAATGCTCTTTAACCAATTAAAAAAAGGAGACCAAGAAGTTCGTCAAGGAATTTGGAATAGAGAAGGTAATAGAGGACTAGAAATAGCAGGTAAAACTGTGGGGATTATTGGTTATGGAAATATGGGGAGTGCTTTTGCTAAAGTGCTTTCTGGTTTTGACTGTAACGTTATTGCTTATGATAAATACAAGACTATCCTTCGACAAGCTCAGGATGACATTTATTATAAACATATAGAGCAAGTTGATATAGCAACTATCTTTAAAGAAACAGACATACTAAGTATTCATCTTCCGCTCTCTGATGAAACTCAACACTTCGTGAACGAAGAATTTCTTAATCAATTTGAAAACCCCATCTACATTATTAATACCGCAAGGGGAAATAATGTTTCCATTTCAACTTTAGTTGAAGGATTAAAATCTGGCAAAGTATTAGGTGCTTGTTTAGATGTGTTATAATACGAAACTAGATCTTTTGAAACTATTCAAGAAAAAGATTTACCTGAAGACTTTAAATACCTCACTCAATCCGAGAAAGTTATTCTAAGCCCTCATGTAGCAGGTTGGACAAAAGAATCTTATATTAAGTTATCTTCTTTTTTAGCTGATAAAATTGAACAAGCATTAAATCAGTAAATCACTCTTGATACTTTGCGCTGTATTTTCTGTACAGCTTCTTTTGATGATTGTCTGTATTAATCATTCTCCCCTGAATAAATGCAGCTTCTACATTATTAGTTCTCATATCTAATGCATCACCTGTAGATATAAATAGTGTGGCGTCTTTCCCTTTTTCAATACTCCCAGCCGTGCTATCTATTCCTAAAATAATCGCTGTATTTAACGTAATTAATTTTAGTGCTTCTTCTTTATTGATGCCATAAGCTGCTGCTGTACCTGCATAAAAAGGTAAGTTTCTTGTTCCCATCGCCTCCATATCACCAGAATTTTCTAAGCAAAACAATACGCCCGCATCAAATAATAAGTGTGGTAATTTATACGGTAAATACACATCGTCTTCTTCTCGTTGAGGCAAGCTGTGTACTCTTTTTAAAATTACAGCTATCTTATTTTCTTTAAGCATATCCGGAATCATCCAAGCATCATAACCTCCAACAATTACCATTTTTGCAACTTGATGTTTTCTCGCAAAATGAATGGCTTCCGTAATTTCTTTTATAAAATTAGCATGAACATAAAGCGTTTGGTTTCCGTTAAAAACACCTCTCATTGCTTCATAGCGTAAATTCTTTTCCTCCTGATCAAATCGTTTAGAGTAAGCATGTGCTGCACTAAAAAATGTGGTTAACTCATTTATGGTTTTTGTATAATTTTTGTTATGTTTTCCAGTCCACCTGTTGTATAAAGTTTCCCAATTTAAATGTACCCCATCATCTTCCTTGTAAACCGCATCTTCCCAATTCCAAGCATCAAACTGCACAATTGAAGATGTTCCCGAAATTCTTCCTCCTCTTGGTGTAATTTGACCTAACAACACTCCATTTGAACGAACTGTAGTGGTTATTTTCGACTCTGTATTATAGGCAATAATTGAACGAACATTCGGATTAAACTCTCCCGTTTCATTTTTATCTCTTGTTGCTCTAACAGCATCTATTTCTACTAAACCTAAAGTAGAGTTAGGAGCAATAAATCCAGGGTAAACATGCTTTCCATCCGCCTTAATAACAGTATCATAAGCAGCAAAATCAATTTTAATTTTTGAGGCATTTTCTACCAATGTTAATTTCCCTTTATCAAAAGCAATTGCAGCTTTTTTAATTACTTCTCCATTTCCAAGGTGAGCTGTTCCGTTTAAGATTAAAACTGACTTTGATTGTTCTTTTGCAGGAGTCTCTACTTGAGCAAATGTATGGCAACTAATTACTGTTAGTAGTATTAAAAGTATGTTTTTCATAATTGTTTTTTTTTCTAGCACTAAAGTGTTCCCTCTTGGAGAAGAGGGCTAGGGAGATTGATGTTTTTTTAATTCTTCCTCCAATTTTTTAATCGTTAATTCTAAAACTCTTGTTACATTATTCATGTCCTTTCGTACTTCTCTTTCTTCAAACCGGACAACTGTATATCCTATCCTTTTTAGATAATTATCCTTTTCTTTATCTCTTTCAAAAGTGAAATTATGAGAATAACCATCTACTTCAATGGCTAATTTTAATTTCCTACAAGCAAAATCTAATATATATTCTCCAATAGAAAATTGTCTATTAAATGGGTACCCCAAACATTGTTTTTGTTTTAACACATCATTCCAAAGGAGTATTTCCCCTAATGTAGAATCGTTCCTTAAATTTCTTGCTAAAGGCTTTAATTCTTTGTTATAATATGACTTTTTATTTATCATTTCTCAATCTCTCTGTATCTCTCTTCCCCAAGAGAGAGTCCTACTCTCAAATTCCCATCATTCCCCAACTGTATCGCAATGATATAGTCGCTGTTTTTTTACCGCTACAGGTTGAGTTTTAGCTCCTCCTTTTTTAGCATTAATCATTTTTTCAATTATTCGGGCTTTTTCTTTTGCATTAGCTTTCTCTAGTTCTTCCTCCTGAAATCGATCAAAATAAATTACCCCATCAATAATTGTTTTTTCCACTTTAGTATAAACCGACAAAGGATTATCCGACCATAATACCACACATGCATCTTTACCTACCTTGATGCTTCCCATCTTATCATCTAAATGCAATAACTTCGCAGGGTTTAAGGTCACAAACTTTAGCGCTTCTTCTTCGCTAACCCCTCCATATTTAACTGCTTTCGCAGCTTCCTGGTTTAGCCTTCTTCCCATTTCAGCATCATCAGAATTAAAAGCAGTTAATACTCCTTGTTTGTGCATAATTGCTCCATTGTATGGTATAGCATCATTCACTTCAAATTTGTACGCCCACCAATCAGAAAATGTAGAACCTCCAGCTCCATGCTCTTTCATTTTATCTGCTACTTTATACCCTTCCAGTATGTGTGTAAATGTATTTACTGTAAAACCCATAGAATCTCCAACGTGCATTAACATGTTAATTTCAGACTGTTGGTAAGAATGACAAGAAATAAAGCGTTTCTTATTTAGTATTTCCAATAAAACCTCCAGCTCTAAATCTATTCGAGGAGCGTTAGCATTTGCTCTCTCTTTCTCAGGTATAGCAGCATATGCTATCCATTCTTTGTCGTACTCTTTTGCTCGAATAAATGCATCATAATAAACTTGCTCTACCCCCATTCTTGTTTGAGGAAAGCGAGATGTATTCATCTCTCCCCAATTAGATTGTTTTACATTCTCTCCTAATGCAAATTTGATGAACCCATCCGTATCTTTAATTTTCATTTCTTCAGGAGTAGCTCCCCATTTCAATTTTATTAAAGCCGATTGGCCCCCTATTGGATTACATGATCCATGAAGCAACTGAGCAGCTACCACTCCTCCAGCCAGTTGTCGATAAATATTAATATCATCCGAATTGATAACATTTCCTATATTTACTTCGGCTGTAACGGCTTGTGTACATTCATTAACCCCTCCATTTATAGCAATATGAGAATGCTCATCTATAATTCCGGCAGATAGATGTTTCTCTTTTCCATCAATTATTTTTGCCTCTTCAGCTGAAAGATTATTTCCTACAGCAGCAATTTTCCCATCACGAATTAACACGTCTGTATTTTTTAATATTCCCTCGTCCTCATTAGTCCACACGGTAGTATTTTTAATTAACAAGGTTTCTGCCTTTGGAACAGAATCAAAGCCATAAGCCATATTGGGATATTGTATTTTCAGAGTAACCAAGGAATCCTTTTTTTGGTTATCTGATTTTATTTTTTCTTTTGCTCCATTTTTCCCTTTTATAGCAGACCATTTTATCCATTCCCCCATTGCTAATTGTCCATTTCCATCCCAAATAACTGCATTATGATTGATGCTTCCTGCTAGTCGAATGGTCGATTTTTGGAAATCATCATTAGGGTTAAAGCTTAATGAAATACTATTCCTGATAACTTTAATCATCACCTTAATGTTAGCTGTATCTGGTTTCCCTTCTTTGGTAGAAATAATTTGAATCGTTCCTTTTGGTTTTGCGGCAGTCCCTTTTACTACTAAATCATAAACCTTCCCTTTTACATTTAAACTATATTTTCCACGAACATCAACTACATTGTAATTATTAATAATATACTGTTTCCCTTGAATCCAATTCTCATGAATAACATTTTTATCATGAAACAAATCGTGAGAGGTAATAATAAAATTCGCTAGTTTACCCTCCTCTAAACTTCCTATTTTATCGTATTGATTGATAAATTGCGCTGGAGAATAAGTCAATGCCTTTAGAGCCTCTGTTTTTGATAGCCCAGACTGAACTGCTTTTTTAAGATTTTTATGGAAAATTTTCTTGTCTTTTAGATCAGCCGTAGTAATTGCAAAGGGAATATTGTTTTTGGCTACAACACCTAAATTATATGGTGCTAACTCCCAGTGTTTTAGACTTGAATAAGAAACATTTAAAGCATCATATACATCTGAAACATTATAGGCCTCTGGAAAATTAACTGGCAAAACTAATTGCCCTTCCGTGGCTTTTATTTCAGCAATTCTCTGGTACTCATCTCCCTTCCCTTTAAAAATATATTGTTTTTCAAACTCATCTCCTACTTTATCTGCTCTCAAGATGTTTAACTTATCGTTCGCTTCAAAAATTTGAGGTAAATCCCAATTATCAACTAATGCATTCAAAGAAATATTATGCTCATCCACCTGATTGTTGTTTACCAGCCAATCAATATCATAATAGGTTTGAGAAATTAATGCAATTGTTCCCATTAACGATCCAGGATAACTTTGAGTAGAAGAGCCTTTATTGAACGATAAATGATTGGCTACTTTATCTGCTATCATTACATTATTAGCCCTATCATTAGCTAAAGTAACTAGTGCTGAACTTCCTCTCATTATTCCATCTTTTTGATGTGTTAACACCGAACCAAAACCTAACTTTCGTAGTTCAGCGGCTTTCTTATCATCAACAACGAACAAACTTCCTGCAGTTACTTCTGGATGAATGGCTTGATTCCAGTTAAAAGCTCCTTGCTTATTACTCTCAAATTGAGGGTTTCTTCTTCCTTTTTTCTTCGCCACTTTTGGCAATCCATAGTCAGAATAAATATCAATCAAAGAAGGGTAAATATATTTCCCTTTTAGATTATACGTTACAACATCTGTTGGTAGCTGAACTTTTGTACCCGCAGCAACTACTTTCCCATCCTTAATTAACAATGTCGCACCTTCAACTTTAGTGGCGTAATCCACATAAATAGTGGCATTAATAAAAGCATAATAATTATGATTCTTGTTGTGTGGCCCATTCACCATAAAAGTTTCCTGCGAAAAAACCAAGAAGGTATGAGCGATAACTAAAATCGATAGAATTAATTTTTTCATGCAGCTTCATTTTATAAGGAAATCAAAAATAGTACTTTATCTGAAACAAACTCTAGCAAAAGTGATGAACGGGAAATACCATTAAACGTAAATTAAAAACTGCATCACTCCTTCTTTTACTTATTTTTGTTCGAACAAATAACTGATAAAAAATGTACAACGGATTATTACACGCACACTCAGGGTTAAGATGGCTGTTATTTCTTTTCTTAGTTCTTGCTATTATTAAAGCCTTTGCAGGGTGGTTAACCAAAAAAGAATATCAAAAACTAGATAATATTATAGCGCTTATATTATTAAGCTTTACGCATCTAATGGGAATTATAGGCATAGTACTTTACTTCATTAGTCCCAATGTGAAAAGCATGAAAGAAGCAATGAGTGATGCCTTTTTCAGGTTTTGGTCAATGGAACATGGGTTGTTAATGCTAATTGCAATTGTGTTAATTACTGTCGGTAGAGTTAAATCAAAAAAAGCTACTGAAGATCTTATTAAACATAAAACAGGAGCTATATTCTACAGTATTGCTTTTGTTATGATTTTATGGGCTGGTATCATCAAACCCTTAGCCCTAGGGAAAGGTTGGTTTTAAAAAAGAAATTCATTGAAGAAAAAAAGTTATTCTACCTCAACTACACTTAAAGAAACTGCTGTTTTAGTAGGTGTAACTACAAGAGATCAGGATGAAAGAACTACCAACGAATATCTAGATGAACTGGCTTTTCTAGCCGAAACAGCTGGTATCAAAACTTTAAAACGATATACTCAAAAATTAGACTCTCCTCATCCCAAAACATTTATTGGTAAAGGAAAAATGGAAGATGTGCTTTCTTACGTGAAAGAACACAACGTTGACATGGTCATTTTTGATGATGAATTATCTCCTGCGCAACTAAGAAACATTGAGCGGGTTCTAGAAATTAAAATCCTAGATAGAAGTAACCTTATTTTAGACATTTTTGCTACTCGTGCTCAAACAGCTCATTCTAGAACACAAGTAGAGTTAGCTCAATATCAATACCTCTTACCTCGCTTAACAAGATTATGGACTCACTTAGATAGACAAAAAGGTGGTGGAGCTGGAATGAGAGGTCCTGGGGAAACTCAAATAGAAACTGATAGAAGGATTATTCTCCAAAAAATATCTTTATTAAAAGACAAACTTAAAAAAATTGATAAGCAGAAGTCTACGCAGCGTCAACAACGAATGCAGTTGGTTAGAGTTGCGTTAGTTGGCTATACCAATGTTGGTAAATCTACTATCATGAATATGTTGAGCAAGTCGGATGTGTTTGCAGAAAACAAACTATTTGCCACTTTGGACACCACTATTCGAAAAGTAGTCATTAAAAACCTTCCGTTTTTGTTAACGGATACGGTTGGCTTTATTCGAAAATTACCTCATCATTTAGTAGAGTCTTTTAAGTCTACTTTAGATGAAGTAAGAGATGCAGATGTGTTAGTTCATGTTGTTGATATATCCCATCCCAACTTTGAAGACCATATAAATGTGGTTAATGAAACGTTGAAAGATATTGGTGCCTTAGACAAACCAACTATCATTGTTTTTAATAAGATTGATGCTTTTACTTATGTTAAACAGGACGAGGATGATTTACTTCCAAAAACTCGGGAGAATTATTCTCTGGAAGATTTAAAGAAAATGTGGATGTCTAAAGTAGAGCATCCAACAGTATATATATCTGCTGTTAAAAAGATAAACATTGAAGAGATGAAGGAAGTGCTTTATGAAAACATAAAAAATACCCACCTTCAGATTTATCCCCACCAGTTATTGTATTAAAAAAGCCTCACGAAAATTCATGAGGCTTTTTTAATTGAATTATTTTGCTACTACAAATTTATCCGAGTAAAGCGCGTTCCCTTTAAGATCTTGAATCTTATAAAAATAAAGTCCGTTCGAATAATTTTGAGTAGAAACATTAATTTTATTGCCTCGATAAGCCTGCTCATACATCACCTTCCCTGTTATATCTATAATTGATATTACTTTATTCCCCAAATGTGAAGACGATATAGAAACAAACTCTTTTGCTGGATTAGGGTAAAGTTTTACAGTTACATTAGTTGTTAGTTCATTAACTCCTAAAGTAGGTGCTGATTTTTGCCAATCTACATTGTTAACTGTTCCATTTGCTTCATAATCCATTTCTACCAATGGAAATTTAGAGTTAGCGTCATCTGTCCACCATCTAGCTGTTCTTGTAGTGTCATATGCAATAGGAGTCAAGCTAACTAATCCAGCAGTATATGAATCCACTAATGACCACACCCCTCCTGATTTTATAAAAGTAGAATCAATCGCTTCTTCAGTCACGATTTGTCTTAACGAAGCAAATGTTCCGAAAGGAGTAATTACATTCCCCCAAGCATCAATATTGCTGGTTAAAGTAGCAGAATGTATGACTTTTACTGAATCAATAAATGGTGCCGGAAGCGCGGCTCCATCCGGATCAAAACCAACAGGAAAAGCATAAAGTTCTCCAACTACAGGTGTCCCCCCAAAGCTAGTCCCCATGGTAGATGGAAAAGAAATTATTGTTGTAGCAAATTGTAAACTTGAAGTATCTCCATCTATAATTTGAGCTATCCCTATAACAGCAAGGCCTAATGTGTTTTTGGTTAAATATATCCAAGAACTATCCTCTTTAGTGTCTATCATTACCAAATTTGCAGCAGGAAAATCTGTAGCTCTTGGATAACCTGTGGCATTTCTAAATTTAGAAGTATCCCGCCCGTTATCATCTAATACCGTTGAAAAATCCCAAGTTTGACTTGCTCCAGAAGGACCAATAGTAACTCCTGTTGGTATAGTATCATGTGCTTGAACCACATCAACGCCAGCATCAACAACATGAGTGCTGTTTATTGTAATTTGAGCATTCAAAACACCTATACCTGAAAATAGTAAAAAAGAAAGTAAAGTTTTTTTCATAATTATAGTTTTTTAGTTTCATGCAAAGATATCCTTTATTGTTCTAAAAGGCAATGACTTGTGTCATAAATTTAAGAGCTATCACTTCATTTCCTAGCGGACAATATTAAATTTATTGGTAGTGATAACCTTATTTTGACCAATCACTTTATAGATATAAGTACTATTTGGTAGAGATGAAAGATCAATGGTTAACTGTTCTTTCTGAACTATTGGTTGACTTAACACTAATTTTCCCTCCATATTAAAAATCTGAATGGATTCCGCTCTAGGATCATTCGTTTCTATATTTATATATGATTTTACAGGGTTAGGAAAAACATACATATAGTACTCAGGTTGCTTCTTTTCAATCTCCTGCTCTCCTAGAATAATATTATCTAACAATAAAGCAGATCCTATTTTTATACCACTTCGACTATTGTCTCCCAAAACTGCATTTGAACTAGAAAGTGCTATAATACTTACTTTATCTGGCTTTAAGCCGGAGTAATAATTAATCACCACCTCCTGCCTTTTCCATGTTGCTTGAGTTTCGGATGAAGTAAAAATCCCTTCTCCAACAATAATGTCAGAATCATTGACTGTCATACTTAACTGCACCCCAATTAATACAGCATCTCCACTCTTAGGGTAAGATTGGTAGTCAAAAGAAAAAGTTTCAGGTTGATGATGATAAGCACACTGTTGAATTATGGATCCAGGAAGCGTATCAACCCCATATTGAGCCCCTTCCTTCCAATAAGCTGTAGTTATTCGTACAGCTGTTTCTCCCTTATCCGTTTTCCGATCTTCTCTAAACATTGTTTGGGGAGCATTATATTCACTGGCATCGGAGGTATTAACCCAATATCGTGATTCATCCACTCCATATAAACTTTTCACCCATTGCTCAAAATCTAAATTAGTTTGAGCTACTCCACAAAAACTTAAGGTCAAAGCAAAAAATATGAATACTCCTTTTTTCATAACTCCGCTAAAATTAAGCAAATCTAGTGTTTTTATGCAACTATTTTATTAACATAACCCGTTGTGCATTTTGAATAAAAATAGTAATGATTTGTCAGTCCTGACCCCGATAGCTATTGGGGTGTTGAAGGATAGGGGTGTGTAAAAAGCATAATTCCTTACCGATAATCTACAAAAATCGACCGTTTAGAAAGAAAGAAGAACATTTCTTGTGTTTGGAGGTAACTTTCTGTATTTTTAGCAAATAACATTTACAACATGAAATACTTCTTACTTTCTTTAATAGTAATATGCTCTTTATCGCTCAAAGCAGCATTAACAGTAACACTAACGGATGTAGTTATTTGTAATGGAGCTTCAGTTACATTGTCCCCGACAATAACAGGAGGTGTAGGCCCTTATTCTTATGAATGGACAGGAGGAAATATTACAGGAAGTACTAGAGCGACAGAAACAGACAATCCAACTGGGACGACAGAATATAAAGTAGTTGTAACAGATGATGGGAATGGAGATAAAGATTCTGCTATAGCAGCCATTCTAACCAATCCATTACCTACAATAACAACTAGTAATGATGATACCATATGTCCTGGAGAAAGTACAACGATTCATGCTAGTGGGGGGGGTAATTACCAATGGTCTCCTTCTACTGGTTTAGATAATTTAGTTAAGTTCTAATTAAGACAGCGTTATTTTTAAACATTTCAAATAACCCATACGCTTGATCTGATAAAAGCATAGCTAAAAACCACTGTTTCAGTGTTGTCTTGCTGTTCTGAAGCTC
>Ga0114931_10000270_pt1 | contig 60924 bp, 62 predicted proteins | sample 2SBtaG_FD_89579 | JGI IMG/M metagenome (GOLD analysis project Ga0114931, IMG submission 89579) | Deep subsurface microbial communities from Kolumbo volcano to uncover new lineages of life (NeLLi) - 2SBTROV14_V59a metaG | ecosystem: Environmental > Aquatic > Marine > Volcanic | place: Kolumbo... | reverse complement strand
ATAAGAAGTTGGGACAGAGGCGAGTGCGAAGCGCGATGCCCGCAGGAATAAAATAAGAAGTTGGGACAGAGGCGAGTGCGAAGCGCGATGCCCGCAGGAATAAAATAAGAGCTGCGATGCCGGGGAATTAATCCGGTAATATACAGTTGTGTATACACCCGGATATCTTAAATCAAATCGAGCTTGCGGTGAATCGTGATTCTGGATAATATCATGTTAGATGTTTCCGTATCCGGGATACTCAGCAGGGTAACGGGCTCTTTTCTACAACGGGTGATTATAAATCAGATTGACGGTGCCGAATAATGGGTAAGGTGATATGCGTTGCAAATCAAAAAGGGGGGGTTGGCAAAACGACTACGGTTGTTAACTTGGCTTCCTCGCTGGCTGCTGCCCAGAAGAAAACATTGTTTATAGATTTTGATCCGCAAGCCAACGCTACAAGCGGCGTGGGTGTGGACAGGGACCGGATCGACAACAGTGTATATGATGCGCTTATCAGTGAGACGGATATTAGGGAAATGATAGTTGAAGTTGAACCCGATATGCTAAAAGGTTATTTGTCCGCCGTGCCGGCTACCCCCGAGCTTGCAGGAGCAGAGATTGAGCTCATACATTTAGAAGAGAGGGAGTGGAGGCTAAAGCGTGTTATTGAGGCCGTATCAGGAGAGTATGAATATATATTTATAGATTGTCCTCCGTCGCTCAGCCTTTTAACAGTAAACGCGCTCACCGCCGCTGATTCGGTTCTGATCCCGGTTCAGTGCGAGTACTACGCTATGGAGGGACTAGGACAGCTGAAGAGAACAATATCGCTTATAAAACAGAGATTAAACCCCAAGCTCGGCATAGAGGGATATCTGCTTACGATGTTTGATTCGCGTAACAATATCTGCCATGTAGTGGCAAATGAGCTCAAATCATATTTCGGAGACGATGTGTTTGAGACAATAATAAACAGAAACGTAAAGCTGGCAGAGTCTCCGAGCCACGGCAAGCCGGCACTGCTCTATGACATTAAGTCCATGGGGGCGCAGAGCTATATAGCGCTTGCGCAAGAGATGATAAAAAGAAACGCCCTCGGTAGTACGGAAGCAGAGGAGAACCTAGGAGGTGCGGGAGTTGAAAAAAGCTACTTTGGGTAGAGGTCTAGACGCTCTTATTCCTAAAGAGTCTGTGGAGGCAGGGTCTCCGGAGGGGCCGGGATTTGTCGTTGCCGGTGTTCAAGAGATTAAACCCAACCGGACTCAGCCGAGAAAGGATTTTGATGATGAGTCGATTACAGAGCTCGCCGCATCAATAAAAGAGAAAGGAATTATACAGCCGCTAGTTGTGAGAAATACTCCGGGCGGGTATGAGATAATCGCAGGGGAAAGAAGATGGAGAGCGGCTCAGAGAGCGGGTCTAACAAAAGTACCGATAATAGTTAAAGAGGCCTCTGACAGAGAAGTCCTCGAGCTCGCTCTTATTGAAAACCTTCAGCGTGAGGACCTGAACCCTATAGAAGAGGCTATGGCATATAGTCAGCTCATTCAGGATTTCGGGCTTACTCACGAGGACGTCTCCGGCCGGATAGGTAAAGAAAGATCAACAATAACAAACCAGCTAAGGCTCTTAAGGCTTACTGAGGAAGCTAAGCGCGCTCTTGTCGACGGGGAGATATCCGCAGGTCATGCGCGCGCTTTACTGAGTATCGAGTCAGAAGACAGGTCCGTGCAAGTATTAAACGCTATCATAAAACAAAAGCTTTCGGTAAGAATGACCGAGAGTCTTATTCGGAAGCTGTCGCAGGAAAAAAAATCGCTCCCCGAACCTGAAGAAGGTGATTTGTATTTAAAACGAATAGAGGATGAGCTTAAAAGAAACTTGAACACTCAGGTAAGGATTGTAAATAAAAAGGGGAAGGGTAAGATAGAGATAGAGTACTACTCTCAGGACGAGCTGGACAGGCTTTACCGTATTTTGTTAGAGCCCCAAAAATAACTATTATTGTAGAGAATGAAAGAGTTTAAAGTCAAGATAGAGGTTAAATTAAAGCCGGTCGTTTTAGACCCGGAGGGTAAGACTGTCCTCCGGGCCCTCAATAATCTCGGATACGACGAGGTAAGGGATGCCAGGATCGGGAAGCTCATCGAGCTTAGTGTAAGTGACAGGAGCGCCGAGAATGTAAGAGAGCGTGTAAACGAAATGTGCATGAAACTCTTGTCAAATCCGGTGATCGAGAATTTTGAAATAAATATAGAAGAGCAAAATGCTTAAATTTGGAATTGTCGTTTTTCCCGGGTCCAACTGTGACCACGACTGCTACCATACAATAAAACATGTACTAGACTACGATGCTCGTTTCGTCTGGCATGAGGAGACCGATCTCTCTGGCTACGACTGTATTATAATACCCGGAGGGTTCTCCTACGGCGATTACCTGAGGACGGGCTCGATCGCGAGCTTGTCTCCGATAATGAAATCCGTGTCGGATTACGCTTCCGCCGGAGGTCCTGTAATCGGCATATGTAACGGATTCCAGGTACTCGTCGAAGCAGGACTTCTGCCGGGCTCACTGATGAAAAACGCCTCGCTCAAATTTATCTGCAAGTGGGTCAATTTGAGGCTTGAAAATAACAGCACCTTATTTACCTCTAATATGAAAAAAGGGGGCGTGCTCAGGATGCCTGTGGCACACGGAGAAGGGAATTACTTCTGTACTGACGAGGATTTAAAGGAGCTTCATGCAAATTCTCAGATCGTGTTCAGGTATTCAAATCCGGAGGGTGAAGTTACAGATGAAGCTAATCCCAACGGCTCTTTGGAAAATATAGCCGGTATATCTAACAAAGAGGGTAATGTGCTGGGTATGATGCCCCATCCCGAGAGGTGCTCCGAGTCGCTCATGGGCGGGGAGGACGGGAGAGCAATATTCGAATCCCTTATATCGAATCTTCATCAAAAATGTAGAGTAAAAAGAGAAGCTTGAAAATAAAGGTGTACTGATTCGCTATGATAAAGCTGCTACTTATAATATTAATCGTCTTTATCGCCTTTTGGATGGGCAGACAATCGGCAGGAAATAGGGATAAACAAGTACGGGAAAAACACATAGATGATAAAGCGCCGGTTATTGATATAGAGACCGAAGATTAATACAGAACAGTTTCTTTATTCGTTACACTGCAAGCACTCTTGTTTGTACCGATTAAGCCTCTATGGTACCCTTAAATGCTGTAAATAATTTGCATAACTCATCTAGATTATTGGAGCAACATTATAATCTATGGAGAATAGTAAAGTTAAAGCTCAGATAGATATAACTAAAGAAATCTGCCCTATGACGTTTGTTAAAACAAAGCTAAAATTGGAAACCATGTCTCCGGGCCAGGTGCTCGAAGTAACTCTGAGAGAGGGGGAGCCTCTGACCAACGTTCCCAGGAGCGTGGAGCAGGAGGGGCACAAAGTCCTTGATATACACAGGGAGGAAGGAGACGTTTTTAAAATCCTTATTGAGCGCCGCTGATGGATGTATCGCTAGCCAGAAAAAAAACTTTTGACAGCAGATTGAAGAGAGCCGACTCCATAATAGAGCTTATCGGAAACACGCCTCTTATAAGGCTGACACGTATAACGGAAGGCCTGAACCCTGGGGTCGAGGTCTATGCCAAGGCAGAGTGGTTTAATCCCGGGGGTTCAGTAAAAGACAGGCCTGCGCTCTGGATGATCCTGGACGGGATACGTACAGGGAAGCTTACTCACGATAAAATTCTTATGGACTCGTCTTCAGGCAACACGGCTATAGCCTACGCGATGATTGGCGCTGCCCTGGGGTACAGGGTTGAGCTCGTTATTCCCGAGAATGTAAACATAGAGAGAAAGAAAACTCTAAAAGCGTTCGGGGCTAAGATTATATACTCCGATCCGCTGGAGGGCTCTGATGGGGCGATCCGATTGGCAAGGAAGCTCAAGCAAGAAGAGCCTGAAAAGTACTTTATGCCCGACCAGTATAACAACCCTGCCAATCCAAAATCACATTACGACACAACCGCAATGGAAATTTGGGATCAGACTGAGGGGCGTATTACGCATTTTATCGCGGGGCTTGGGACGAGCGGCACTTTTATGGGCACATCCCGTCGGCTCAAAGAGCTTAACCCCAATATTCGAACAATCGCAGTCGAGCCGGCGGAGGCTCTACATGGTCTTGAAGGCATGAAGCATATGCTTACTTCCATAGTCCCCGGTATTTACGACTCCGGGTATCCGGATGAGCTTTTCCGCGTAGATACGGAAGACGCCTACGTTACAATGAAAGATCTTTTAAAAAAAGAGGGTATATTCGTCGGGCATTCGGGCGGGGCGGTGGCGTATGCGACACTCGAGCAGGCAAAAAAGCTCGAGCGGGGCGTTCTTGTTACCGTATTCCCTGACGGCGGGTATAGATATCTGAGCGGAGGTCTCTGGTGGTAAAAATTAGCGAAAGCTCATATAACGCGATCATAAAACACGCAGAGGCAGGATTCCCCCATGAAGTGTGCGGCGTGCTGATAGGCCGTGATCACACAGTAGCCGACTATAAGAAATGCAATAATTTAAATACAGAGCGGGCTCACGACCGCTATGAGCTCGACCCGCTCTCTTTTAAAGAAGCGGACGACTATTCAAGAGAAATAGGGAAGGAAATAATCGGCATATACCACTCTCATCCCGACCACCCGTCGATGGCTTCAGAGACTGACAGGCAAAGGGCATGGCCCGAGTGGATATACATTATCTTCTCTATAAATGAGGGGAAATATAACGATGCCCGAGCATGGATATTGGAAGACTCGGGAGAAAAGTTCTACGAGGAACCCATTGAAGTTACCCCAGACTAAGAGGTAAACCCATTGCAGCTAACAGAAGAGCAAATATATAGATACAGTAGACACATACTTCTACCCGAGGTAGGCGGAGTCGGTCAGGAAAAGCTCCTCCGGGCGAAGGTGTTCTGCGTAGGTGTGGGCGGTTTGGGCTCACCCGTTGCGCTGTACCTGGCCGCGGCAGGGCTCGGGACTATCGGTATCGCTGATTCGGACCAAGTGGATATATCGAATCTCCAGAGGCAGGTGCTCCACTACACCAACGATATAGGGAAACCTAAAACACATTCAGCGCGGGAGAAGCTTGAAAAACTTAATCCGGACGTCAACGTGGTGGTCTATGAAGATTTAATCACTAAAGACAATATCAGAGAGATAGTACGGGAATACGATATTGTAATTGACGGTACGGATAATTTTGCTACAAGGTATTTGGTGAACGACGCCTGTTATTTTGAGAAAAAGACGCTTGTTTCAGGCGCTATATTCCAGTTCGAAGGTCAGATCTCGGTATTCAAAACGCACGGCGGCGGCGCATGCTACCGGTGTCTTTATCCCGAGATCCCACCCGAGGGCTTGATCCCCACATGTGAGGAAGCGGGTATCTTGGGCGCCGTAGCCGGGACTGTCGGAACGATGCAGGCAGTAGAAACCTTAAAAGAAATTCTTCAGATCGGCGACCCGCTTGTGGACAAGCTTCTTATAATGAACGCGCTCGATATGTCGTTTAACACCGTTAAGATTACAAAAGACCCCGGGTGTCAGCTGTGTAGTAAGAACCCGAGTATTAAAGACGTGGCGGACTATAAGGAACCTGAGTGCGATTATGAACAGAAGCCTATTTCATAACGGGCTCTTTTTTGTCATTCATATCTAAAATTGTACTCAACTTGACAACCCTTTATAGCTCCCACATACTACCTATTCAAATTGCCATCTAACGCATTATTACACCGAAAAATTTGGAGAATGTCCTGAATGGATTTGAGCGATGTGTTTAAAAGCACCCTTCTTATAGGGCCTGAGATTTCACTGATAATAGCAGGGATAGCGCTGATCCTAGTGGGCTCGATATTAAAGAAAAGGGCTTGCAATTATGTATTTGTATTGGCTCTTATTGGACTGGCTGTAGCCTTCGGCTTAAACCTCGAGAGATTCGGAACTCCAGAGACAGCGTTCGGGGGCGCTCTTTCACTCGATCAGTACTCTGCATACTTTAACGTAATATTCCTGATAGGCGCGCTCGCCGCTATTGTATTTTCAAAAGATTACCTGTCGGCTACAGACGAGTACGCAAGCGAGTTTTACGCCCTCATACTATTCTCCACCTCTGGGATGATGATACTCTCTTCCGCAAAAGAGTTCATGTCTTTATTCCTAGGATTCGAAATAATGTCGCTCTCGGTCTATGTGCTATCTGCATTTAACACAAAGTCCGCGCGCTCGACCGAGGCGGGGATAAAGTATCTCATACTGGGCGGTTTTTCCTCGGCAATATTGCTTTACGGAATAGCTCTTCTATATGGGGCCTCAGGCTCCATATATCTGGACCATATTCTGAAAAACTTTGATCTATCTAACCCTCTCTATGTAGCGGGCGCTGCGCTTGTGCTAATTGGATTTATATTTAAAATCGGCGCTTTCCCACTTCACCAATGGGTGCCGGACGTATACGAAGGGGCGCCGATGAGCGTGACGGCGTTTATGTCGGTCGGGGTAAAAGCGGCTGCATTTGCGATATTGCTGAGAGTGATATTCGAGAGCTTTTATCCGATACAGGTTAGCTTTATGCCGGTTCTTTGGGTGATAGCGGTATTCACTGTTATAGTGGGCAATGTAACCGCTATAGCTCAGAGGAGCGTAAAGCGAATGCTCGCCTATTCGAGCATCGCCCACGCGGGCTATGCGCTAATCGGCGTAGTCGCGGCATACGGCGGACAGGTGCTTGCAGTCAGCAGCGTTATCTATTACCTATTCGCATATACATTTATGAACCTAGGGGCTTTCGGCGTGCTTACCTATCTGTCGCGGGACGGAAAGGAGTGTGAGTCGTTCGATGATCTGTCGGGGCTATGGCAAAGAAGGCCCTTTATAGCGCTTGCACTGGGTATATTCATGTTCTCGTTGGCCGGTATACCACCTACTATTGGGTTTTTCGCCAAGTACAGGGTATTTCTATCGGCTGTGCAGGCCGAGTTCTACTGGCTCGCAGTAATCGGAATAATAGGAAGCGTAATCTCGGCCTATTACTATCTACGCGTTCTCGTATACGCATTTATGAGAACGGAAACAAGCCCGTTCCCGTCGTTTAAAGTCGCCTCATCGATAGTCCTTATCGTGCTTTCAATAGCAACTGTGGTGCTGGGTATATTCCCCTTTGATTCCTGGGACTTAGCGCTTAAAGCAGCGGGCTCGGTGTTAACGGCAGCAAGGGGCGGGTAGAGCAGCCTCTTTGGCAATTCTCTCATAATTTAAACCCAACAATTTTGCATAGTTAAACTGTATATTGTATAATTAGCTTTAACAATCCATGGCTAAAAGAAAAAACCGTTCCACAAAAGAGTCTTCAAGTACCATTGCCAGGGAAATTTTGGCTGCGTTTCTGTTTGCAGTCGGATTATTTTCCGCTCTTAGCATCATATTTTACAGCTCGTCCTCGGGACTGGACGTAAAGGGCGCTATGGGTACTATCGGCGTCTTCATATCGGGTATGCTCGGGCAAGCCTTTGGCATCTGCGCGCTCGTAGTGCCTGTTGTCCTGTTCTACACAGCAATAATAGTCTTCATGAACAGGGCCGGAAGCGGTATTTACAGAAAATCTATATCGGCTCTAATATTCCTGATTTCCGTCATGACTCTCCTGGGCTTACTTCTCGGGCAAGGGAGCTTGCTAGGGTACAGCCCTGCCGGGGGATGGGTAGGGGGCAGGGTCGCCGAGACGCTCAGGGGCGGGGTCGCCGGAACCGTTGGCTCATATCTTATTGTAACCATGTTGCTTTTACTGAGTTTAATAATAATAACGAGTCTTACTCTTACTCAAATAATAGGGGCTTTAGGAAAAGGACTGATGTTTACCGCTAATAAAGCTTATGCTGTCTCTAAGCTGCTTATTATTAAAGGAAAAGCAGCGGCAATGGACTTAAAGAATACAATTCGGGAGAGACGGGCGAAACCCACGCTTGCGCCCGCGTATTCTTCCGCAAACGGCTCGGCTGCTTTGAGGGAAGAACAAGCGGGATCTGAAGAGATAATAAACCTTGTTGATGAGGTACAAGACGTCGATATTAAGGACACAGCGGCTACCCCTACAATTCACCCGCAGATTGTAGTAGAGCGTGAGGCAAAGAGCGTCACTCTAGGGTTCGAGCCGAAAAAGGAAATGGTTCACAAGCACTATAAGCTCCCGCCGTTTGATCTGTTGGACGCCAAGATAGAGACCTCGATAGAAGTCGACAGGGACGCTGTAATTGAAAAAGCGAAATTAATAGAAGGTAAGCTCAAGGACTTCGGCGTAACCGGGAAAGTAACCGAGATAAGGCCCGGTCCCGTAATCACGATGTTTGAGTATAAACCGGCTCCGGGAATAAAAATTAATAAGATCGCTTCCCTTGAAAACGACCTCGCTATGGGGTTGAGCGCTTACAGCATCAGAATAATCGCCCCTATACCGGGTAAGGACGTAATCGGCATAGAGGTGCCCAATGCTAAACGGGAACTGGTTGTCTTACGGGAGCTTATCGAAGATCCTAAGTTCACTCAAAGCAAGTCTAAAATGACTATAGCACTGGGAAAGGATATATCCGGACTCTCGTTTTATATGGATTTGAGAAGGGCGCCACATCTTATGATAGCAGGCACAACGGGCTCGGGTAAAAGCGTTTTGTTAAACGCCGTGATTACGAGCATGTTGTATAAGGCGAGCCCCTATGAGCTGAAATTTATTATGATCGACCCAAAGATGCTGGAGCTATCCGTGTACGAAGACATACCTCATCTCCTTCACCCTGTGGTCACCGAGCCAAAGAAAGCGGCAGCCGCTCTCAGGTGGGCTGTTGAGGAAATGGAGAACCGCTACAGGATACTCTCTGAAGAGGGTGTGCGCGATATAGAAACCCACAATAGGAACGTCGAAAAGCTGGATGTTGAAGATAAGCTGGATAGGCTCTTACCGTACATAGTAATAGTGCTGGACGAGCTTGCGGATCTTATGATGATAGCTCCGAGCGAGATTAAGGAATCTATCACGAGGCTGTCTCAGAAAGCGCGCGCCGCAGGTATTCACTTGATTGTAGCAACGCAGCGTCCGTCTGCAGATATAGTGGCGGGCTTAATAAAAGCTAATTTCCCTGCAAGGATCTCGTTCCTTGTCTCTTCAAAAATAGACTCACGTATAATCCTCGACACCGGAGGCGCCGAAAGGCTGCTCGGTAAGGGCGATATGTTGTTTCTCGAGCCCGGCACTTCTAAACTCCTCAGGATCCAGGGCGCATTGATCTCGGACGAGGAAAGGGAAGGGATTACCGAATTCGTAAAATCCCAGGGGTCTCCTCAGTATAATGAAGAAATAACGCACATAGATGAGAAGGACCGGGGAAACGATCTCGATGAAGACAAGGACGAGCTTTACTACCAAGCTTTGAGGACAATCGCCGAGACCAGGCAAGCCTCTATATCAATGATTCAGCGTAAGCTGAAGATAGGTTATAATAGGGCTGCAAGGATTGTAGAGATAATGGAAAAAGAGGGTGTGGTAGGACCGCAGGAAGTAGCGGGTAAGCCCAGGGAAGTTTATATAGACTTAAGTCAAATAGAAGAGAGGCCTGAGAGTTGAGAGTAATTTCTTGTATAGTAGTAATTGCGGTTTTTTTATCCTTTACCCATGTTTACTCATCTGTTGCAGAAGAGATCGAGATCGTAGTGGATAAGATTCAAAATAAATACGAAGAGATCACTGACTTCCACGCGAAGTTTACTCAGGAGGCCACGGTGAAGGCCCTTGATAAGGTGCAGAAATCAGAAGGTGAAGTGTGGTTTAAAAAGCCTGGCAAAATGAGATGGAACTACTATTCTCCTGAGAAAGACGAGATAGTGTCTGACGGGAGAACACTCTGGTTCTACGACGTTGCGGAGAAGCAGGTGATAGAATCGCCTCTGGCCCAGGTCTCGGACACTCAAAATACTACTTCTCTTCTTTCGGGACTCGGGAATATAAAAGAGGTCTTTGACGCGAGCTTTGCGGATCAGACAGATTTGACTGGTAACGGCAACTATATGTTAGAGCTTAAACCAAAGACCGGAGAGGAGCAGTACAATAAAGCCATCGTCGCATTCGATCAAAACACCATGGTCGTAAACTCGATATATCTCTACGATCCGTTCGGTAATTTAACCACGATTTCCCTGAGCAATATCGAGATAGATAAAGGGGTTCAGGACTCACTGTTCAGATTCACGGTTCCAAACGGCGTTGAGATAGTAAGGCCGCCTTCGGCAATCAGCCCGCAGTAAGGTTCTATTCAGGCCCCCTATTGGAAGAAGGAAAGGCTCTATGAAATATTTTTCTCTCAGCTTGGCGTTAATGTTATTGACGGCAGTAGCAATTCTCGACAGGGGCTTTGCCAATCCCCATGACAGCTTTACTGAAACGGAGTTACAGGAGCGTTTTGCAAATTCGGTACAGTCGCTCCCCGAAGTCGTTCAGGCTTCCTGGCAGTCGAAGCTCGACCTCTGGGTCTATGCCGATGACGTAAGTAAGCAAGGAGCGCAGGAGTTGGCTCAAAAGGTCATAGTGCTTTCTCAAACCCGGTACGGGCAGGGGCTCTGCGTACACATTCATAACGGGAACTTCGAGCCTATTGCAAATAAATGCTCATCCCCATGAGCATGGAGCGGGCACTTGCTCGCTACTTATCCACTTAGTCAGAAATATTCCAGGTACGCATATAAGCGATGTTTAAAACTGCGGATATATAAAGATGCGTTTTTAATTTTGAGTGGGGTTTCTTTACTACCGGTCTATCTCGCCCAGCACGATGTCCAAGCTTCCGATAGCGGCAATCACGTCTGCTACTAGGCTTCCCTGAACCATATTCGCCAGGGCCTGCATGTTTACGAATGAAGGTCCGCGCACACGCATTCTGTAGGGTTTGCCGGTGCCGTCGCTGACCAGATAGTAGGAAAGCTCGCCCTTGGGGTTTTCGACCGCGTGCTGTATCTCGCCCGGAGGGGGTTTGAATCCCTCGTACACTATGACGAAGTGTCTGATCAGGGATTCCATTTTTGTGTAGGTGAGCTCTTTTTTAGGGAGCACTATATCGGGGAGATCGGCGATGTAGGGGCCGTCCGGCAGATTAGCAAGAGCCTGCTTTATTATCTTGAGACTCTGGTGCATTTCCTCTAGCCTGCAGAGGTAACGCGCGTACGCGTCCCCGTCGTTTGCTATAGGTACCTCGAAGTCATAATTCTCGTAACCCAGATACGGTATTGCCTTTCGTACGTCATAGGGAACACCGCTACCTCTCAAAGCAGGCCCGGTCAGCCCGAGGCTGACCGCATCCTCGGCGTTTATAACGGCAACACCCTTAGTGCGCTCTATCCATATTCTGTTTCTCGTGAGAAGCTTATCTACTTCTGTCAAAGTTTTTGGGAATACTTTAAGGAAATTCCCGACCACTTCTTCGAAATTCCCGGGCAGGTCCAGCGGAAGCCCCCCTACTCTCGGATACGAAGTCGTAAGCCTGGCTCCGCATACTGTTTCGAGTATATCGTATATCCTCTCTCTTTCTTTGAAGCAGTATAGAAACGCGCTCATAGCGCCCAGATCGAGCGCATTGGTGCCTATACCAACAAGGTGTGATTCAATGCGCCCGAGCTCAAAGAGTATTACTTCGGCAGATTTGGCGCGCTCAGGTATATCGTCTTCTATTCCGAGGAGCTTCTCTACGCTCAGAATATATCCGATGTTGTTACATATGGAGGCCAGGTAATCCATTCTGTCCGTATATGGAAGGCACTGCTGATAAGTGATGTGCTCGCAAAGCTTCTCGATACCCCGGTGGAGGTACCCGATGTAGGGTACTGCCTTTACCACTACCTCACCGTCCAGATGAAGCACGACCCTGAGCACCCCGTGAGTGGCCGGGTGCTGTGGGCCCATATTGAGCATCATCGTCTCGGTGCGCTCACCCGTTTTGAGGTTATTTGTAGATTCTTCAGATACGAATTCGACTCGTTCCATTATTCAGGTCCCTGCTCTAGATCATTTTTAAATGATTCTTTTGAAGCCTCACGGTCCCTGACGTCGAAATCCTTCCTGAGAGGGTAGGGACCGTAGTCCTCGGGCATGAGGATCCTTCTTAGGTCCGGGTGCCCGGCAAATTCGATGCCGAACATATCGTATACCTCTCTCTCAAGCCAGTCGGCTCCGCTCCAGATAGGAGTCAGTGATTCTATGCTAAGGTCGTCCTCGGAAACCTCGGTCTTAATTCTGACACGAACGTTTTCCTCGCAGTCCGGCCCGAAGCGGTGAAGGTGGTAGACGACTTCATAGCGGGGAGACTTTATCTCAAGATAGTCGACTGCGGTCAGATCTGCCAGAAAAGTAAATTCGAACTTTTCTTTGAGGAAGCCGAATATAGTCCGAATTGATTCTTTGGAGATAATTATAGTTGTTTCCCCTCTATATCCCTTTACGTCGAGAACGCTTTGGGGAAATTCGCTTTTTAAAGAATCAAGAACAGAATCGAGATCAAAACTCATACAATAGGCGCCCCTTCCATTTCGATCTTCTTCTGGATTTTCATGACTGCGTCTATTATGGCTTCTGGTCTCGGGGGGCATCCGCCCACATATACATCGACCGGAAGGAACTCGTCTATACCCTGTACCACGGCATAGCTGTCAAATGGGCCGCCGCCGCATGTGCACGACCCCATTGCGATTACCCACTTGGGCTCGGGCATCTGATCGTAGATTCGTCTGCATACCGAGGCCATTTTATATGTAATGGTGCCGGAGACTATCATGAGGTCGGCCTGCCTGGGAGAAAACCTGGCAACTTCCGCGCCGAAGCGCGAAAGGTCGTAGCGGGATGCAAAGACTCCCATCATTTCAATTGCGCAACATGCCGTGCCGAAAGGCATCGGCCATAAGCTGTTTTTTCTGCCCCAGTTGGCAATGGATTCTATTGTAGTAGTAATAAATCCGTCCCCGCCTAGCGAAGGGCTTGAATTTACTCCCATTCGAGCGCTCCCTTTTTAACTATATAGAAGTATCCGCCCAATATTACAATCAAAAATACTATGATTTCTATAAACGCCAGCATCCCGAGGTCTTTAAACGCCACAGCCCAGGCAAAAAGGAACACGGCTTCGACGTCAAAGAGGATAAAAAGAGCTCCTACCAGATAGTATTTTATCGAGAACTTGCCCCTGGTGTCTCCCGTGGGCGGTATACCGGACTCGTAGGGCGAGAGCTTGCCCTTTACTGTGCGTTTGGGGCCCATCAGAGAGGACATTCCGAGCATCGCTGCAGCAAGCCCGATAGATAGAATTAATATGAGTAAAATCGGTATATATTGATTGAGCACAGCATTATGTTAAGTGCTATGAATAAATTGTCAAGAACAGCGAATTAAGCTCCGTAGCGCACGCATTGTATCTGGAATCGAGAGTGCTTTTCGGTATCTATATGTTAGAATTTAACTAAAATTCCTGAGGAGGCACATAATGCTTAAAACTACTCTGGCATTAATATTAGTGATATGTTTCGCAGTCAATTCTTACGGGGACGTGGTATTTGATATGGATCAGAAAGAGCCGGGTACAGGGACTACAGGCCGCTCCGAAGGTAAGGTGAAAGGGAAGAATATAAGGCTTGACTACTATCGGAAAGGGGATGTGCCGGACGGCTCAATGGTCTTCAGAGGCGACCAGGGCAAATTGATTATGATCAACCATGAGGATAAGACATATATAGTGCTTGATGAGGCTGCAATGGAGGCATTGGGCTCCAGAATGGATCAGGTGATGAGTCAGATGGAAGAGGCCCTTAAAGATGTACCTCCCGAAAAGAGGGATATGGTTAGGAAGATGATGAAGGAAAGGATGCCAGGAACGGCGTGGGGTGAAGCTCAAGAGCTTCAGATTAAGAAAGCTGGTAGCGGTAAAGTGGATGGGTATTCCTGCACAAAGTACGATATATATAAAGGTGATGAGAAGACCATGCAGCATTGTGTCGCTCCCTGGGATAAGATTGACGGAGGCAGTGAAATGAAAAGCGCGATGCTCGGAATGGGTGATTTTATGGACCAAATGGCCGAGAAGTTCTCGCGCTCGAGCAGTATTGCAGGCCCCGGGGTTCAAAGTGAAAGGAATATGTTCAAGCAGCTTCGTAAGCTCGACGGATTTCCGGTGCAAACTATAATTTACGCGCAAGATAAGGCAGTAGGCGAATCGAATTTGGTTTCATCAAAAGAAGAGACGGTGGATCCGGCCGCTTTCGAGCCGCCCCCCGGGTATAGCCTCCAGACTATTGATACGGGACAATAGGTGTACGCGGATAAACGGGATTAAGGAGAGATAGAATGTACGGAATGGGAAAGCATATACTTGTGCTCACTTTAATTGCATTTGCGGTTTTACCCCCGGAGAGTGCTTATTCGGTGAAATCCACTTGTGATTTTCAGCATAGGGAGTGTTTTACCGAGGCGGGTTATATAGCTTGCCTCAAGAAGATTGATGTCGTGAAATATTACGAATTTATAGATAGCGGTGAAGCCCAGCTGGCAGAGCAGCTTAGGAATGACACTAAGCGCTGTAAGGTGCTCAGGGCTAATAAAAAAGTGTTTATGGTCGACAAAGGTGAAGGTTATGTGAAATTCGGTATAAGAGGTGAAAACGTAACCTATTGGGCGAAAAGGGAGGCGCTTAATGCGAGGTAGTGGTTCGATAGTCCCTATTAAATTCTATATATTCAGACTCTAATTTAACAGCCGCTCAAGTGATATTAAAAAAATCAAAGCAATGTGCGGCATTAATCGGGTGCTAAAACCAAAATTCTTACATTATAGGCTAGAGGAGGTCTTAAGGCTTGAGGGTTAGGCTGAATAGATATTTATCTCAGTGCGGAGCGGCATCGAGGCGGAAAGCGGACGGGCTTATTAAGAGCGGGCAGGTTAGTGTTAACGGCGAAAAGCTCTGCGAGCTCGGTGTCACTATCGACACGGGAAAGGATACGGTCGAGCTCCTGGGCAAGGTAATTAAACCAGAAACAAAGAGATACCTGATCCTCAACAAGCCCAGGCTTTTTATTACGGCGCTTGGTGAGGGGGAGGAGGATAAAAAGACTATACAGGAGCTGATACGAGATATCCCTGAGAGGGTTTATCCGGTGGGGCGGCTTGATTACGATGTGGAAGGGCTTCTGATCCTGACTAACGATGGGGAGCTGGCTAACAGGATTCACCATCCCCGGTATGAGCTTTCAAAACTTTACCGCGCCACCGTAAAGGGGAAAATAACAACAGAGAAAACTCTTAGAATGAGAGAAGGTGTAGAGCTTGAAGACGGTTTCGCGAAACCCGATTCGATTAAGATTATAAAGAGCGAAAGTGAATTAAGCGTTATAGAAATCGCGTTTCATGAAGGCAGAAACCACTTGGTTAAAAGGTTTTTTGAGGAGTTCGGTAACGTTGTGCAAAAGCTTCAGAGGATATCCGTAGGGCCTATAAATTTGGGCGGTCTGCAACGGGGCAAGTGGAGAGCCCTAAAAGCTCAGGAGATGGAGCGGCTTAATCAGGCGCTCGGGCTTTGAGGCCGCATTTTTTCTAGCGACCTTCCTAGGCCGGCTCTCCGAAGCTCTCTCTTGAGTCCGTACCAGACACACGGTATCCTATCCGGTCATAATCCGGGGGTCGGGTACTTCCTAATATGCTTATTACATTTGAAGGTATAGAAGGGTGTGGTAAGAGCACCCAGGCAAAGCTTCTCCACGAATTTCTTGAAGCCCAGGGGTACGACGCCGTATTAACCAGAGAGCCGGGCTGGGGACTCTTGGGAGAAATGATCAGGACTCTTATACTGGATGAAAGAAAGATCGAGCTTGACCCGGTTTCAGAGCTTTGTCTCTTTTGTGCGGACAGGGCTCAGCATGTAAAAGACTTTATATCGCCATGTCTCAAAGAGGGGAAGATAGTTATCTGCGACAGATATTTCGATTCTACTGTCGTGTATCAGGGGTACGGCAGAAAGCTCGATATGAGGTTCGTCAACAAAGCTGCAAAAGCCTCTACTCTCGTAACGATTCCGGAGCTTACGTTTCTCCTGAACCTTCCAGTGAGGAAGGGTCTTTCAAGGCTAAGGGGAAGAGAGGATATTACGAAAATGGATGAAGAGCCGCTTGAGTTTCATGAGTTGATACGCCAAGGCTATATGGTCGTTGCAAGAAGAGAGCCCGAAAGGATAACAAAGATAAACGCCGACCGTGATATAAAGGGTATACACGGGGATATTAAAAGCATAGTGCTTTCGCGTCTCGGCCAGCTGATCAAAAAATAACAGCCATGTTTAATAAAATAATCGGTCATGATTTTCAAAAGAGCTTACTTCTGAGGGCAGCTAAGGAGGGGGTTGTGTCGCATGCATACCTATTCTCGGGACCGGACGGAGTGGGGAAGAAGCTCGTCGCAATTGAATTCGCGAAGCTGCTTAATTGCAACTCTGATAAAAGGGATTTAATGACCGGGGAATGTGACTGTGGCTCTTGCCGTAAAGTGGAAAGGGGTATACACCCCGATGTTGTCTTGGTTGAGTACGGCGGCGTTAATGACATCAAGGTGGATCAGATACGTGAAGGGATTGAAGATAAGCTCTTCTTGAAACCCTTTGAAGGCGCTTTTAAAGTCGTAATCGTAGACGAGTCTGAAAGAATGAACCGGAGCGCACAGAACGCATTCTTAAAGACCCTGGAGGAGCCGCCTCCCAACTCTCTAATAATTCTACTGACGTCCAGGTCTACGGCCCTGTTGCCGACCATACGCTCGAGATGTCAGATAGTCAGTTTCAGCCCTTTGCCTATTGAGAAAATAGCTCAAATATTGGAGAAAGAAACTGAATTGTCTGACTCTGAAGTGGAGCTATCCTCTAGGCTTTCGGAAGGGAGTCCTGGTCTTGCTCTCAAATTCGATAAGGAATTAATCGATTGGAGAAAGGACCTTTTGATGAGGATCGCTGTGCTTGATTATCGCTCGGCCAGTGAGATAATGGAGCTGGCGGATACCATGCCAACCGAGTCTACGCCCGAGGATTCTCAGAAATTAAAGCTTGTAATTGAGTTTATCTCGCTCTGGCTCCGTGATTTAATTATGATAAAGATAGAGGCGGATAAAAAGTATCTCACACACACTGATATGATAGAGGAAAGCCATAGAGCTGCGGAAGGGCTCAGCACGGATGATATTTTACGCAGGCAGTCAAGCCTTCAACATACATGGAACGATATTTTTTATGCGAATGCGAATAAGAGACTTTCCTTAGAGAACCTATTTATACAATTAGCTATGAAGACCGGAGCAAATTGAGCCTGAGACAGAGATATTTATGTCCGGAGACGAAGGAGTAAAGAATTGATATCTAACACATTTTATGTAACAACCCCTATTTACTATGTAAATGATGTGCCGCATATAGGACACGCTTATACCACGATCGCGGCTGACGTTATAGCAAGGTACAGAAGGCAAAGGGGTGAGCGCGTGTTTTTTCTCACCGGTACCGATGAGCACGGACAGAAGATCGAAAGGACTGCGGAAGCCGCGGGTGAGACGCCGATAGAGCTTGCCGACAGAGTTGTTAAAAGATTCGAGCAGCTTTCTCAAGCCCTTAATATCACGAACGACGATTTTATAAGAACCACAGAGAAGCGCCACGAGACTGCGGTACAGGAAATATTTAAGCGGATAGAAGAGGCTGGGGATATTTATCAGAGTGAATACGAAGGGTGGTATGACGTCAGGGAAGAGGCCTTTATAACCGGGACACAGCTTGAGGAGATATTGAGCCTTCCGGAATCCAAAAGACCTAAGCTAGAGAAGGTGAAGGAGGAGAGCTACTTCTTCAGACTATCCGAGTACCAGGAGCCTCTGCTGCGTCATTATGAGGAGCACCCTGAGTTCGTAAGGCCCAATTACAGGATGAACGAGGTAGTGCGTTTCGTGGAGGGGGGATTAAAAGACCTGAGCATAAGCAGGACGACGTTCAGCTGGGGTATACCCGTTCCCGGAAACCCCAAACACGTGATCTATGTATGGTTCGATGCTCTCACTAACTATCTTACTGCTACAGGTTTCCCGGGTGATATGAAAACGTATGATGATATATGGCCGGCTGACATTCACCTTGTCGGTAAAGATATACTCAGGTTTCATGCAGTATACTGGCCGGCGTTTCTTATGTCGGCGGGGCTCCCACTGCCTAAAACAGTGTTCGCGCACGGGTGGTGGACCGTCGAAGGTGAGAAAATGTCCAAGTCCACAGGCAATGTGGTCGATCCGTTTCAGGTTGCGGATGAATTCGGAGCGGATGTGTTCAGGTATTTTCTTCTGAGGGAAATTCCGTTTGGTCAGGACGGGGATTATTCGCGCTCGGCAATAATATCACGTGTTAACGGGGATCTTGCAAACGCTCTCGGAAACCTCGTAAGCCGGACGCTCGGGATGATTGAGAGGTACTGCGAGGGGAAGGTGCCCGGCCCCGGCTCACTCGAAACAACGGACGAAGATATAAGAGACAGCGCTTTATCTGCACTATCCGGGTTTGAGAATGCGATGAATGAAACCGCATTTCATAAGGCTCTTGTGTCGGTTTGGGATTATATTGCTATCGTAAATAAATATGTAGATGCCGAGGCCCCCTGGGTGCTAGCCAAAGAAAAGAACGAAGAGAGGCTCGGCACAGTATTATGGAGCATCGTTCAATCAATAGGTATAGTTGCCATTCTTCTGTACCCTTATATGCCCGATTCTACAGAGGAGCTTTGGAGGAGGCTCGGTATGTCTGAGGAGCCGCTTAGCTCGGTAAATCTGTCCCGTGCCCACGACTGGGGATTCATTGAAGCCGGCTCTATTGTGGAGAAGGGGGAGAGTCTGTTCCCGAAATATGATGAAAATAAATAAAAGCGGGTTTTCTACTAGCTAATTCCCTTTTATAGTAGAGCTTCGGGCCCCGCTTTCCAAATGTTATAAATTCCCTAATTTACAGCGAAAATACAAAACCGCGCAATTTTTGTACATTATGCGCAATTTTTGCATTAAAGGCGCATCACGCTATTTCTTTATGTGCGAAATCATCATTGATTGCAGGCACTTACACAAAATACCCTGATGGCATAATTATTGCTCTTTATTCGTGATATATTGTCTGAGGTAATTATGCTAAAGATAAGTAACGACAAAGGGTTTACCTTAACGGAGATATTGGTTGCGCTTTTGATTATGACTATTGGGTTTCTGGCTATGGCGCAGATGCAGTTTTTATCATTGAGACAAAAACAGCTTGCTGAATCTGGAACCATCGCCACGAATATGATCCAATTCATATCGGACAGGGACATGGCCGAGGCAAAACGGGTACACCTGCTGAATTCGATCGCCTATATTGAAGCTCAGGCGGGGAGACTGAACCCGGGCGATGAAAATGAGCCCCATCTAAAGTACTGTAAAAGTAGTAATGCAGATCATGTTTGTGAGGCATGTCCTTGTAGTCCTCTTGAATCTATAACCCTTGCTGCACCTGCAGACGGTACTACCGAGACGTCATGCGCGGTTATAGACCCTCATGATTTTAATCCGGAAAGCGTGGAGTTTGCGAAGGACGGTGTTGCGGGCTCTCCTTGTAATACTGCGGGAGATGGTGTTTTGTATGTGATTAAACAGGTGCAATCTACGATTAGTAATTTGACAACCCCGGTGGTTACGACACTCGATATAACCTATGCGGTCAAAACACCAACGCAATTCGAGGAAACGGCTTTTGACAGCGTTAGTATAAAAGACTCAATTGCAGCGCAGCAATTCTCGGTTACTTCACACCGGGAAGACTGGACTGAGATAATTGGCGGCGGGGGATGGAATGCCGTAGAAATTCCGGATATTCCGTAGATTAAGAGAAAAAAATATGTATAACAATGCTAAAGGTTTTACTCTTATAGAGCTTTTGATATCGGTTGCTATATTCGCGTTTATGATAGCGGGAATGACTATTGCGTTTCAACAGCAGCAGAGACAGTTCAATCTGACCAGAGAGGCTTCAGATATAGACCAGACTGCGAGGTCGACGCTTGATTTTTTGGCAACCGAAATAAGAAATTCAGCTTCTAGACAGGGAAAAACCTTTGCGCTCGAGTTTTTTAACGGAGGTAGTGATGAAAATTGTGCGAACGATACAATTAAAACCGGAAAGGACTCTCCGCCTGACTGTATAACTCTCTTTACATGGGATATAACGAGAGGACAGCAAGCGAGTGAGCTACCCTCAGTCGCCGGGCTGGTTCAGGTAACGCAATCAAGTCCTGATCTCCAATTACTCCTTCCTCCCCAATGGTTCGATGTTGATAAATTAATTGGAGAGAGCAGTGTAAATGCAACCGTACTGCTTGGATTCCGCTCCAGGGTTAATCTGTGCAATCCCGATACAACAGTAAACTGCGGGCTGTCTCCTGAGAAATGTACGGAGTGCTCTGTCATCCTTGAGGCTTCAGTAAACGGGTTGACAAAGCTTGCTACTGTGGCCGATCTATCGAAAATCGAGTCACATAACTTCCCTATCACAACTTTCAGCGGGTTTCCGGCATTTGTAAACGGGGTTACGGTAGGAAGTGGAATTTATGGGTTTTTACCTACATTCGCAAGTCAGCCTGCGGAAATGACTATAGTTAATACTAAAAGCTTCAGGATTAATGAAAATACCAAAGAGCTCGAGATATCTCAGGATGGAGGGGCTTTCGTTCCTATCGCAGGCGGGGCTAACGCTGCCGGGATAGTGGATATGCAGTTTGTATTTAACCTGCAGGACGAAAACGGAGCTGTAACGAAGGTAGGAGTGCCGCTAAATGCAATCGGAAATAAATATCCCGATTTTTCGGACACCGCGCTTGTGGGCAGAGAGCAGGATATACGCTCGGTTGAGATTTACATTGTAGTGAAATCCAGAATAAAGCCTAATAAGCAGAGCGGGGGTCAATACAAAGCTGTGATACCTGCACTTGGGGATGCTGGGGAGAGGACTGTGGTTGCGCCATCTAACGTGACCAACGAGCCTGTGCAGGGATATATATATAGATCGTTGTCAACCACCGTATACATGAGGAACCATTCAAGGGAGGAGTTTGGTTAATCCAAGAATGAAGAATATGACTGTTGAGAAATTAGCAATAGATATGGAATGTAATAAATCCGGCGTGTATAAAAACGAAGACGGAATCGCTTTAATTCTCGCGCTGATTATGCTGCTGGTTATGTCTGTTCTCGCTCTTACAGTGTCTTTCAGCTCTAACGGTGATTTTAAGGCAATGAGTAACTATAAGCAGGGACAGGAATCATTTCTGGCCGCAGAGAGGTGCATTGAAGAGGCGCGTAACCGTTTTGAGGTAATAGGGGTGGAAACGCTTTTCTTCCTGCTCCAGGGGGTGCCGGGAGGTGTGCTCGGTACAGGTACTCCCGATGATCTTACTATTAATTTGGACATGGGTAATAATGCTTTTTGCAGGACCGGGCCGAGGCTATGGGACAACCCTCCGCCTGACGGAGAGGATTGCGATTCAAATACGGTTGGGACGAACCCCGCCCCTTTAATTGAAGTTCCGCCTCCTACAAAAGCAAATGCAAGACCTATTAAGAATGTCAGTCTGCCTTCGGGCGGTGTAGGGGCTGCCGGTCTTATTCCGGTGTCCTTTCAGGTTACAGGTAAAGATTCGGCGGACGAGGACAAAAAAGACTGCAATCAAAATATTAATACAGGTACTGAGATAGCCGTGGGTTTTGAGTCTTTTATACCCGGAGGGGCTTCGAATGTCTATTCGGCACAATAGAGCTGAGTCTGGGAGAAGAGAATATCAAGATATTGTCTAAGGGTATTGAAGATGTTTAAAAAGTTTAAGAAAAATGCTTACATGCTAAAAATTTTACCACTATTTTTAGCTCTCATTCTTGTTACCGGCGCTCACGGTGCGCCTATAGTAAAGAACCAGTCGGAGGACCTGGATGTCATAATCTCACAGATAATAGGTTCATCGCCAAACGTTGTCACCATACTCGATCTGTCGGGTTCCATGGGTAGGAATTTCGGCGGAGAGCAAATAGGGGACTGGGACGGCAGGGATGTGTTTGATCAATGCGGAGGCGCTAACTGGAGAGAAGCGTTTTGCGCTGAGAACATAGCGAACCTCACGATATGTTCATCTAGGACCTGTACTGAAGACGGACATAGATGCGAGAGCGCGGAGGACCTGGATGCTCAGCTGGCGTGTGTAACTACCGAAGGCCAAATAACACAGAATCAGCTGGACAATATCTATGACAGGATATGCGGAAATAATAACGGTTTTTTGGGTGAGAATATTGACGACTGCAACACCGCAGAAGAAAGGAATAGAGCCGCCGCCGCAATGGAAGCTGCAGCGGGCCTTACACAGTGCTCTGTAGCGGCTAATTGTCAGATTGGCTCGGACCGTGACCCTTCCTGTGATACCAACGGAGATTTCACGAGGTTTAGGGACTGTATGGAGGATAATAACCTTCAGAACGTGTTTAGTTTCTTACAACCTGCTAATTGTACGGGTGGGACTACTAATTGCTTCGGAGATTTGGAAAGGGGAAGCTCGAGGATGGACGTCGCACTTAACGTTATATTTAATGTTCTCGATGCCGACGGCTCGTTGGATGCGCTCGAATGTAATGACTCAAACCAGCAGTATGACGGAACAAACAATATTATAAGCTGTAAGGAGTGGATGGAGACGCCATACAGATTCGTCAGAAACGTGGCTCATGGTAGTAGCCGATTATCAATTCCCGGCCCTAGTAATGATGTGTTTTTGCGTAACGAGCTAACTACAAACGACTCTGATATACTCGGCGTCCGTTTCCTACCGATGAGTTACGCCGGGAGTGGTAACGGGGATGGATGTACACAGGCTTTCCGTATGGCGAGCGGAGGATTCCAGACAGACCATAGAAGAGTCTGGAATTTCTACAGGCGGCAGGACCCCTCGGGCGGTACTCCTCTGGCCAGAATCCTGGGTTTCGACGATTCATCATCCGGTACAACTATTAACGATGCAATAAGGGCGTTTAACAATGACATCAGTGTTGACGAGTCAGTTCAATGCAGACCCCAGTTCGTGATCGTTATTACTGACGGGGACGACTCATGCTCGGGTGACTGTAGCTTCGATAATAATTCTTGTACAGGAATTGCGGCCGCTTCAAATAATTCAAACAGAAGAAGCTCAATACAGGCAGTCAGTAACATTAGGACCTATTTTGCAAGAAACCCGACCACGAGGCAGGTTGACCTGGATGGGGACGGTACTACGGAAACTCAGGTAATAAAGAAAGAAGTCATAGTATTCGTGATCGGTCTTGGTATCACGAACCCTAACGCCGTAAGGGCGCTCCACGGAATGGCCATGGCGGGAGGCACGCATACCACAGGCATAATAAAACATATAGACCCCGCAACGGGTAACCAAATCGGCTCAGTTATCGTCGACCCTGCGAATATTGACAGCGTATTGCCGGGCACTGCGGGTGATAACAAGGAAGTATTCAGGTCTCTTGCAAAGGCTGAAAATATAGATACGGCTCCTGCAAGCGCGTGGCTTACAAATTGTCTGAACCCTGATATAAACGGGCATTGCGATTTAGACACGGTAGATATATTCGATAATACGTTTTTCGACGACGGCCTGCCGTTTACAGACCTTGATATTAACGGAACACCCGATCCGCCCGTAGACTCGAACGCTGACGGCATTGTGGATAACGAAGTAAACGGGTTCGCGTTTCTGGTGAACAGCCCTCAGGAGCTGATTGCCGCGCTGAACGATATATTGACAAGTATTGAGGGCGTGAGCACCTCGGGAGTTTCTCCCGCGGCCCCACAATCCTCGACTGCGGTTGCGCTGAGGGATAGAATATTTCTCTCAATCCTTACCCCCGTAACAGCCGAGAGACTGTGGCAGGGCAGACTCGCTTCTTATGCGTTTGTGGATGATCCCGACAACGTGGGCGGTAAGGTCGTTATAAGAAAACCCGATGGGGGCGAAGACCTTAGCAATGGCAGCGTGGTGGACAGCTTATCGATATTCGATAACGACGGCACATTGAATGAGAACGCTAAGAAGTTTTTCTGGGAGGCCAGTAAGGAGCTTACGGAAAGGGACTTAGCGGTTCAAAACCGTAATCTCTATACGGTAACAGCACCCGACTTGATTGTAGGGGACAATGTGGAAGACCCTCCATTCAGCGGGACCAGCTTCGATACGAGCAGTAATGTAATCAGGTACACTGGACCGCTTGTGCCGCTAAATGATCCAATAAATCCTCTTGACCCGGGACGATTTGGAATCAGTCAGGACGACGTAACGGACCCGATCCCGGAGTTTTGCGTACCTGAAGGAATGGCTGCGACGTTCTGTGAAACCCCTACGGGTAGTATAGATTGCTCTGACGTTACAAACGTAGACTGTATTGCTTGCGTAAAAGATTGTATCAGGGACGAGGTTGTAGATTTCTTAGAAGGCAATACGGGAATACCGACAGTTACTGACCCTATGGGCACACCTACAATAGGGAATTGTGCTAGTGGAGAAGAAGGAACCATGGGATGCGGGTGTCCCGACCCTGAAGATGATAATGAAGACGGGCTGCCCGGAAGCCTGGATATGTGCTCGGTAAGGATGGGTGATATATTCCATTCAAGCCCTGTTATCGTGGGCTCGCCCTCACCGCTATTTTTCGATAGGGGGTTTCAGCAGTTCGCAATCGGGTTCCGTGAGAGATCGGCCGTAGTATATGTCGGCGCGAACGACGGATTCCTGCACGCATTCCACGCTGGTGAATTCATAGATACTTTCGACCCCGGCCTGCCTGCGGGAAAAGAAGAGAACCCCTTTACGCTCGAAGACGAAGTCTTCCCATTTTTCGATGAGGGTACTGGGTTTGAGCTTTTCGGTATAGCAATGCCTACATACCTCCCGGATTCCCTGACTAATCCGGCGTCTCAGGCCGAATCTCCTGCTGAGATAGTATTCGGCACACCGCCTCCACCCGACTTCAGGACGGGGGATTTTAAGAACTTTATTATTGACAATTCCGCTCAGAGATCTTTTTCGGACGGCTCTCCCGTTATAGCCGATGTTTTTATAGATGGTTTTGAAAACGGCTTGCCGGAGAACCCTGAGCTATGCTCCGGCATAATAAGCACACCTGACGGCGACATAGACCTTTGCGGAAGGGAATGGCATACTGTCCTGGTGTCGGGTTCCAGAAACGGTGGCGGAGCGTATATGGCAATTGATATAACAAACCCGGCTTGCGGCAACAAGGACGGCCATGGTACGGATAGCGGCGAATGTGATAATAGTATTTCAGCATTGGGTGAGCACGTAACAGGAACTGGCGCTGTCGAATACCCTGAGCACCTTTGGACGCTATTTGACCGCGATTTCGGTAATACCTGGTCTACTCCTACAATTGGCAGAATAAGACTGACCTTCACTGAAGGGAGCAATACAAAGACTGTTGACAGGTGGGTTATGTTCGTCGGAGGCGGGGCAGACCCGCTCGATATAAACCCGGCAGACGGAGTCAGCTTTGGTAATGCATTCGTAGTCGTCGACCTTGCTACAGGAAAGGAAATATTTAAGTTTCACCCCGTTAATCCGATACCAGGCGGATTGGACGCTCCTAGTGGCATTGACGAGATGGCATGCGACGTTACGTCGAGGGTCGGTGCGTTCGACATAAATGCCGACGGATATATAGACATAGTTTACTTCGGGGATACTTGCGGCAGACTCTGGAGGTTCGATGTTTCAAAGCCAATTGATGTGTCGGGCAGCATCTCCGACAGCGGCCGCGATGGCGGTGCGAGCATAGTAGCCGATGAATGGTCTGGTGAGATAATATTTTGCGCTAACACCGATACCGAATGTTTTAATCAAGGCAACAACACAGTACCTCAGAATAATCTGGAACCCATATTCTTTGCACCTACTGTAGCGCTCGATGACCTGGGCAGAAGGCACGTAATATTTTTGAGCGGTGATCGGAGAGACCCGAGCAATATCACAAAAGCCGGGAAGCTCTATAATATTATAGATAACTATATTCCCGACTTTCTGGCCGGAGGGACTGCCGTCGGGAGTAACCTCACTAAAAGCGCCACCGATTTAATAGACGGTAATCAGGTAATAGATCTCGATCCGCAGAGCGGGGTAGAAGGGCAGTTTATTGCGGTATCTAATGGGAGTTTCAACGTGGACAAAGGCGAATTTTTAGTTGTATTTCCTGAAAACGATTTGGATATATTGACTGATGACGGAGAGAAGGGGTTCGGGGCCCCCGTAGTTATCAACAGAGTGCTGATTTTCACGACATTCGCCCCCGATACGGAGACTGCGAGCGCGTGTACTTCGGGCTCGGGAATCGGCAATATATTCGCAATTGATTTTAATACCGGCGAGCCTGCGCTGATACGTATTCCCGGAGCCACGAATAGCGGCATTCTTAAAGGAACCGAAGCTCAGAACAAGCTCGCTGCCGGAGTTGCAGTGGCAGAGGGTATGCCTACACCCGCGCAGCTTACGTTCGGAGCGCGAGGATCGGTGCTAATGTCCGTGGCTTTCACCGGAGGGCCTATTGCCGGAGGCTCACAGTTCCTTGTGTGGGAGCTTCCCCCGTTCCCGACAAAAACGCAGACGTTATTCTGGGAAGAGCTTCTGTAAAGAGGGCAGGTTTATTGAATAACTTAAACCAAAACCGGGGAGTTACACTTATCGAGATGCTAATTGTCACTTCGGTAATAGCCATTATACTAGCTGCGGCTTCTTCCTATTTCTCAGGTAGTATAGCGCTCCGACGCTCAGTTGATGATATAACGGCCAATGTTGCTACGACGCTTCAGCTGACAAAGCTCCAAGCCGGAAGGAGCGGAGTTGAGCACAGAGTGACTTTCGCAACGTGCGCCACGTTGGATGAAACCGATCCTAATTGTTCGGTTTGCACTAATTACACTGATTATGCCGCCGGTGATGAAGAGTTAAACATAATGGTGGAGAGGGGGGACAGTAACCGCAGCTCCACTATATGGTGTATAAAGTCTGATCAGATAAAAGAGTTTCAATCAGATTTAGACTTTGTTAAGAGCGCTAATATGAGTGTAAACCCACTTGCTGTTTCATTTCTTCCCACGGGATTAAGGAGTGACTTTAGAGATGACGCGGCTGACGAGATAATATCCATAGAACCCTTAGACGGCGCTTCGATAGATAAGTGCGGGCTTATAGAGGTAACCGCAGTAGGCGGCATCCGTGTAGTACACGGGAGATGGGACGGCACGACATGTAACGCAATACTTGACCCTGCGCCTACCCCCGGTCCTACTTGATGATAGGGCTTGTCGGAAAGCGGGATTTATTTAAGAATTAGAAACAGGAGAAAAGCTATGAGATTATTTGCCATAATATCAATATCTATCTTAATTTCGGCTTTTTTGTTTACAGGTAGATATTACTCTGAGACGAGCGTTGATTATCTCTATGTAGGGCTGCCTTCAAGTCCCCTGTCTGACGAGGATTCGGGAGACGACCTTGAGGATCAATTAACCACCGATCAGGAAGGAGATTCCAGGGGCAGCGGTAAGAGCGATGAGGCTCCGCAGAGTAAGGGAAATGAGCGTTACGAGGACTGGTACGAGCCTGAGTAGGTTTATGAGTAATAAGCGCAGGAAGGTTTTGACGTTTGGTGGAATATTAAAAAAGCGTTAAAATCCGGCTCTTTTAGTCCTTTATTTCTCAACTATATAGTAGTAATTTATCGGGTCGTGCGGGAGCTCCTTAATTTCAATTTTCGTAAAACCCGCTTCTGTGAGCATATCTGTTGCTAGCTCCTTACCCCACATGGCGCCAAGCCCTTTCCCGTCCTGAGCGAGTGATACACTCATACAGTGCATGCATGAGGTCGTATATAAAAGAGTCGCCACAGGGTGGTCCATGTTGTTATGAACGTGGCTTGAGCCTGCAATATCCTGCATGAAATAAATCCCTTCGTCTTTGAGAGCTCTCTCAATATTGGTAAGCACGCGCGCGGGGTCTGCCTGGTCGTGTACCGCGTCAAAGGTCATAATCAGATCAAACTTTTTTTCGTCATTAAACTCGGCTACGTTTTTTGCCTCAAGATTAATGTTGTTAAGCCCAAGCTCTTTCGCCCTCTCCTTACCCCGCTCTATGGCCTCGGGTGATAAGTCATAACCTTTGAAACGGCTATTCGGAAACTCCTTTGCCATCTGAACCATGGCGTATCCGCTTCCGCACCCTACGTCCAGCACCCTGATCCCTGCCTCTAGTTTTTCCCTGAGACCCGGAACCAATGGTAGTAAATCATCTATGAGCGGCGCAATTACAGTTTGAAGGCTTTCCTCAGACATCACTTCGTGAAAACGCTCATAGGCCTCATAGGGCACGCCGCCGCCCTTCCGGAAGCAGTCGACTATCTGACTTTCCACACTACCGAGGAGAGATATCCACTGGCTCGTAACCGCTATATTGTTGGGGACGGCAGCTCGGGTAAGCCAGGCAGAGTATTCGTCAGGGAGTGAATAGGTGTTGTTTTCGTGATCGTGCTCTATTATCGCGCCCGTGGTCATGGCTCCGAGCCATTCCCTTACATAACGCTCGTTTAATCCCGCGGCTTCGGCAATCTCCGGACTCGTTGAGGGCGGGAGGCCGCTCATGGTATCGAATAATCCAGTTCTGTGGCCGACTGAAATCATTAAGCAGAGCGCGCCGTTATTTAATATAGTTAACATTTTTTCAGCAAATTGCTCAGATCGGTTCTCGTTAAATTGTTTGTTGTCAGTACGGGGCATGATTAAATCCTCCTGTTCCTGAATTCATAAGATATTCCCTATGGCATTATAAAATAGTAAGAGCGGTATGTCATGTGCTATATATATGAACTTCCCTTGTTGATCGAAAGCTATAATTGCGTTTGTCCGGTAATCTAGGTTAGTATTTATTAGCTTGATTATAGATTTGTTCAAATTGATGGAGGAGAATATGAGTGATAGAGTCTATATCGGTGTTTTGGACGACGGGCCATACATCGTGGCTGGATTGGAAGAGCTGAGAAATTCTAAGGACGAAAACCTTGAGATAAGCGGTAAAGCCGCTCTCTGCAGGTGCGGGGCCTCCGCCAATAAACCCTACTGCGACGGGACTCACAAAAAGATCGGGTTCACAAATAAGATAGAAAAGGACGAGACTGAGCGTCCGTGTCCGGAGGGTAAGAGCCGGATATGCGTACTGCATAACGGTCCCTTGGAGGTCTCAAATTCAATAGCACTAAAGGTTAAAGATGAAATGAATCTCTCAGAGGACAACCCCTATTACCTCTGTCGATGCGGGGCTTCGGAGAATAAGCCCTTCTGCGACGGCTCACATAAGAGAATCGGTTTTTCAGACGATAAAAATTGACTATGATAATTGACAGTGAAGGAGAGAATAAATGGTGTTAACACCCTCGACTATGCTTCCGCTCGGTACTAAGGCGCCGGATTTTACTCTTTGGTGCGTCGTAAATGAGCAAGAGTATAGTTTAGATGATTTGAAGTCCGATAAGGCGACTGTAATCATGTTCATCTGTAACCATTGTCCTTACGTTAAGCACGTGCAAAACGGACTGGTCGATCTGGCAAACGATTACACACAAAAAGGCGTATCGTTCGTTGCAATAAACTCAAACGATGTGGATAACTACGCCGAAGACTCACCCGAGAACATGAAGCTCGTAGCCGAGCGTATCGGATACACATTCCCTTACCTCTTTGACGAGAGTCAGGAGGTTGCGCGGGCTTATGACGCGGCCTGCACCCCCGATTTCTACATATTCGACGCCGAGCTTTCCTGTGTGTACAGGGGACAGATGGACGATTCGAGACCGGGTAACGGAAAGGCGGTAACGGGTGAGCATATTAGAGATGCGCTCGACAGGCTGCTGGACGGAGAGTCCGTAAACCAGGAGCAGCTACCGAGCATCGGCTGCAATATTAAGTGGAAATAAAGCCTCTCAATCAAAATTGCTGGTGGTAGTGTTTACCTTTTGATATACATGCTGATAAGAAGGGTCAATGTTTTTCACCCTCATCCTTTTTATCCCACTCCCTAATCTTCATGAATTCTTCGCTTAGTCGTTCCATGGTTTTAAACTCATAGTCTCCAGACTCAATCGCTGCTCTTCCTAATGTGAGCAAGGCCTCGCCTGCGTTGTCGATCATGCTTAGGACCTGGCCGGGCCCGGAGTACTCGATTAAATTCTCGGTGCTCCCCTGGTCTAATAGCACGAACCCGTTTTTTTCCAGGTAGAACTTAAAACCTATCTCAAATCCAAAGTATACGGACAAATAAACAACGCCGTCTTCCCTTGTCCCGATAACGTAGCTCGAATCGTCAAGCGAGAACCTCAGCTGAAGGTTGTCGTCTCTGTAGTAAGCCTCCTTATCGGCTAATCTTACTAACTCTTCAATTGCGTGTATCAGTTTCTCTGCTTTCATCGCGTCCTTTTGCTCTTAGATACCTGGCATTTACTATCGTAGACTATAGCGGAGCTCGAATATAGTCTAATTCGCGGGGCGGAAAGTATTTTACAATGAATACGATAGGGTTGGTGTGAATGGGTGTTCTGCTTAATTGAGATAGTTTACCATTATCCTTTCTATTTGAGAGAGCTCGGATTAAAAAGTGACATACCGTCTTTATTGAATTCACCAATGATCTTCTGTCCTTCCGGTGAGGTGACCCATCCGATAAAGGCCATGGCATAGATATAATTTACGTCAGGGTGTAGTGAGGGATTAACTGCTATTATGCTGTAGGGATTAATAAGACTTTTATCGCCTTCATTTAGGACGATAAGGTTTATTTTATCCTTATTGGCAATATAGGTGCCCCGGTCAACAAGGCAGTAGGCTTTTTTCTCATCAGCTATTTGAAGGGTATATCCCATTCCCCCGCCTGTTTCAAGGTACAATGCACCCTGAGGTTTAATTCCGGCTGTTGCCCACATCTCCTCTTCTTTTATATGCGTTCCTGAATTGTCTCCACGTGAAGTAAAGGGGTGTTTATTATCCGCTATTTTCTTAAAAGCATTCGGAGCCGTCTCTCCGCCTATATTCGCAGGGTCGTCCGGTGGCCCAACGATAACAAAGTCATTGTACATGACGCTTCGCCGGTTTACCCCAAAACCGTTTTTTATAAATTCATTTTCTGCCTCAGGCGAATGAACAAAAACAATATCCACATCTCCGTCTTCCGCTAATTTCAGCGCTTTGCCACTTCCAACAGCAATCACATCTACCTTTATATTCAATTTTTCTTCAAAGGGTGTCAAAAGAGCGTAAATCAGCCCTGTATTTTCCACAGATGTCGTAGTTGCCATCTTGAGAGATTTGTTTACGCCGCTAGCTTTTTCTTTGTCCTCTGCATAAGCTCCCTCACAGAGTGAAATAAATCCAAATACAAAAACCGCTGATAATATTAAATACTTCATGGCTTAGCTCTCTGTGTTTTTGCTTGCCTTTCTTTTGAACTGCTTTCCCTTTCGGTTTGCACAGCCTTATTTTAAATAATTAGCACTGTTTTGTATTTTGGTCAATGGCCCGCGTCACCAATTGCCGACATAAGACACGCATAAATAATTGTTGAAATCTTGGGATTAGTTGCTTTCAATTTCATAACAATTTCTCGACTGAGCTAGTTCTGGTATTTCTATAGCCGCTTGAATTAGCCATCCGCTAGACTATTATCTTAGCTTGAGCAACGATTAGTGTAGAGAGGACATGACAAAAGAACCTGTTTTTATCTCCTTAATGCCCATCACGGGCATACCGGAAATCCAAGAAGGCGACGATCTTGTGAGCCTCGTATCCGAAGCGGTATCTGCCCTAGGTCTTAGAATCGAGGACGGGGATGTGCTGGTATTTGCTCAGAAGATAGTATCGAAATCAGAAGGCCGTATTGTCGATTTAAACGACGTGACGCCGAGCGGTTTTGCCAAAACTCTGTCAAAAGAGGTTAGTAAAGACCCGAGGCTCGTTGAGGTGATACTTAGCGAGACCACGAAGATTATTAAAATGGATCAGAGAAAGCCCGAGAAAGGGAGGCTGATTGTGGAGACTCGGGGAGGAGTGATATCGGCTAACGCTGGCGTGGACGCTTCCAACGTTACCGGGGGTGATAAAGTGACTCTATTGCCCGTTGACTCGGACGAATCTGCCCGGGAACTGGCAAAAGGGTTTAAGGGTCTGGGCGGCGCCGAAATAGCCGTAATAATTACAGACACAGTTGGGAGGCCGTGGCGGGACGGGCTTGTGGATATTGCCATAGGATGTGCGGGAATAAGGGCGCTTAAGGACTACAGGGGAGAGACAGATTCAAAAGGGTTTGAGTTGAATGCAACTGTTATGGCTATTGCCGATGAGATATCCTCAGCCGCGGGGTTACTCATGGAGAAGACAGATTCGGTGCCCGTTGTGATCGTTCGGGGTTATGATTTTGAAAAAGGCGGTACCGGGGCAAAGGAGCTTATAAGGGACCCTGAATACGATTTATTCCGTTAACCAGGTATAAATATTGATCTCTGGTTTCTCAACCTGTAGTTACTTCTTGGTGATATAATTAGCTTAACAATGGAAGTTATATCTAATTTAATCAGACGGAGATATCTCTCCGCAATTTTTATATTCATATTCTCGTTTCTTTTGTTCTCTCCTTCACTCATAAACGGCTTTGTATGGGATGACGTAGAGGTGATATCGAAGAGTCAGGTCTCTTTCGATGCCTTAAACATTATTAATGTAATCGTCCCTCCTGTAGATAAGAATAAGGAGGCCCGTTATTACCGCCCTGTTCTATACACCTCGATGGTTACGGACAAGGGGTTTTGGGGTGTGAGGCCTTTTGGGTTTCATCTGAGTAATTTGTTGTTCTTCTCGATCTCGGTGGTTCTCTTGTATTTCATGATCATTTCTCTTTTAAGAGGACTGAATAAAGAATACGCCAGGCCTGCGGCGTTTGTCTCTGCGTTAATATTCACAGTCCATCCAATACATGTGGAATCGGTATCGTGGGTGGCGGGTAGGACGGACGTGCTGTGCGGACTGTTCTTCTTTCTAGCCGTACTGTGCCATGTTATATCTCAGAAACATTTTTGGCTTTTAATTCTTACCGCGCTTAGCTTCTCGCTGGCACTACTGTCCAAAGAGGTCGCCGTTACGTTTGTGGCCGTCGTGTTTGTGTACGATCTTCTGAGCGGGCGGCTGATAAAGCGGGGCAGTATAGGGAGATACCTGGTCTATATAGCTTTACTGATCCTCTATTTCTATCTGAGGGGAAGGGCGTTTATGAATATTCCTGAAGTTGGAGAAGCTGTAATTTCGGGTGTAGCCCCCGAGGTTCCGGGCGGCACTGAGCAAGTTCAGGAAGTCTCGAAAAGCGTAGTTTACTTAGAAGCTCTAAAAACGATATTCAACTCGACCCTTATATATATAAACAAGCTCATTTTTCCATACAACCTAAACGCCTTCATCTCGCGAGTGCCGAAGGGGACTTACAATACGGCTGCCGCATGTTTTCTTGCAGCAGTTCTCGGCATTGTAGGTATATGGTCGGTAATTAAGAGGGAGAATGTGACTGCTTATAGCATATCGTGGGTCTTGATTACACTGAGCCCGTCTCTCATTGTTGCAGTGTATCCTATTGCCTCAACACCTATTGCCGAGCGGTATCTCTTTATACCCTCTGCGGGGTTCTGCCTGCTTTCGGGCTATCTGCTTATTCAAGCAGGTAGGAGAGTAGAGCTTAGGAGGCTGGCCTGGGCTATGGGCGTTTTTATAGTAGCGGTATTTGCGATATTAACAGTGCAGAGACAGGCTGTTTGGCACAACGACCTGTCACTCTGGCGGGACGCAACTCAAAAATCCCCCTATAATTCGCTGCCTCACACGAACTACGGGCTTGCGCTCTCAAACGCAGGTGCTTTCGATGAAGCCATAAGAGAATATAGGATTGCCCTATTGCCCGAGATGGGCGACAGCCCGAGGGGTAAGTCCGTTACCGCCAATAACCTCGGCCTGGTATATATCGAAAGAGAGGATTACCCGCGGGCTGAAAGCTGGTTCAATAGAGCGCGGGAGTTCGACCCGAGTAACGGTAGGACTTACTACCACCTGGGACTGGTATCTTTTATAAATGGTGAGCTGGGAGGACCACCGGACAGCTACACGCAGGCAGAGGAATATTTGCGGCAGGCCCTTAGTCATTACTACAGTTTCGGTAAAGCGAACCTTCTTCTTGCGAAGATTTATATTCAACTGGGTGAAATTGAAAAAGCAAAGAATGAGGCTGAAACCGCTGTCCGGAGCGGGCTGCCGGATGTGTTACTCGATCAGGCCCGAGATATCCTGAAAGTAGATGATAAGAGAAGTGGCCAGTAACCATATGACCACACATAAAAACAGCCACTTGTCTTTGAGAAGCGCCTCGGTCGGGTCGCCGCTTTTATCCGTTTGTACGAGATACATGTAACGAAGGATCCCGTAGCAGGCAAAAGGGATAGTAAACAAGAATATCTTTGACTCAGAGTCCACGACATATATCGAGTAAGTCACCAGTGCCGAAGTCGCGAAGATTCCAAGCGCCGTATCTAGAAACTTTTCATTATAATGTGCTAGTACTTTTCTGAACTTTACCCTGTTATTTTTAACCATGGCGAGTTCAAAGCGCCTCTTCCCGAATACAAGCAGTAAAGACAGAAGAAAAGTCGTAAGCAGAAGCCAGCTTGTAACCTCGATCCCTGATGCCAGACCGCCGGCTTCGATCCTGAGCACAAAGCCGATGGCTATAATAAATGCATCTACGATTACTATTCTTTCAAAATAAAGGGAATAAAGGAGGCTGAGTACGAGATACACCACTGTAATCAATAAAAATCCCTTATTAACTAAAAAACTCAGTACAAGTGAAATGATGAGAGTTATGATAGCAAGTACTGCCGCCTCTGTGACACCTACTCTGCCCGATGCAAGCGGTCGCAGCTTCTTTTTCGGGTGGAGCCGGTCGGATTCTATATCCGATATATCGTTTGTAATGTAAGCGGTGGAGGACGCCAGTGAAAAGGCAAAGAAAGCCAAAACCATGCTGATAACCATTTCAGAGCTAGTAAACAGCACCCCTCCGAAAAAAGGGGGGGCCAGCACGAGGAGGTTTTTAAGCCACTGCTCGGGTCTTAACAGGTACATACAATCTTTAATGAGTCTAGGCATCTGAAATAGCATTCTACAGCTTTTCCAGGAGATAGCAAAGCTTGTGTAAATATATGTATACTAGTGGTATGCGAACAAACGAAAGCGATTTTTTTGTGAAGATCGCTCACCGGGGCGCAAGCGCTTACGAGCCTGAAAACACTCTGCGTTCTTTTAAAAAAGCCATTGATATGAATGCCGATTTGATCGAGTTTGACGTGAGATGCTCTCAGGACTCTCGTCTCGTTATCATACACGACAGGAAGGTCGATCGTACTACCGATGGCTCGGGGCTGGTGGAGCATAAGACGCTTTCCGAATTAAAAGAGCTGGACGCCGGTAACGGGGAGAAGATTCCGACGCTCGAAGAAGTGTTTGAGCACTTCGGAGGTAAAACCAGGTTCGCAATCGAGCTTAAAGAAAACAGTGTTGAGGATAAGGTTGTAAAACTAATAAAAAAACACGGTTTGGCGGAAGATAGTTTTGTAATATCCTTTAAGCCTAACCGTCTTAAAGTGATTAAGTATCTTGAGCCTTCTATCCAAACGGGCCTGATATCGTTTTCATCTTTAAATTTTATAAAGAATGCCCTTAACTGCGGCGCAGACGCGGTCGCCCCGTTTCACTGGTTCATTTCGGATAATACCGTCCGGAAGGCTCGTGAAAGCGGGCTACATTTATTCACATACGTTGTAGACGAGTTCCTAAAAGCCAGGGAGCTTAAGGGCAGGGGGGTACAAGGCATAGTTACTAACAGGCCGGATATCCTGTAGATCCGCCCATAAGATTATGACTTCCTATTAACATCCTCCGCGCTAACAAGATCTGAGGTTCAATTGTCGGGGGCGGTGTTAAGTCTTTGCAAGAAGCCCTGCGGATATGACGGCGAATCCTACGCCTGCAATCTCCCTCGGCCCCAGGCGCTCTCCCAGAAATATAAGCGCAAGCACGACGGTAAGCGCCGGATAGATGGCAGATAGGGGCACGAGAACCGAAAGCTTTGCGTATTTAAGAGCTAATATAAAGAGCACCGTGCCAATACCCCAGATGAGCCCCATAAGAAGGGCCGGGAAGTTGATCGAGAAGTTTGTGAAAATCGTGTCCCTGTAGAAAAGAACGAAAGTGGTAAAGACACTGAGAGTGCCGATCGCTTCAAAAAAGTAGACGCGGTGTGGGATGTCTTTAAGTGAGCCCAGCTTGCCAAAGAAGCTCCCGAGAGCGAAACAAATTGTTGCAACTATAGTCAGCAAATACCATCTTTCAATCATACGCCGCTCCTTTTACATCTTGGTTGTCTGCAAAAATACCCAGAGATTACAATTACTGATAAAAGCATTTTACTGCATTCATATGTTGTTTCATAGATTCTTATATTGTAGTCCGGTGGGAGCTTATTCTGTAACCGTTATAGGAAGGATATCCAATTAGCGCTAATGTACTAATGGGTACATAGTGATTGTACCGGTCGGTCCGTATTGTTAACATAGGATTAACAACTTCTGAATATAGGCTTAATTGTTATGTGTTGTAATGATAATGCCACCTAATATCCGGGCCGTAACCCTCCCCCTAACCCCTTGTGTCCGGAACGGGTACAAGGGGTCTTTTTTGGCTAACAGGGGATGATTGAGAAATCATACCCCGTCTTCTTTTTTGTATCTTAGTAGGTGCTTAACACTGTTGTATTAATTATTAAAAGCTATGGTAGTACGTCATATTCTGAATTAAACAGGGTATCTATTGCTAAACTGAGATTATCGGAGGCCAATAATATGAGTGAAATAAATGGATATGCCCCTGGTACTTTCTGCTGGCCCGAGCCTGTAGCATCTCAAAACGACAACTTTTACGCAGCGCTCATCAGCATTTACGATGTGGTGCAGTCATAAGAATTTACTTAAGTGATTTCTTTCTTGACGTTTGTCTGGTTTTTACGTGAAAATCAGGCGGCTTATTTTTTATCCATTCCACGAACTTTCTGATATTATCGTTCTTAAGGATTCTGTCGATCGTACAGTAGTAGTTGTATAGAGCTCCCTCTCGGTGAAAGTAGCGTGTATCTGCCTGTGACACACCCGGTGCAGCAGCACTATTTCACGGCCTTTAAGCGAGCGGGGTATCAAGTGGTGCTTACTCGGCTTTTCGGGAAGCTCACGCCCGCATAGAGGGCATACTCCGTTTTCATCCATAAATTACAATATACTTGATCGGGCTCTATCTATTAAGGATGCTTAAGTAGGATCTGACTAACCGGATTTTATTCTTAGAGCATCTGCCTTTTCTTTATAAACGGCGTGTGTATCTGGTCTTTTTTATAGTTTCCGGTAAGGGCGTACATCACGATATTGATACCGAGCCTAATTGCCAACTCTCTTTGCGATTCGCCCCCGGGTATACACTCAAATTCCCACTTCCCGAATTCATCTTCTGACCAGGCGCCGCCCAGGTCGTTTCTGGAATAAAAAACCGAAGTACGGTCTTCATCCGTGAAAGTAATCCCCTCTAAGTGGGGCGATACTAATTTTCGACCGCCTGCTGAGTGGAGGAGATAAAAAGATTTATATACCACGTGGTCCTGAGGAAGCTTGGTAAGTTGAATCTCAGGAATAATATATTGAAACTCCTTTCTGATCTGGGCATCAAAAACACTATCCCTTGACCCCGATACATCATCTACGATCAGCGTCCCCCCTAGTTTTAAATATTTCCTGAGGTTCCTTCTCTCTTCCTCGGTGAAGGGCTCAAAGCTTCCTTCGCCTGCTAAATATAGAAATGGGTACTGAAACAAGTCTGAGTCGCCCAGTTTAAGCACCTTTTTGTCAAAGGAGGTTTTTATGCTGGTTCTGAGCTCAATCGAGCTCAGAAGTCTTTTATGTGCCCTCGGTCTTGGATCCCAGTCGCCTTCGTAAGAAAGCTGAGCGAAATGGAACGTCGACCCTTCGTTGAAGCCCAATAGGGGAAGCGAAAGGGCGCATACTGCAAACGAGAACGCGTTTCTTATGAATCTTCTTCTGTTTAACACTCTGAAATAATATAGGGGGGATTACCGCAACCTGTCAAGCGGATATAGAAAACCGGCTTCTATACCATTACCCGAAACAGCGGGCATTAGAAAAGAAAAATTGTGTTACTACCTAGAGCGGCAACTCAAAAATTAATGTTTATAACTAAGAGGACAGCTATTCGCCGCCAGCCTTAACTACACTTGTTGCCTGAGGACCCTTTGGTCCGTCGGTTATCTCAAACTCTACGGCTTCACCCTCTGTAAGGCTCTTATACCCGTCCCCTTGAATAACACTGTAATGGACGAATACGTCCTTGTCTATCTCATCGGACTGGATAAATCCGTAGCCTTTTGAACTGTTGAACCACTTAACTGTACCCTGCATAAAACGAACTACCTCCTAAATTCTAATTCGAGCCTTACTATCGCACGATTTGTCAGATTTGTCAAATGATATTTTTTTGCGTAAATGTTTGATAGCGAGCGGTGTTTACGTTAGTTTAATGTTCCTATGTTAGATAAGAGCAAGATTGAGATATATAGAGGGGAATTCCCAATAGTGAAGAGCTCCGTATATTTGGATCACGCGGGTGTAGCGCCTGTCCCGCTCAGGGTGAAAACTGAAGTGGCAGGGTTTTTAAAACGCGCTTCGGAGAAGGCAATACTCGACTATGATTCATGGATGGACAGGGTGGAAGAGGTAAGGGCTGCCTCAGCCGCGCTGATAGGGTCTGATAACGGAGAAATAGCTTTTATAAAAAACACTTCTCACGGTATCTCTCTCGTGTCGGGCGGACTTGAATGGAAAGAGGGAGACAATGTTATAGTTACAGATAAAGAGTTCCCGGCCAATGTATATCCCTGGCTCGATCTGAGAAGAAAGGGGGTCGAAGTAAGAATCGCCCCTTTTAAAGACGGCCAAATAAGTATAGAGGATATTGAAAAGCTTATGGATTCCGGCACCAGAGTTCTGTCTGTAAGCTCGGTCCAGTCCGTAAACGGATTTCGGATTGATCTTAAGAGGCTCGGGGAGCTTTGCAATAACCGCGGGGCCCTCTTGTTCGTAGACGCTATTCAGAGCCTGGGTGCAGTACCAATGGATGTAAGGGATTTCGGTGTGGATTTTTTGGCCGCTGACGGACATAAATGGCTTCTTTCGCCCGAAGGCGCCGGGATATTTTACTGTAAGAAAGAACTATCCTGGACTCTGGAGCCTGGCTTGATTGGTTGGATGTCGGTTGAAAGAGAAAACGATTTTGAAAATATTGAATATAAACTGAAACCTGATGCGGGAAGATTTGAAGAGGGCTCTTACAACGTTATGGGTATCCACGCGCTGGGTGCTTCACTGGACATGATATCCGAAATTGGAGTAGGTGAGATTTTTGAGCGGATTCTCGGCTTGGGAGAGTTGATAATAGCCCATGCCGATAAGAGGGGTTTTGAGATAAAATCTCCACGGGATGCTCTTCAAAGAGGAGGTATCGTATCGTTTACAGGTGACTTCGATCTAGCGGACGTTCGGGATAAGCTAATGAAATCAAATATAGTGATAAACCAGAGGGGAGGTGCTCTGAGATTGGCTCCCCACTTTTACAATACCGAAGAGGAGATTCTGATATTTTTTAGCGAGCTTGATAAAATACTAGGGGCTGCCTGATTAATTGAGAAACACGGACCTGAGAATGTCTGAATCCGTGGTTGAGAAACACAGCCACTATACATTTGCCGATTAAGAGGCTATGCACTCTTAGTGAATTTAATCAGACCGCTCGGCTGGATTATAGCTCCACTTGTATTCGTATTTGGGCCTTATTTCTCTGGCGCCGGCATCACTTATATTGCGGCTTTACAGATCATGCTGCTTTCTATTCCTTACTGTGTAACCCTCTACGGGATTAACGATGTATACGACTATGATTCCGACAAGCTAAATCCCCGAAAAGATATGTAGAGCTGACAAAGAGAGATAAAGGGCTAGTTAGAAAGTTTTCAATTTATATTTCGGGAGGGCTTTTATTGAGCTCGGCCCTGTCTTATAATCCGCAAAATGTATTATGTATGATTTTACTCATAGCTCTTTCTTATTCCTATTCTGTGCCCCCGGTAAGGTTAAAGGAGAAGCCCCCTCGATTCGATTTCAAATGGGGAGCTGTTCTTTGTGGTTTGCGAGCTAGGTTACAGCTACGGCGGGGATGTGTGGATCATACCCCTTAAGATATATTTGGTAGCGATGTGTGTTATGGGTATTCATAGCTTCGGCTCTGTAATGGATTACAGTATCGATAAGAAAGCGGGGTACAGGACTTTTGCAGTGTTATTGGGTAAACGAACAGCGTCGTTTTTCGCTTTTACGACGTTCGTATCTTCAATCCCCTTCTCGAATATCGAGACGGCTGTGATTATCTATTATTTCATATACTGCAGCGTTCTCCTTCTGATAGCGGTCGTCATACCTTCGGAGAAGCTCGCGCTCTACCTCTTCAGATTGATATTCGTGGGTTTTATCGTAACGGCCACAGCTTTTATCACACCTTATCTTGCAAAGGCATCCTAAACAGCAACTATAATCAGGGTGCCCGTCCGATTCTAAATAGCCCGCGGTAAAGAACTGCAAACTCTAGTAAAATACTGTAATTTAATAAAAGAATCTGGCCCCTGCTATACCTAATACGGTTCCTACCAGGATGCCGTAAACCAAGTGGCCCACGAAATGGCCGATCGCCACTTGAGGGCCCGCCTCTCTGAACTGCTCAAGGGGATGGTGCTCAGCGACGGCTATTACCAAAATGAAGCCGAACGCGACACCGTGGAAGACCCCTATCAAGGCTCCTTCACCTATATAAGCCACAATCGAGGCTGGCGAAAAAAGGCTAATGAGCAGCGCGTAAACAAACGCGATGAGAATTCCCACAATAAAGTGAAGGACCAGTCCCGGCGTGAAGGAGTTGTCATAGGAGCCTGTGAGCATACTGCCGATTGCCCTTATCATAGGAGCGGGGGCTATCCCCGTTCGTGTAATGCCCCAGAGCACGATGCTCATTCCCGCAGTCGCCACAATACCTGCAATAATTGTTGCTATAACAGGATTCATAGTGATACCTCCTTAGATGGTGCATGGGCTCTTCTATTGTTATACTGCCCCCGTGTACAGCTATAATCTCCTTACTGATTTGCTATATGTAAAACGCCCGGTTCTACTCGAGGCCTGATACGTCCTCCTAACTGAACATTCGTTCTAATAATTAAACTTCCTTATTAATAAGATGATATAGTGCACAGCGGGGTTCTTTCAAGTATTTTTTAAGCTCTGTGTAAAATCGATTGACATAGTTTTTAATGTATAGATAATAATTCAATCTCAGTTAGTTGAATGCAGGGGGTATAAATGAGTAATAAAAAGAGTACGAACGGAAAAGAGGTAACCTTTAGAAAATTCTCTTCCTTAGTAGTTGAAGGCGCCGACAGAGCGCCCAACCGCTCAATGCTAAGAGCTGTGGGCTTTAAAGACAAGGACTTTAAAAGGCCTGTCATAGGGATTGCCTCTACCTGGAGTATGGTGACCCCGTGTAATATGCACATAGACAAGCTCGCTCGTGATGCTTCACAGGGGGCGGACAAAGCCGGGGCGAAATCTATAATATTCAATACTATTACGGTATCTGACGGTATATCCATGGGTACTCCGGGGATGAGATACTCGCTTGTTTCCAGGGAAGTGATTGCAGATTCGATCGAGACTGTTGCGGGAGCCGAAGGGTTCGACGGACTGGTTGCAATAGGGGGGTGTGATAAGAACATGCCCGGGTGCCTTATAGCAATGGCCCGTCTCAATCGTCCGGCTGTCTTCGTATACGGCGGCACTATTATGCCCGGAAACTATAGGGGACGGGATGTCGATATAGTCTCGGTATTCGAAGCAGTTGGGGCGCACGCGAATAAAGATATTTCAGACCGTGAGCTTAAGGCGATCGAAACAAGCGCGATTCCGGGACCGGGCTCGTGCGGCGGTATGTACACAGCTAATACTATGGCCTCTGCTATAGAGGCTCTCGGGATGAGCCTTCCGAACAGCTCCGCACAGGCTGCTATATCCAAAGACAAGGAAAAGGACTGCAAAGACGCCGGGGCCGCAGTGATGAACCTGATCAAGAAAAGCATACGTCCGAGCGATATCATGACTAAGAAGGCATTTGAAAACGCAATTACGGTTGTTATTGCGCTCGGGGGCTCGACAAACTCAGTCCTACATTTGCTTGCCATGGCGGACGCAATGGACGTTAAGCTTACAATTGATGATTTTACGAGAATCGGCAAGAAAACCCCGGTATTGGCCGACTTAAAACCAAGCGGCAAGTATTTGATGGCGGATTTCTGCAAGATCGGCGGTATTACGCCGCTTCTCAAGACGCTTCTCCGAGCAGGTCTTCTGCACGGGGACTGTCTTACGGTCACGGGAAAAACAGTGAAAGAAAACTTACGTACCACGGGAGCGTACCCAAAGGGACAGGACATAGTACACCCGCTTACAAAACCCATAAAAGAAGATAGTCATATTGTTATTCTGAGAGGCAATCTGGCTCAGGAGGGCGCCGTCGCGAAGATATCGGGCCATGAGGGTCACTCATTTACGGGGAAAGCCATAGTATTTGATTCTGAGGAAGCTAGTCTTAAAGCGATATTAAGCGGCAGGGTAAAGGCTGGTCACGTAATAGTGATTCGCTACGAAGGGCCAAGGGGAGGTCCGGGAATGAGGGAGATGCTGGCCCCTACGTCGGCTGTCATGGGTAAGGGGCTCGGAAGCGATGTAGCGCTGATTACGGACGGCCGTTTTTCGGGGGGCACGCACGGGTTCGTTGTAGGCCACATTACCCCTGAAGCTAGTGACGGCGGCGTGATTGCCATAGTCAAAAACGGTGATGAAATCACAATCGACTCTCTAAAGCAGGAAATCAATCTTAAGGTATCAAAAGCGGAAATCAAGAGAAGGCTCGCCGCCTGGAAAAAACCAAAGCCAAAGGCGAAACGGGGCGTGCTGGCCAAGTATGCAAGGCTCGTATCTTCTGCCTCGGAAGGAGCGGTTACAGACAGAGGGGATTGACCCGGCAGCTTGTCAGGGTATTAATCTCTATGCCTCATTTCCAAATATTCCCTGAGAGCGGCCGAGTTGTTATATGTCTGTTCTTTCGATGCAAACACGAAAGTGAGGGTCTCGTTACCGAGCATCTCAAGTATAGATTTTAGTACCTCCGGATTCGCGTCAAGCTCAGCAAAATAACGCTTCTTGAATTCTTCCCATTTTGAGGTCTCATGATTGAACCACTTCCGGAGCTCGGTTGAAGGCGCGGCGTCCTTAAGCCATAAGTCCACCCGGGCTTTTTCTTTGGACAAACCCCTGGGCCATAACCTCTCGACAAGCACTCTCTGCCCATCGCTCTCTTCAGGTTTTTCATATACGCGCTTTAGCTTAATGGGCATAGATCCTCGATGGGATGCGTTGATATTGCTTATCTTCGTATGGGGAAATGCTTATCTCACTCCGAGCTATTCCAGAACTCCGGTATCCGTGGCGAGCATAAGCTTCCAGTCCTCTATAAAAGCAACACCGTTTTCATCCCGCGCATCAAATATATTCAAGTGGGACGTTAAATAGTAAAGGCGCTCGATATTATTTTTTTCAGACACGCCTATGTTAGCGTCCGAGAACCTCTGCTGAAGATAAAACGGCGGTATAGACTGGTTATATAATGTAACCTTGACACTCTCCACCTGTGCCAGTGTAGCCGGGTCAAGAGTCACTAAATATTCGACTAGGTCGGCGCCCGTAAGTGAGAGGTCGGTGTAATACGGGTCGAACTTGGCGTCTCCGGGTATCTCAGCAAGTTCCCTGACAAAAGGAGAAGGGTTATTGAAAAAGAACTCGGGGTCAAAGCCAATGGGTCTCAGGCGGTTATTCTTAATTGTAAAGACGCGTCTCAGGAAACTGGTTGTTATATTGCCGTTTGAGTCGGCAACTACTTCCTGATATATCTGCACTTGGTCCTGATCAGTTATTTGCTGATAGTGTGGTTGAAAAGCCTGAGGGTTCTCCAGTAAAAGCTCAGTCGGCAGCACAGGACCATCCACACCTTCAATTATTGCGCCCACGCCGTTCGTCAGGCCCGATGCCCATAGAATATTACTTTGGCTATCCATGACCGTGAACTCTAAAAAGGCCCGCCTGAAATTGACTCCAGAAGGCAGGTAGTGGCCGGCTTTATTTGTAACCTTCACTATGGCTTGTAACTGGCCCCCGGGCGTGATTTCGAGCGATTCGATATCAAGCTCGGCTGTCTGGTTACGGGCCATCTCGAGGAACGACTCTCTTGCTGTCGTAAGGGGTTGCTCTGTAGCAACTCCCGACATGATATCGATCTGCCGAATACCCAGTATAAGAGGGAACTCCTGGAACATCTCGTTCAGAAATACATTTAGTCCGTGTAGAGAATGACGGGCGTATTCAGTCCGCTCTCTTAGCCTGATCTCGCTGTCGGGAACTCGGTTCTGTACGGGCGGAAGCCGATCGTCTTCTATATTCGCGATTTTAAACTCCAGGTTCTTTCCGTGAAAGGTCCTTGGCATGTGGCAGCCCTGGCAGGTTTCGTTTAACCGTCTGCCGGGTGCGTAGTCGCTGTTGAGCCATTCCAGGTGAGTGGTCTGCTCGAAGCTGAACCCGAGGAGGTCTCCCTGATTGGTCACTATCGGCAGGAGGATGTTATGGCAAGTGCCGCAGAGGTCTGCATCAAGCGTCTGAGAGCCAAACTCAGGATTAATACCAAGGGAATTCCTCATCGGCTGAGTAACCACCTGTCTGTATGGGCCGTAAATTTCATCGGGGGATCCGGTAATGAAATTCCCTGTATAGATGTTTTCTGTGCCGAACCCTTCACTTACAATATGGTGACAGACGGTGCACGAAATGCCGTCGCGTGCCAGCGCACCATAGCGCTGAAGCTCCGTACTATCGGCTCCGGGCCACTGGGTTACGGCGTTGGCACTGAGCGGTTTTCCAACTGGCACTTCAGGTGGAGGGGCGATGCCGAAGAGGTCGATACAACCCTCGTCGTCCTGACCCAGAGTATCGATCTGAAACTGCCGCTGGCCCATTACGCCGTGGCAGTGAAGACAGGTAGTTTGTATACATATAGTCGGGTCCTCAAGGCCCGCAAGCCCTGTTTCAGAAAAGAAGTTCGTTTCACTCTCCACCTGAGCAAAGAATATCGGGTCGCGCCCAGCCTGTCCGAGGGGGGAGGCCTTCCATTCGCCGTAAGGAGACAAATTGTATCTCTTAGAGATTCCGTCCGGTTGTTCTTCCGTTAATATCATGTTAGGCAAAAAGAAATTAAAGAAGGTGTCGTCGTGGCACCCGATGCACTGGTCCGACGTGAGGAACTGATTGGGGCCTCCTTCAACCGATACCTGGTGGTCGTAAGTCTCCGCAGGAAGACGAACTTCGAATGCACGAGAGAACTGCACGGGGTCGATCTGGTCATAGAAATCCAAGAACTCTTCCGTAGGCTCTGGTAAGGGGTCTGTGAAAGGTGATGTAAATCCTCCTTGGTTTTGGCTTTCCAGAAAAAAGAGTGCAACGCGCTGTGGTATATGGAGGTCTCCACTGAAATTCTGATTGTTAAGGAGTAAGAGGTCGGGGCTGAACTGAATGTACTTGGTCCCCGGAGTTATTACATTCACCAGAGTCGAGAAGGTGGATTCACTTGTCGCAGACGCATGGCAATTGATACAGAAGTTGCCGTACATATTGTAAGTCCAGACAGAGTCTGGAAACTTGTTCTCGTCTAAGAAGAGATAGCCCGTCGGGTACCATAAGGGGTTGCGCTCTGTAGGCGGGTCCTCACCCATAAAAAAATCTTCACTCGTGACCCCTGAGCTGTCTATCACAGGCGGGTTCCCTATCTGCCATTCTGGTATGGGGATCAGGGCCGACTCTGCACTGAAGCTCCCTTGATACCAGCCGTCAAAAGATGCCGAGTTATTCTTTATATATGTAGTCCAGTTAGTCGGTATAGGGCTTGACTGAATGTCCATGCAGCCCTCTTCATTTACAGTAATACCCAGACTCTCGTTAATCGGGTGCTGCTCCTTAATTATCATAGCCCCGTCGGGTATCTCTCCCATGCGCCCGCCGCACAGCCACTTTATCACTTCTGGGGAATAGTAGATGCGGACGGCTGAGGAGTGTACGCCGAAGAACTTGCCGTTTCCTATCTTGCCAAGGTACGGATCGGTCATGCGCCAGTTCAGATCGTGGTTCCAGTCAAGATCGTTTGCGTATACCAGGTCTCTCACAAAGTCCCTGAACATTGTATCAAACTCGTTTTTCGCCTTAAGATCTGATAGCAGAGGAGGGTTTCTGAGTTCAGGTGGCGTCGGCTCTCCGCGATCTTCATTCACGGCGCACCATGTATCTATCTCGCTCTGTGTGAGATTCACAACGGACCCAGGGCATACCCAGTCCTGCGGATTCGGAGGTATAGGGCCCGTGGCGGGTGTTGACGTGTTATTATTATCACAACCTCCGGAGAATAACAATAGAAATAATATAGTTATAAGGAGCTTATATGAATTTGGTATAATAACACTCTCTTCGTATAGGATATTAAAATACGCTCGGAAACGCATTATGCTACCGCACTAACTTTCCACCCAATAAATCTAATCTAATATAAATATCCATTTTTGACAAGAAAACATACGTTCGAATTTTACTAAACGGTGCCTACAAGGTGCTTATGTGACTTTTTAATTCGGATTACAGCCTGACTTGATAAGAGATGGAGCTAATCTTCGATAAGGATATATATATCGTCTCCGTCTATTTTAAGCTCGAAAGTCTCAACAGCGTCTACTGCGGGGAGACACAACGCCTCGCCCGTCTCGATATTAAATTTAGCCGAGTGGTAAGCGCAGGTAAGGGTTTTTCCCTCTAGCGTTCCGTCCGACAGGGGAAGCGCCTGATGAGTACATTCGTCCCTGAACGCGTAGTATTTGCCGTCTGCGTTACAGACGGCGACCATGTCAGGCCCTACAACAAAAGACTTGATTTCTCCGGGCTTGATGTCCCCGGTCTTAGCTATTTTTTCAAACTCTGCCATTTTAAAACTCCCTGAGCTAGGCCCCGGTCTTCCTCTCAGAGAACCAGTCAGTCACCAGAGTAGAGCAGTAGTTTTTAACGGACTCGATGCTCATGCTGTCAAGCGTCTCGTTTGTAAACGCGTTTAGAATAATATCACGAGAGGCTTCCAGGGGAATCCCTCTTGAGCGGAGATAGAAGATCGCGTCCTGGTCTATCTGCCCAATTGTTGCTCCGTGAGTGCATTTTACGTCGTCTGCGTATATTTCAAGCTGAGGCTTTGTGTCTATCTGAGCGTGGTCAGATAGGAGCAGATTCCGGTTGGTCTGCTTGGCGTCTGTTTTCTGAGCGTCTTCGTGGACTACGATGCGGCCGTGGAACACCCCCCTTGAGTGGCCGTCGAGTATGCCGTTATAGAACTGCCTGGAATCTGAGTGAGGGCTTACGTGCTCGACCTTCATGTAGTTGTCCATGTGCTGGCGGCCTGAGGACATGAAGAGCCCGTTTATTAAAGAGTTGCACCCTTCGCCCGCGAGTACCGGGTGAACGTTGTTTCTGACTATCGCTCCGCCCAGGAGTACAGAGTGTGAGTGAATGTTGCTGTCTCTGCCCTGCTGGGCTCTCAGGGTTGATACGTTAAAAGACTTTTTACTCTCACATTCGATCATATAATGCCCGAGCGTGCTGTTTTCCCCTACGATAAGCTCTGTGACTACGTTTGAGAAATAGACGCTCTCTTCAAGCGATACGTAATGCTCCACAACATTTGCCTGTGCGTTGTCTTCGGCAATTATCAAGTTCCGGGGACTCGTGATACGCGGTTTATTCCCGCCAGCTGCCGATACGTAGAGCAGGTGGATGGGGTTTTCAAGTGCGGTGCGCCGGGGAATATAGATAAATCCCCCGTCCTCAAAAAACGCGTTATTAAGCGCTGTAAAAGCCTCTTCCGCTATATCCGCGTACTTTGCGAGGTGTTCACTCACAAGCTCTTCATGATCCCTTAGAGCCTCTGCCAGATTGGATACGATTACACCTTCGGGCAAGCCCCCGCTCTGGGATAATCCCGGTGCGTAATTGCCGTTAATAAATACGAGTGTAGCGCTGGTACTTCCATTGAACATGAATTTTGCTAAGTCTTCTGGTGAGGGCTCTATATATCCATTTCGGGAAATTTCGAAAGCCGCTCTCGCAATAGGGGCCACATTGGTAAAGCGCCAGTCCTCATTGCGCGTGGTAGGGAACCCTAACTCTGCAAATTTAGAAATACCCTCCCGACGTATGGATTTAAGCCAGTCCGGGTCAGCCGAAGCAGTGTTTTTTATAAACTCCGAAAACCTGTTTTTATATCCGTTGTCTTTCTCTGTTAGGCTAATGCTCATAAGTCCTATATCTCCCGGGTCACTGATCGTTTGCCGCCGCTTTTGACTCGTCCTCAATCCATCCGTAGCCCTTGTCCTCAAGCTCGAGCGCAAGCTCTTTACCGCCTGATTTGACTATCTTCCCGTCAACCAGCACGTGCACAAAGTCAGGGACAATGTAATTCAACAATCTCTGGTAGTGGGTGATCACCAGAAACGATCTGTCCGTGCCTCTGAGTGCGTTTACACCCTCTGAGACTATTTTAAGCGCGTCTATGTCGAGCCCGGAATCGGTCTCGTCAAGAATTGCGAGTTTGGGCTCCAGAATCTGCATCTGAAATATTTCGTTCCTTTTTTTCTCGCCGCCCGAAAAACCCGCGTTGACCGCGCGTTTCAGGAGGCTGTCGTCCATGTCCATTACTTTCATTTTTTCTTTAGCCAGTCTTCCGAACTCGACGTGTTTTAGCGGTTCCTCTCCCCTGTACTTGCGAATGGAATTGAGCGCCTCGCGGAGTAGATACGTATTGGCCACCCCGGGGATCTCTACCGGGTACTGAAAGGCCAGGAACAACCCCTCACAAGCCCTCTCCTCCGGGCTGAGCTCCAGGAGGTTCTTGCCCTGAAACACTACTTCGCCTTTTGTAACTTCGTAGGAATCGCGGCCGGCCAGCACAAGGGCGAGTGTGCTCTTACCTGAGCCGTTAGGGCCCATGATGGAGTGGACTTCGCCTTTGTTAATAGTTAGATTAAGTCCCTTTATGATTTCCTGATCCTCTACATTTACATGCAGATTCTTTATTTCAAGCATGTCATTCTCCTTGACAGTATTCTCTGTAATCAAATGAAGTTAGATAGGGGATTGTTAGCCGACGCTACCCTCTAGGCTTATGCTCAGGAGCTTTTCAGCCTCAATCGCGAACTCAAAAGGAAGCTCTTTAAATACTTCTTTACAGAAACCGTTTACTATGAGAGAAACGGCGTCCTCGGCGCTGAGCCCGCGTTGCTGACAATAAAAAATCTGATCTTCTCCGATTTTAGATGTCGATGCTTCATGCTCCATTCGAGCTGTTGAATTTTTAACCTCTATATAAGGGAATGTGTGCGCCCCGCATTTGTCCCCTATTAACATTGAGTCGCACTGAGTGTAATTCCTCGCGTTAAACGCGGTAGAGCCGATCTGCACTAGCCCCCTGTATGTGTTCTGCCCGTGCCCGGCTGAAATTCCCTTGGATATGATTGTGCTCTTGGTGTTATTCCCTATGTGTATCATCTTTGTCCCTGTGTCGGCCTGCTGCCGTCTGTTCGTAAGAGCGACTGAGTAGAATTCCCCGACCGAGTTATCCCCTTCGAGAATGCAGCTCGGGTATTTCCATGTGATCGCAGAGCCTGTCTCAACCTGGGTCCATGATATATGCGAGTTGTTCCCGATGCATCTGCCGCGCTTTGTGACAAAGTTATAAATACCGCCTTTGCCTTCGGCGTTTCCGGGATACCAATTTTGAATGGTCGAGTATTTAATGGTTGCGTCTTTATGGGCCACGAGCTCTACCACTGCCGCGTGCAGCTGGTTCTCGTCGCGCTTCGGAGCGGTGCAGCCTTCTAAATAACTCACATAGCTCCCTTCCTCGGCTATTATAAGGGTTCTTTCGAACTGGCCTGTGTTTTCTGCGTTTATCCTGAAATATGTCGAGAGCTCCATGGGGCATCTTACGCCCTTGGGAACATATACGAATGATCCGTCTGTGAATACGGCTGAATTGAGCGCTGCGTAGAAGTTGTCGTTTTGAGGCACTACAAAGCCCATATATTCCTTTATAAGCTCCGGATGATTCTCTACAGCCTCAGATATGGAGCAGAATATAACCCCGGCCTCCGAAAGGGTTTCTTTAAAAGTAGTTATTACGGATACGCTGTCGAACACTGCGTCCACAGCTACGCCGGCCAGCATCTTCTGCTCATCAAGCGGGATGCCGAGCTTGTCGTAAGCCTCTTTTATCTCTGGGTCAATTTCGTCCAGACTCTTCGGCCTCTCAATTTTCTTGGGCGCTGCATAATAGCTTATACCCTGATAGTCTATGGGCGGAAAAGTGACATTGGACCATTTCGGCTCTTCCATGGTAAGCCAGTGCCGGTAGGCTTTGAGTCTCCACTCAAGCATCCATTCGGGTTCGTTCTTTTTACTCGATATGAGCCTGATAGTGTCTTCATTTAGTCCCTTAGGGGCGATTTCTTGATCGACATCAGTCACAAACCCGTATTTATATTCCTGTTCGGCCAATTTCTCGATATCAACGCTCATTACTATTTCTCCTTAATATTAGTCCTTTCATAACATATGTTCGGTTTAATTGAACGTCCCCATGTTTCGTACTCCCACCCTTTACCCTTGTCCCCTATATCCCGTGTTCATGCCTCTCACACGTTACACGCCCCGCCTAATTCGGATGGGTAGACATATTAGTCCCTTCGTTAAGCATGTCCTGAATAGTCGTATCTTCTAAAATCTTAATCATAGACATCTGCACCCTATCCCAGACCGGAAGCTGTATGCAGCTGTCGTATAATACACAGATATTGTCTCTATCCATACAGTCTACCATTCTTATTTCGCCCTCGATCGCTTCGTAGACATCCCTGAGTTTAATTTCCCCCGGGGTTTTCCTGAGCGCATACCCCCCGTCGGGACCTACCATAGACCTTACTATGCCCTTTTTAACAAGTCTTCTCATAATCTTAGCGAGATAGCTCAGCGGTATATGCTGGTGTTCCGAGATCTCCTTCATGCTGTGCCTCGGAACGGGATCATTCCCCATATAAGTCAATGATCTGACTGCATAATCGAGTGTTTTAGATACCTGCATTTTTCGTGTGTGCCTAAATATTGTGGATATCATGCATCCATAATATACATATTCCTAACTGCTAAAAGTTACCAGGATAATGGATAGGTGTCAAACAAAAGGTTTATTGGGTAATATCGGATAAAAATAACAGTATATAGTGATTTTTTTTGACATAACCACATTATCTTGTTATAATGAAGAAGTTAGCGGCGTATGGCGCCATATTAAAAAAGATTCTATCGGAGTAAGAATTTATTGATATTTCCTTTAAAAATACCGATAGCACTAGTTTCCAATTCAAAATTAATTCAGATCAGGAGGGGATGTAATGCCTTACGAATTACCCAAATTACCTTATGATTACAGTGCGTTAGAACCTCATATAGATACCCGTACGATGGAGATTCACCATACTAAACATCATCAGACATATGTTAATAATTTAAATGCAGCGATAGAGAAGCATCCCGAACAAGGTGAGCGGAGTCTCAAGGATTTGCTATCGGACTTAAACAACGTGCCTGAGGACATAAGAGTTGCAGTGCGAAACAATGGGGGGGGACACGCAAACCACAGTCTCTTTTGGGAGATAATGAGCCCAGAAGGGGGAGAACCCTCTGGTGATCTACTCGAAGTCATAAATTCATCTCTAGGCAGTCTGGACGCTTTTAAGGAAGAGTTTACGAAAGCGGCCGCTACGAGGTTCGGCAGTGGATGGGCGTGGCTGTCTCTGGACGGGAGCGGTAAATTGGTTGTAACATCGACTCCTAATTAGGATAATCCTGTGTCGGAGGGATTAAAGCCGATACTCGGACTGGATGTGTGGGAGCACGCCTATTACCTTAATTATCAGAACCGGAGGCCCGATTATATCGCAGCTTGGTGGAACGTGGTAAATTGGGCTCAGGTAGAAGCTAATTATAATGCATCGAAATAGGTTGAATTAATTTTGAGAATTTGATAGAATGGCGGTAACCGGAAAATGGATCTGTATTTTGTAGCGCTTAATTAGTATTGTTAGGTTGAGGTTTAATCTGGTATTTCGTAGCTAAATATAGATGGATAAGGAGCACGGAATTTGAGCTGTTTATTTTGGAGGTTGAGAATTTCCCCACCCCATACTGTACTTACGTTCAAAGACGAAATAAAGGGTAGAATCTCATATCTCAGAGTGGTATAGAAGGTCTAAAATATCTCTTAAAGGAAGAGGGTATGGAGACAAAATTTAAAGAGTTTGACGATTCTGTAACTGTAAGTGATTTTGGCGAGTTTTCCGAGGAACAAGAGGATGTAAGCAATGTAAAGCGCATAGGTAGCTACATTCAGGAAGACGATTCCGAAAACGGTTACGTGCATCCCGGTTCCAGATCAAAATCAAAATCAGACGATACGCCAGATGAGCAGCTCAGGCTGCTCTACGTTTACTTCAAAGACATGTCGATCGAGCCTCTCTTTACGGCACAGGAAGAGGTGGAGATTTCGGCCAAGATTAAAAAGTGCGAGGCAAAATCAAGAGAACTTGTGCTCCTTGTAGACAGGCTCGCAGTAGGGAAGTTCAAGGGCGCAAGATTAAACAGCTATAGAAACGGGCGTTACGGTCACTCCAATATACAAAAGCGCATTAAGAGCTTAAACGGTTTTATCAAGGCTTATTCCGAGAATGCCAAGAGGCTTAAGCAGAGGTTCGTTAAAGCTAATTTGAGACTCGTTATTACCATATCGAGAAAGTACATGGGACGCGGTCTCCCGCTCTCTGACCTTATACAAGAGGGTAATATGGGGCTGATGAGGGCGGTTGAGCGTTTTGACCACAGAAAGGGATTTAAGTTCTCAACATACGCTTCGTGGTGGATACACCAGGCAATCCTGAGGGCGCTTCAGGGGCAGACCAGAACAATTAAAGTGCCGGTTTACCTGCTGGAGCAGGCAAACCGGGTATATAAGGTGAATGCCATACTGGCTAAGCAGTTTGGAAGAAAGCCTACGCCTAACGAGATATCGCGTAAGTCCGGTATCTCAGTAGAAGTGGTAAAGCGCATATTAAGATCGACAAAGGATGCGATCAGCTTGGATACCCCCCTTCTCGACGGGGAGAAAACAACGCTCCTTGACTCGATTGCTGACAATGAAGCGGTAATCCCCGATACTCTTGTCGCAAAATCCGATCTTACTGATAAATTAAGAGAAGCACTTATGCTTTTAAACCCGAGGGAGGAAGAAATTCTGAGACTTAGGTTCGGTATAGAGCAGCAGAGCACTTATACGCTCGATGAGATCGGAAAGCGTTTTAATCTGACGCGTGAGAGGATTAGGCAGATAGAAAAAGCGGCTCTCGGAAAACTGGCCAATTCAGAAGTAAAAGACCATCTCGAAAGCTTCTTAAAGTAGGAGCGTCTTAATTAATATTACGAAGTATGTTCTTTATGCCGCGTAGCGCGATTTAGCGTTTCTTACCTTTTTCAACGCGGATGTTTTCCCCTTAGTTCTTATTAATGGCTGCTTGAAAACCCGCCGCCAGCACCCAACTTCGTTGACTACAGTGCCAGCTGAACGATCCCAAGCTAATCCAATATTCCGCCGATGATTGCTCCAAGGAGTAGGGGGCCTACGTTTGATATTGCGAGAATAAAGCCGCCCGTGCCGGCTACGAAGCCTATCAGAGGGGCGCCTGTCAAGGTAGAGGCGAACGCGAAGAGCAGTATTCCCAGCACCACAGCCGGAAGGAATACAGCCATGAGAGCGTTTTCTACGTTTCCCGCTTTTTTGCCGCCGACTATGCCAGCTATTAGTGGACCCACAAACGGGAGCCAGAAAAGAAGAATAGAGATCAGGAACATCCAAAACACTCCTGAAATCACGGACCCCTTTTTCTCACTCTGCATTATGCTTTCCTTTGTTCATAAACAATTAAAAACCCCCAAACTCTAGAAAAGGGCTTGGGGGTTTTATATTCCAACATCCTACGTTAATATTGATTTTCTGTTCTAACCTCTATTAAAGTTATTTCTTACGTGTTGATCGCTTAATTATGTTTCCATCTTTGTCCATTACACCAACTGTATTGTTTTGAGTTGCTTCTAATTCTTCTTTTACAGTTGCAGCATTTGTGCCAGCGACGTAAACTGGCTTACGATGACCTTGTAATTGTCTAATCCCGTCTTTAACGTTTCCTTCTGTCTCTACCTCAATAGCTACCTTTTGTGTATTTATATCAACTCCTTTTTGGTCGTTGTACGTAGTTTTATACTTGTCAGCTATTTTCTTTGCGGTTCTTTTATGTGATAAACTTTGTGCCATATTGCCTCCCCAAAATAGTTAATTACACTTAGAATATCCGCAGCTCCTGCAGGTCACGCATCCCTGCTCGAATGCAAGCGCACGGTCACCGCAGTCAGGGCAGTTTTCAAGATGTAAATCCGTCGCTCGTCTGGTATCAAGCTCCTCTTGTGCAGGTGTAACGAAATGTTTTTTGAGCACTGTTGCAATCGCGTCCGGTATAGACATAACGAGCTTACCCTCTGAGAACACAGGTGAAGACCCCCCAATGCCTTCGAGCTGCTCGACTACATCTTTTACGTTTACTCCCGAGCGGAGAGCAAGCGACACAAGCCTTCCCGTTGCCTCTGCGTCCGCCATAGTAGAGTAGCCGGATTTGCCGATCTGTACGAATACTTCTATGGGTTTCCCTTCCATGGTGTTAATTGTGACATAAAGATTCCCGTATCCGGTTTTAATAACTTCGGTAAAGCCCTCGAGGTACAAAGGTCTCTTTATCGGAGTTATCTCCGGCAGTTGGGAAGAGGAGGAACGAAGGGATGAGATGGGGTTGGGGTGATGGGTTTTGTTCATCCCTTCGTTCTGGGTCTGGGTCGGAAGCTTTTTTTCTTCTTTATTTTCCTTAGCCTGCTCTTCTGTAATCAGGATGCCCTCTCTTGAGCCTTCTCTGTAAACCGTAATACCTTTACAGCCAAGTTTCCAGGCAAGGAAGTAAATCTTTTCTACCTCATCGAGCGTTATGTCAGCCGGAAGATTGACCGTGCTGGATATACAAGAATCTATGTGCTTTTGAATAGCCCCCTGCATGCGTACCCTCATTTCGGGTTTTATTTCGTGTGAGGTTACAAATGTTGACGGGAGCTCGCCCTCGTCATCTATACCTAATTGCTCCATGTATTTTCCTACGAGCGGATGGTATACCTTGAACTCCTCTTTGGAGAGCGATTTTGAGTGTCTGTAGTATGAGAGCGCGAACATGGGCTCGACTCCGCTTGTGGTGCCTGCGAGTACCGAGCCGCTCCCAACAGGCGGGACTGTTAATATACACGCGTTTCTTAGCCCTTGGTCTTTGATTTTTTCGATGATGCGCTCGTCTATGCGGCTCAGAAACGGCCTCGACATATGGGTGTCTAGATCAAAAGCCGGGAAGGCACCCTTCTCGGCTGCAAGATCGGTGCTTGCTTCGTAAACTATGTTTTTGATGTGCTCAAACATCTTGTCCGCAAATTCCACAGCTTCGTTAGTATCGTATTTTATATTGAGCTTTGCCAGCATATCTCCAAACCCCGTAAATCCTACGCCGATACGCCTTGAGTGCGAGGAGGCTTTCGTCTGGAAGCTAAGCGGGTGTTTTTTCATGTTGTAATCAAGCACGTTGTCTAAGAACCTGACACCGTATCTAAACGCCTTCTCCATGTTTTCCCAGTCAATGGATGCGTTTTCGGTAAACTCCTCACTAACAAAAGGCGATAGGTTGATGTTGCCGAGGCAGCAGTTGCAGTAGTCCTCAAGCGCCTGCTCACTACAGGGGTTTACTCCATTTACTTCCATCCCCCCGTATTCGGTCGGGGAGTATCTTTTAACAGCGTCCCAGAAAATCACTCCGGGCTCGGCCGATGACCAGGCGGATTTTACAAGTTTTTCCCAAATGTCTCTTGCTCGTACTGTTTTTTTGAATTGTGCCTTCTCGTTTTCAAACTTGAGCTCAAAGTCCGTATCGTCTTCAACGGCCTCCATAAATTCATCCGATATCTTGATCGAGATATTGGCGAACTGGACTTTCGATCGCTCCTCATCGTTCTTAACATCGATGAACTCTGCTATGTCCGGGTGGTTTACATCTATGGTGATCATTAGAGCACCGCGGCGTCCCGCTTGGCCTATCGTGCCTGTGGTTGTGGAAAGGAGGTCCATAAAAGATACGGCTCCGGTGGAGTAGATAGCCGAGTTGTTAACAGGCGCCCCTTTGGGTCTCAAGATCGATATGTCGGTGCCTACGCCCCCGCCGAACGAATAGGTCCTGGCGGCCTCTTTGCACCATTCGAAAATACCTTCGATCGAATCTTCTTTTATGGGCATATAGTAACAGTTAAGGAGTGTTGCCCTTCTCTCCTGCCCGGCTCCGAAGAGGATCCTTCCTCCGGGTATGAATTTGAAATTGGATAAAAGCCAGAAGAAATTGTCTTCCCATTCCTGCTTGAACTCTTTTGTCTTTTCAGGGGACGCTATTTCTCTTGCTACACGTTGCCACATGTCTTCAGGGGTTTGCTCTACTATATTGCCCGATTTATCTCTGAGCGCATATTTTTCGTAAAACACCCTGGCGCGAAGCTCGTCACCGTTAAAAGAGTCAATAGTGGCTTCCGGAATATTCATAACCCCGACGGGCTGCTTGACTACTTCTTGCTCTTCTTCAGTACTTTCGCTGAGAGTCTGTTCGAGATCAGTTTTCAGATTCTTTTCTTCCGATAAATTCTTGGAGTTCCCGTTCCCGTTAGTCTGTTCAGAGTCAAATTTCTCAGAAGCCATTCATCCATCCTCCTATCTCGATTAGTTATATTATATCTTGTACTATGAATCGATTGAACCACAATATGTTGTGGTTGTCAATAGACTATTTTGGGGTGTTCTAGGAATGAAAAACAAAATCAAATGAAATCAGCAGGTTATAATATGAAAAATTTTTTAGTCGATAAAAAATATTAATAAAAAATAGGTTGGATGATATTCTTAAAGTGTAAATTGAACATACCTTAAGGCAATTCTGAGGTTTGATTCAGGCCCTATATGTAAGATTTTTTTGGTCCGAAAAGAAGTTTGATCATGATAGCACTTTTTTATCTTTTTGGCAAGGGAATGTGAAAAATTTTTTTAAGATTGTGTTAAAATCAAGTGAATATATGGCTTAGAGATGGTTGATTATCTGAAATCCAGCTTGTATTATGAATATTACTCACATGTGTAAATCAGTATTGTCTGACGGGCTCGCAGATAAAATATTAGGCTTCTGGTTCGGTGATTTAAAAGATGGGAAAGTACCCGGGAGTGAGTATGGAAAGCGCTGGTGGCTTAAAGACGCGGCAACCGATAAGGTTATAAAAGATACTTTTGGAGGGCACCTTGAGGCGATAAAAGACCTTAGGCCGGAGGATCTTAAGCTGACGCCAAGGGGAAGCCTTGCGCTCATTGTGCTTCTGGATCAGTTCTCGCGTAATATTTACAGGGATACACCGTATGCATTCACTCAGGACGTACTTGCCCTTGCAATTGCTCTCAGGGGTATGGAAATGGGGATTGACCGGGAGCTTCATCCATTCGAGCGGATCTTTTACTATATGCCTCTTATGCACTCAGAGGCCCTTGAATTACAGAACCTATCTCTTAAGTGCTTCATAAATCTGGAGAATGAATTTCCGGAGTCTCCCGAGCTGAATGAAAAGTTGCGTGGCTCCAAGGAGTATGCGGAAAAGCACGCCCGGATTATAGAGCGGTTCGGACGCTACCCTCACAGGAACGAAATACTGGAAAGAGAATCGACTAGGGAAGAGAAAGAATTTCTTGAAGAGTCCGGCTCTTCTTTCTGAGCCTCAATCTCCTGTGTAGTGCGCAATGACCTTACATATCTTGTTCTCTTGGTCGAGTATCATAACTTCCGCGGCGAGCATCCCATTGACGCTTTTGTAGAATAACGTGACGCTGTTCACGCCACTAAGAACCTTAATGAGCTCAAACTTGAGGTGCGGGTAAGTGTCGAGACCTTTTTTAAAATATGAGCGGATACAGTCTTTGCCCTCTATAGCACCTGTTTCGTCCCCAAGCAGTCTGATTACGAAGGGAGATGTAAACTCCACATCGTCAGAATAATGGGACATTATGGAATCGAGGTCGTGGCTGTTCCAGGATTCTATCCATGCTTGAGCTATATGCCGGGACTTTTCCGCTGTGACCATTTCGTTTAATGTAAGGGTTTCAGTTTAGATGGTTTCTAAGATTTTACCCGCTATCCCCTGCTTAACGAAAGAGAGCGGGAGCAATGAAACGAAGGAGATGGAACTCTAAAACCAAGATAGTAATCGGAGGTTTATCCGGCAGACCCGTATCGGAGATATGTAACGAGTACGGAATACAGCAGCAGTAACTTACTAACCAATAATCAACTCTTTATAATCACTATACAAGTACTTTAACTCTTCCCAGCATCCCAATCCTTATACACTAAAAACGGTATATACGGCTCTATACACCGTATGGCCGATGAGGAATTAACCCTTCTTCTATATATTTTGTAGTAAAAGTTAACTATCAGGAGGTTTACTATGAAAAAGATTTCTGTTTACGACCTGCCCACGCGTTTCTTTCACTGGCTTTTTGCTTTCCTTTTTATAACAGCTTTTGCCATTGCAAAAACTGTGGACGATGAAAGCCCGCTTTTGAGCTATCACATGCTGGCAGGTCTGACTATTGCATTTTTACTGTTGCTGAGGTTTATATGGGGATTTATAGGCACGGCCTATGCGCGCTTTTCATCCTTTAAATTAAACCCCATTGAACTGATCCAGTACTTTAAGGACGCAGTTGTCATGAAAACCAAAGCTTATCTGGGTCATAACCCGGCTTCCAGCTACGCGGTAGTGATCATGTTTGCCTGTACTATTGGACTGGCTATCTCGGGTATACTAATGGCTAACGGCGGCGAAAATGATAGTCTTGAGGAGGTCCATGAGTTACTGGCTAACATATTCCTAATTTCTGTTATTATTCACGTAATCGGGATCGTCTTTCACCATGTTAAACACAGAGATTCTTTATGGTCCAGCATGCTGGATGGTAAAAAGAAGACAAGTTCGGATACCCTTGGAATTGCCAGCACGAGACTAGTTGCAGTGTTACTTTTTGTTATTCTTTTTGTATCTTGGCTCGGGTATTTGATTCCAAACTACGACAGCAGCACTCAAACTTTGAATTTACTGGGAACCTAGCTGAGACTTGGTGAAGCTGAACATGAATCAGAACCTGGATATGAAGACCATGACGACTGAGTTCATATAAAATGACCAAAAACGAACGACTGATAATATCCGCTATTTTAGTCTTTATAGCCGTTCTGACTTTTATAGATATCTCTAATGACTATCTCGACGGGGTAGCGTTATGGCATATCGCAATTGAAACCATAGTAGGATTAACAGCACTAGCAGGGGTTTACTACCTCATAAAAAGCCATTTTACGATGCAACACACAGTTGAGAAGGAAAAGCAATTCTCAAATGAGCTTAACCTCGAAGCACAAAAATGGAAGCGCGTATCAAAGACCTACCTGGACGGATTGAGTGTTGAAATTAATAAACAGTTGGATAAATGGGAGCTGACCAAAGCCGAGAAACGGGTCGCCTTTCTGCTGTTAAAAGGGCTTAGCATAAAGGAAATAGCCGATTTGAGAAAAACAAGTGAGAAAACCGTCCGCACACAGGCGAATTCTATTTATTCCAAGTCCGGGCTCCCAGGCCGTTCTGCTTTATCAGCCTTTTTTCTTGAAGACTTACTGCCTCCAAAACTATAAGGATCCTCACTTTTATTGCTAAGTTTTGCTCTGAAAAATCAGATATAGCAAGAGTTCAAGTGTGTCTGTTATAGACCAGTCTCGCAAGCTGACCTAATCCCCATACAACAGGTTCCTAAGTTGAGTTGGATTTTTGATTAATAATCTATATATAAGATGTCAGCAGAATAGCCAGGAAGCGTTCGCATTCTTCATAATTCCAACTTAAGCCTGTTTTAGGCAAGGACATTTGGCGGTTTAATTAACTTGTAATCAGCCAGGAACTCGTTCGGGGTCTTACCACTTAAACCGCAATGCTCCAGATTGTTGTAGTAAGTATTCCATACTCGAATCT
>Ga0114931_10000269_pt1 | contig 60971 bp, 61 predicted proteins | sample 2SBtaG_FD_89579 | JGI IMG/M metagenome (GOLD analysis project Ga0114931, IMG submission 89579) | Deep subsurface microbial communities from Kolumbo volcano to uncover new lineages of life (NeLLi) - 2SBTROV14_V59a metaG | ecosystem: Environmental > Aquatic > Marine > Volcanic | place: Kolumbo... | reverse complement strand
GTTTGGCCGTTTTGCAGCGGCAAGACGAAAGGACCGGGGGCAAGGCAAACCGGAGACCTTCGACTTTCTCGGATTCACACACATCTGTTCGAAGACGAGGAAGCATGGGAGGTTCGTGGTCGTGCGCAAAACCAAGCGGACGCGGATGCAGGCAAAGCTCGCAGAGATCAAGGTCGAGCTGCGCCGGCGGATGCACGATCCTGTTCCAGAGGTGGCACAGTGGCTAAGCGCTGTTCTGAGAGGGCACTTTCAATATTACGGTGTGCCACTCAATACGCATGCGCAAGGCTCGTTCCGGCGACAGGTGGTTCGTCTGTGGTTTCGCACGCTGAGGCGTCGGAGCCACAAATCGCGACTCACCTGGGACCGGATGGTTCGTCTACAGCGGTGGCTTCCTCAGCCCCGTATCGTTCATCCTTACCCAGAAGAACGCCTGCGCGTCAGGACCCAAGGCAGGAGCCGGATGCGGTAGTCCCGCAAGTCCGGATCTGTGCGGGGGGCACCGGGTAACCGGTGTCCCTACCGCGACCTCTCGTCCCTTCTCGCTTCCTCTGCGGAGATATGTCACTGCGCCAGCGTCCAATACTAAGGCGTTACGTAAAATCTCCCGCTTGTACGGGCTACCCTCGATTGGAAAACACATTTCTTGACTTCAAGGAAAGGTCCGGCACGGACATGCACGACGGACCCCCGACCTTCCGGCGCCGGAGGTGACCGACGAGCCACTGCCAAAGCCGCACACGATGTATGTCGTGGTTGGGATGCATGGCGGATCGCTGCCGATGTCCCCGATGCAGAAGTCCCGGTGACATCCCACGCCTGGCTTGCCGAAGAATGAACAGTCCTGAGCATTTCCTCCGGAGGTTGTGCTAGCGTCGAGAGCTTCGAGGACTGAGAAACAAATCGTGAAGGAGTTGTCGTTAGCGGCTTGGCCACCTACGGCGTCATAACTAAGCGATTCGGCACTGCAGAGTGACGTGCAGCTCTGATTGCTGCTGCCGTAGAACCAACACGTACCTGAATGTGCGACTCCACCATTGACGGCGCAGTTTGCCGTAGGTGTTGGCGTCGGTGCCTCGGTGGGGGTGTCAGTCGCGGTTGCGGTGGGCGTCTCAGTGGGGGTTGCGGTGGGGGTGTCAGTGGGTGTCTCGGTGGGGGTGGCCGTTGCGGTTGCGGTGGGCGTGCTTGTTGGCGTGTCGGTCGCGGTTGCGGTGGGCGTCTCAGTGGGTGTCTCGCTGGGGGTGTCCGTTACGGTTGCGGTGGGCGTGATCGTTGGCGTGTCGGTCGCGGTTGCCGTGGGCGTCCGAGTGGGTGTCTCGCTGGGGGTGTCCGTTACGGTTGCGGTGGGCGTGATCGTTGGCGTATCCGCAGGAACTTCGAGGTCAAGAATATCGAGTCGGACCGCAATCCCGTCCGCGCCAGCCATCGCGAAGCCCGCGACGATCTCGGCCTGGTTGTCCAGAGGGTTGGAATCGGCGGGGCTGTCTACAGCAACCGGGTCGCCGAACATCGCGTATGCGACAACAACGCCTCCCCCAACAAATGTAACCAGTAGCGCTGGTACGGCATGCCAGCGTCCTTTCTTCCACTGCGCCAAACCAATGCCCGTGAGAAACACCAGCGCCAACAAGAGTCCCCACAGATCGAGCATGGGTGCCTGTGCAGGCTGCGGAATGGCGAATACGATCTGGGAACCGCCCGACGTTCCGTCGGATGTCGTCAGGGCATCCTCGGACTGACCATACGAGAGGGCGAAAAATGCCAGCCGCACAGAGACTGCATCGCCTAGCAGCGAGCCCGGAATGCTGGCGACTACCGCATCCGCACCGAGGAAGCCATTGTTGAGTTGGACCGTGATGCTCACCGGCACGGGACTGATGAAAAGCCCGCTTCCAGGGTTGCAGGTCGCGACCTGCGCCGACACGACCTGTGGCGGCATCGGAGCGGAATCGAGTACGACCGTCAGCTCGAGGTCGAAGTTCGCGACCGCCGGCCCCACCCCCCCGATGAGAAAATCACAACCGACGACCGGCGCCGACCCACCCAGCAGGTCGATCCCGACCCGCTGCGTTTGCAGAATCTGCCCCAGCGCACTGGATCCCACGCCACAGACCATAAGCCAGACAACCACCGCACCAACAAGTGCCCGCATACCACGCATCCTGCCCCCACCTCCGTGTCGGTCTAGCTAGCTGCTGAAAATCTCGACGTGTTATCCGCCACAGGTAGACCGGTTGGCACCTTAACATCTATAAAAAGGACAAGCCAGCTGTTACTCGCTAGCGACAACACCAGTTGAAGAAGCTGTTCCGCAGCGGGGCCGGGGTTCCGGAGTGCCTGGCTCGGAAACGATTCTGGGGGCAGGATGCGGCTTCGAATCGACGCGGGTCTGGGATGGATCTGCCATCCAACGAACGCTCCCCGCGCAGCGGGGCAACCGCCCTCTGCCTGAGCCTCACCTCAGCCTCTGCTTGCCGGGGCGACTACGATGCACCGGGCGTCGCGCGTCCTCTGCCGGCTCATTGAGTAGGCAAAGGCACGGGCACAGGCTGAGGCTAAGGGGAAGCGGGCGATGAAGAAATCCCAGATCCCAAAGTGGTGTATGCGATTTGGGATTTTCGTTTGGGATTTGTAATTCGTAAGAGAGCGAAGCCACCACCCTTTGCCTATGCCTCGCCTATGCCTGTGCCTGCCGGGGTAACGTTGAGGAACCGGGCGCCGCGTGCCGCAGCCCGGTTCATCAGGAGGGCAGAGGCACGGGCATGGGCAGAGGCAAAGGGGAAGCGGGCGACCGGGGTCCCCCCTACGCTGCGCTTCGGAGGGCAGGCGAACCGGCGACGTCCAGCTTGGGAAGATGAAACGGCAGGTAGGCGCAACCATTTGGAAAAGAGGGAAAACCCCATGCCCCTGGGATGTTGCGGGAAGGTGGCGCATCCCAGAATGTCCCGAAGTGTCCCGGATTGTCCCGAAAAACTGGGAACGGTTCCCGGCAGGTTGCGATCGGAAAAGTGGACACATTTTCTGACTTCTTGTACCTTCATCGGATGAGAACCATGGCAGCGGCGAAGTTCAAGGAGCAGTGTCTAGCGGTGCTCGATTCCGTAGATGCCGACGGGATTGTCATCACGAAGCACGGTAAGCCCGTTGCGAAGCTGGTCCCGATCGAAACGGAGTCGGCTGCCTTGATAGGCAAGCTTCGCGGGAGAATTCGAATCAAGGGAGATATCACCAGCACCGGATTGAGCTGGGATGCTCAACCTTGACACGCACGTTCTCCTGTACGCTCTCTCGGACGAGCTGAAGCCGGCCGAAGAGAAGCTCCTGCGCGCGGACACCTGGAGTATTTCGGCGATTGTTCTCTGGGAGATCACCATGCTTGCGCGGCTCGACCGCATCGACCTCGATATCGATACCGCGGAAGTACGAAGAACGCTCGCTTCGATTCACACCTGGCCGATCACGCTCGATGTCTGTGCGGCAATCCGTGATCTCGACTTCCGCAGTGATCCGGCCGATGAGTTGATCGCCGCAACCAGCGTGGTCCATCGAGTTCCATTGGTTACGAGGGATCGCAAACTCCGTCGTTCGAAGCTGGTGCCGCTTGCGAGGTGATTGGAATGCGCGACGCGGCCGGCGGAGATAAGTGCCACAACTTCTTCAGTGCGAAGATCGTGGAGCTCGCCTAGGCGCGATCGGGTTGGATCCTTCCAATGGGCAATCTTCCTGAGGGTATTGTCACGTTCCTGTTCTCGGACGTCGAGGGCTCGACGCGGCTCGCCAAGTCGCTCGGCGATGTTCGCTGGGCGAGCCTGCTCGAACACCACCGGAGCCTGCTGCGTCGGGCCTTCACTGCTCATGGCGGTCTCGAGGTCGATACGCAGGGGGATGCATTTTTCGTGGTATTCACGCGGCCCACTGAGGCGATCGCCGCCGCCCTTGCCGCGCAGCGCAGCCTCGAGACAAACTCGTGGCCGGAAGACGGACACCTGCGGGTGCGGATCGGGCTGCACACCGGCGAAGCGGTAGTTCGCGGTCCACACTACATCGGACAGGAAGTACACCGGGCGAGCCGGATCTGTGACAGCGGCCATGGCGGCCAGATCGTGGTCTCGCAGACCACCGCTGATTTAGTGTGCGACTGTCTGCCGACGAAGACCACGCTCACCGATCTGGGGCGGCACAGCTTGAAGGATCTCGACGAGCCGCAACGACTTCATCAGCTCAGCGGTGAGGGGCTGAGTTCAGCGTTTCCTCGCCTGCGTACACTGGATGCACCCAACAACCTACCTGCGGAGCGCTCGAGCTTCGTCGGTCGACTGAAGGAAACGGAGACGATTCAGCGTCTGTTGGGCGGGCACCGACTGGTGACGCTGACGGGCATCGGAGGCTCAGGGAAGACGCGGCTAGCGTTGCGCGTCGGAGCGAACAACCTCGGTGCGTTTCCGGATGGTGTCTTCTTCATCGATCTGGCGCCGATCACCGACGAAGGGCTCGTTGCACAGACAACGGCGAGCGCCTGCGGCCTGTCGCTCGATTCCGAAAGCGGGGTGCGCGGCTTGCTCGGCGACCAGCTGACCGCGGCGCTGGCCCGCCGCAAGTGCCTCCTGCTGGTCGACAATTGCGAGCACCTGCTCGACGCGGTCGCCGAACTCGTCGATCGACTCCTTTGCGAAAGCTCGAGCGTCGTGGTCTTGGCAACGAGTCGTGAGGCTCTCGGCGTCGAGGGAGAGCAGGTCGTGCGCGTGGCGTCCCTCGGAATTACTGAGGATCCGTCCAAAGTGGCGCACTCCGAATCCGTTCGGCTGTTCGTCGAACGCGCGACGGCAGTCAGGCCGAGCTTCCAGCTGGATTCTCAAGCGCAACGCCCAGTCGTCGAAATTTGCCGACGGCTCGATGGTATCCCACTGGCCATCGAGTTTGCGGCGGCGCGTATCGCCCACCTGTCTCCGCAACAGATCGCCGATCGACTCGAGGATATGTTCAGTCTCCTCACCGGTGGCCGCAGGCGTATTCAGCGGCAGCAAACTCTTTCGGCGACGCTCGATTGGAGCCACGATCTTCTGGACGATTCCGAGAAGATTCTATTCCGCCGCCTTGCGGTGTTTGCGGGAAGCGCCGGACTCGATGCGATCGAGGGTGTTTGCTCTGGCGATGATCTAGCGGTCGGATCGGTCCTCGACTTGCTCGCTTCGCTCGTCGCCAAGTCGCTGGTCGTGGCGGTGGACGACACCCCGGGGGAGGCTCGCTTTCGTCTCCTGGAGACCGTGCGGCTGTATGCATCGGACAAACTGACGGCGGCTGGGGAGGCGGAGACGGTGCGCAGCCGACATCGCGATTGGTATGTCGAGTGGCTCGAAGGCGAGGCGTTCGAGCATTTGTGTTTTACCCCCGCAGGGACCAGGGCCCTGCTACGTGAGTCCGACAATTTCCGAGCGGCCGCCGATTGGTGCGGGCGCGATGAGCACCCTGATCAGCTCGCGCGGTTGGTGACGCGCATGTATGGCGTCAGCACGGAGACGTACAGCAATATGAGCGACCGTCGCGAGCGCCTCCTCGCCGCTCTTCACCAAGCCGATCGGCTCTCGGAGGAACAGCGATTGGCCTGCCACGCCGTACTGGGCGCTACGGCGTGGTCGGCACTGGAAACCGAAGTTCCCATTGCGGAAGCGACTCGCGCCGTCGACCTCGCGAACGATGAACCGAATCCGTTCCTCGTTTTGGCTTGGATGACCCGCTCCTTCGCGCACTCCGTGCTGGCGGCTGCGGCGCTGTCCGTGGAAGCGGGAGACGAGGCACAGGTGGAATCGGTCGCCTGCGCTCGGCGGGACACCGACGCTGCAGTCGCAGCGGCCAACGCGGGTCTTCCTCCGGAATGGCGAGCTTACGCTGAGTTCAACGCCTGGATGATCGAGACGAACATGGGATTGGACGTTCGTACCGCAGCCGCGTGGGCCGCGGCGTGTCTCGAGACGGGCAAGACCACCGACCGAACCTGTTGGCTTCGACGCATGCCATATTCGGCACTGGCGGTCTCGCATCATCTGCTGGAAGAGCACGACGAAGCCCTACGGGCGGCACTCGCGTTTCGGGCGTTACCGGAGGAAGCAGATATGCCGGCGGTCGTACGCTCGATGTCTGTCGAGATCGCACCGGCATTGGCAGCCGCCGGGGAGGACCGGATCGCAATCCACACCCTCGCGGACGCTGTTCCCGTCGTACGGCGCGCCGGAACACCACTCGGGGAAAATCACCTGCTCAGTATGTTCGCCTACGTCGAGCACTTGCTCGGGCGTTCAGACCGGGCGGGGCGGCTGCTCGGCGCAGTGCGCTACCTGGGCGGTGCTGCGGACCTGCCAATCCCGTTTCGCACTCCGGCAAGTTGGTCGATGTACCGTCACTACCTACCGTTAGTACGCGCTGCCTTGGGACCTCACGAAAGTCGCCGCGCTCGCGACGAGGGCCGTGCGATGACCCTGGATACCGCCCTCGCGTACGCCCTCGAAAGCTTCTGAAACACCGAACGGCGACGCCGAGAAGCTTGGGCTTGGGCTTGGACTTTGGACTGGAAAAGAGCGGGCGACCGGGGTCGAACCGGCGACGTCCAGCTTGGGAAGCTGGCATTCTACCACTGAATTACACCCGCGTGTTCGAGGACCGTAGGGTACCGGGCGGCACCTGTCAATTTCATCTCTGAGGCAGGGAAGGTCAGTACCCGTCACAGCGGGGCGCACCCGCTTACGTATCCAGTGCGAACGATCGCGGAGCTCTCACGGGCTGCCTTCGAGTGTCCTCTGCACGGCCACCAACGCGACCTGGTTGCTCTGCTTGGGCAGCGACAGCGACGGGATCGGCTCATAGGCGCCTCGGATGGACCACGGCAACGCACGCCAAGTCGAGCGCGGCAGCACGATGATAGCGCCGGTAGACCGAGATTCCATGAAATCGACGACGGGGACCGCGCCGCCCAGGTAAAACGCCGTGCCGTAGTCGAGCGCCGCCGTCATCGCCACCTCCCGGTCGCCCGCCGTGTGCCGTAAGCCGCGGACCGCCGCGGCACGCGAATCCGCTGCGGCAACCGCCGGCAGAATTCCCAACCGCACGAGAAGGAGCAGGGAGAAGATCGCGCCAAACAGACTTGCCAGGAAGTTCGGCCAGCGTTGGTCGAAGGCAGAGGACGACGCGGCGAGTCCGGCCAGCGCGACGGCCGATGCGAAGAGAACGATCAGATCGGTCCGGCCGGCCAGTCCGCTGACCAGGGTGTGCGATCCGGCGGCGCCGAGGCCGAGCCCGGCGAGCGGCCTGAGCAGGATTGTCAGAACATCCAATCCGAGCTCCTGCAGCCCAAAGAACGTCGCCACGGCTCCACCGATCAACGCCAGGATCAGGCCCAACCCCGCGCCCAGCTTCGACAGGTAGGGATGCCGTCGCGGCGTGCGGATCAGCTGCGATATCCAATGGCCGATCAGGACGCTCGCCGCGGGGTAGAGGGGCAGCAGGTAAACGCTCCGCTTGCTGCTCGACACGGTGAAGAACGCAAGGACGACCGTCATCCAGACCGCGCTATGAACGAGTAGGGAGCGCGTCGCCCGGTCGCGATCGAGCGTCGCCGACGCCACTGCGGCGGGCAGGAACAGAACCCACGGCATGAAGCCGCCGACGAACGCGCCGACGAGATAGCCGGGCCCGTGCGCGTGGCCGACCGCGACCCGCGACGTTCCCAGAAATCTTCCGAAGTTCTCGGCGAGGATCTGCAATTCGATGAACTCACTACCGCCGGCACGAGCGGCGAGCGCGTACCACGCCCCGACGACGACGAGGACGACCGGATAGCCGATCTGCGGCGCCAGGCGCCGCATTCCACGAACTCCGAGGGCGGCGACGAAGCCAACCGCGGCCAGCCCTCCAAGACCGATCAACGTCCTCGTCGGCACATCGGCGAGCGCGCCGACAACCGCCAGCAGGCAAACTGCGAGCCCGGCAAGGACCCACCGGGGTCCCGCTTCGAGGAGAGTTACCACACCCATGCACAAAGTCGGCAGGACGATTCCGATCGGCCCCTTGGCGAGGGTCCCCCAGATCATGCCGCCGTAGAGCAGACACAATCCGAGCTTCCTCGGGCGCCGATCGAGGAGGGTCAGGCCGACGAAGGATGCGGTCATCCCGAGCGCCAACGTCATGTCGATACGGGCGCCGGTCGCCGACCTCGACCACTCGAAACTCGACAGCAGGACCAGCGCCGCGAAGAAGCCGAGCAAGGGACGGCCGCGGGCCGTGCCAGCGAGCAGGAGAAGCAGTGCGGCGGCACAGGATTGGAGCGCCGACGGCAGGCGAACGCTGCGCTCGTCGACGCCCCCGCTGACCGCCGAAACCGCAGCTCCCAACCAGTAGAACAGTGGCGGCTTGCGTGGCATCTCATAGCCGTTGCGCAGCGGCAGGACGATACGCCCGCTGGCGAGCAGATCCTGTACCGCAATTGCTTCACGCGGCTCGCCCTTGGTGTGGAAGGGGATGTCGCCGAGGCCTGTGCAATGAAGGACCGCGGCCGCGGCGACGATCGTCGAGGCGAGAACCGGCACGAACCAACGCGGCGGGCGCGGCACCGCCACCTCGCGATCCGCCGCGCTGCGCACGCTCTGCCCTCGACCCACCGCCATCCGCCCGCCTCCTCACCACAACGCGGGCGCGAGTTCAATACAACCTCCGCCACCTCGAAAGGGTGCGGGAGGTCGATTGCACGCGCCATGCGCGGACCGTATCGTTCTGGTTGGTACGATATGCCTGTCTCGAGATTTCCGCTGATCGCAGTCTGCGTGCTCTCGTCGTTGCTCGCCGTCCGCGCCGACGGCACGGCCCGCTGGAGCAATGTCGCCGTCCAGGTCGCCGAGCCGGCGGGCGTGGCTCGCTCCAATTGGCCATTGGTGGTCAACGTACCGTTCCCCCGGGGCGCCTTGCGGGATCGGAGCTCCTTGAGTCTGCGCCGCGGCGCCCGCGGCCTGCCGACCCAGGTGCAACTGCTGGCGAGTTGGCCGGATGGCTCGGTGCGCTGGGTGCGCATCGATTCGTCGATTTCGTTGCGCCCGCACGAGACGGCCAAGCTGACCGTCGTCCGCGCACCTGGCACCCCGCCCGAGCGGCCGCTGACGATCGCCAAGACGGCACGGGCTATCGAGGTGAACACGGGAGCCGTGCACTTCAGAATCCCGCGCGACCGATTCGCGATCGCCGACGACCTCGGCATGGGCAGGGGAATGGCACCGACGATCGGTGCCATTACTGCCAGCATGGTCGTCGACCATAGGGTCCGCCCGGCCGGTCCGCCAAGCGCGGTCGAGGTCCTCGAGGCCGGGCCAGTGCGCGGGCTGATCGAGCTCAACGGTCCCTTCGGACCGGACTTCTCCTACATCACCCGGATCGAGGTCTACGCCGGTAGCCCGTTCATCCGAGTGCGCCATACCTACGTCAAGACCGGCGGGTCGCGTGGTAGCAAGCTCGAGCGCCTGTCGATCGACGTACCATTCGCAACCGAGATCGCAGGGCGATACAACGCCGGACGCGAACGCGGCAAGCCGCTCCATGGAGAGCTGGACAGTGGCAATAGTGTAGTCCTGGCTCAGCCCGACAACCTCTACTTCCTGCGTGACGGAGAGAAGTTCGACGGCCGGCTGAGCGGCTGGTTCGAGCTGGCCGGCAAAAAGGCTGCCGTCGGCGTGGCGGCACGTTGGTTCTGGCAGGAGTACCCCAAGGCCGTATCCATGGGAACGCGCGGCATCACCTACGACCTTTGGTCGCCGGTCGCACCGCCTGTCAATATCGGCATCGGTTCGGCCAAGACGCACGAGTTCGTCATCTGGCTGACGCCGCGCGGTAGCATCGGCAAAGCGGGCGCCCCGGCTGTAGCCAGACCGCTGCGTGGCAACGTCGATCTCGGCTGGATCGCCAGTAGTGGTGCCCTCAACGACGGCGTCGACCCGCGTGCAACCGACTTCGACGAAACCTTGCTGCAAGCCGCCCGGCGCGTGCGCAAGCGCAACGCGCACGAGCGCTGGGACGATTGCGGTCACGAACAATGCGGCGGCTCGATCCCGCAAGTTCCCCGCACCGGCGCTTATGGCATGCTCAACTGGGGTGACTGGAACTTCCCGGGCTACCACGACACGGTCAAGGGCACCGACGCCTGGGGCAACCTCGAGTACGACACGACCGAGGTTCTGGCGCTGACCTATGCCGCCACCAACGACCCCGAAGTCTTCGACGCAATGGTCGCCGCCGCGCGCCACTTCATGGACGTCGACACGGTCCACGCCCTGCCGGCGCGCTCCGAGTGGGTCGGCATGAACCACCCGAAAAACCCGCTCCACTTCAGCTTCGCGCTAGGCGGCATCGACATCGGGCACACCTGGACGGAAGGACTCGTCTCCTACTACCTGCTGACCGGCGACGCTCGAGGCCTGCAGGTCGCCAAGGGGATCGCCGACTACCTGACGCGACGCCTGGGCGCTGTGCTGCGCGGCAACCCACGCCAGTGGGGCTGGCCACAGATCGCTCTGCTCGGTGTGTACGACGTGACCGGCGAAGCCCGCTACCTGAGCGCGGCGCAGGGGTACGCGCGGGCGGGGATGCGGGCCCACCCGGCCACCGGCAAATTCCACTGGAAACTCGGCATCCTCGCCGACGGTTTGGCTCAGACCCACCGCTACGCGGGCGGCGCCGAGATCGAGCAGTGGCTGCGCAGCTACGCCGAGCGGGTGATGTCGCAGCAATACGACGACAGCCGGTTTTATCCCGGCGTCGCCTACGCTGCAGCGCTTACCAACAACCCGCAATGGCGAACCGCCGCGCTGCGACGGTTGAAGTCGCTCGACCTCGGCAGTTGGGCGAAACCCTTCTCCATCAACGGCCGGGTCGGGGCGAGAATCCAAAGCCTGAGCCACGCGACGATTGGCGATACTCGGCACGCTCCCCGGTCGAGCGGCGATCGCGTTACCACTTCGCCCCCTCGGTAACGCGAATCTGTTTTTTGCCTGCCCGGTTGCGCCGCATCAAAACATAGGTCGCTCCGGCGCCACCATCGCACGGCCGCGCACTGGTAAACGCGAGAACCCGTCTCGCCCAAGTGCCGCGTGAGATCCAATCGACGAGATGGCGCTTCAGCACCGGAACCTTGTCCGGCGAGTTGAGACCGCGGCCGTGGACGATCAACACGCAGCGTTGCTCGGATTGCACCGCTGAACGAAGAAAGCCATCGACGGCGTCGTGCGCCTCCGCGACGGTCATTCCGTGCAGGTCGAGGTGGCGTCGGAACGCGAACTCGCCGCGGCGTAGGCGGCGTACGAGTCCCGAGTCGACGCCACTGGCGGCGCCTTCGAGAAACTCGGTCGTGTCGGTGATGTCGAAAACCCCGCTCCCCGACACCAGGTCCGACAACTCGGCGAAAGCCTCGGCGTCTGGATCTTCGACAGGTCGCCGCCGGGTCGGCTCGATAGGTGGCGGAACCACGGCTGGCTGCTTCGAGGACAGTACGTCGACCCCCGCCATCGCCACGCTGAAGAGATCGGCGTCGCTGGCCTGTGCCGACGGCTCGGTCGGTCCGCTTCGCGGTTCAGACGGCACGCGCGGCGACGCCGCAGACGTCGCCACCTCGAGACCGCGGAACGGACGGTTGACGAAGCTCTTCGCCGGCGCCGCAGCGGCGCCGGCCGGAACCCCTTTCTTCTTGCGCCGCATGAGCCCGATTGTTTCATCGTTGACCAGTGGACGCCATCGTTTGCCGTCGCCCCGGACACGTGTTTCTATCCGCAGATCCATCAACTGTGAGGTACGTGTGGCCAACTCCGCAGACGATTTGTTACTCGTCGATCTCGATCCACCCATAGCTTGGATCACCGTCAATCGACCGGTGGCACACAACGCACTCAATTCGGATCTGTGGCGCCGTCTGGCCGGTGCGGTGACAGCCTTGGGCGAGGACCCCAGCGTGCGTGTCATCGTCGTCCGCGGTGCCGGCCAGCGCGCGTTCATCTCGGGCGCGGACATCTCTGAATTCGATCAGGTACGCGGCGACGTCGCAGCAGCGCGACGTTACGACGAGCTCTCTGCGACAGCCTGGCTGGCGTTAGAATCGGTCGCCAAGCCAGTCATCGCCATGATCAACGGCCTCTGTTACGGCGGCGGCGTCTCGGTAGCCGCTACCTGCGATCTCAGAATCGCTACCGAGGCGGCGCGCTTCGCGATTCCGGCGCTGCGCTTGGGACTGGCCTATCCCCTGGTTGCGATCGAGCGTTTGGTGCGAATCGTCGGCTCCGCCGCAGCCAGCGACCTGCTGCTGACCGGCCGCGCCATCGACGCGGCGGAGGCGCTGCACATCGGCCTCGTGCATCGGGTGGTGCCGCGGTCGCGCCTCGAGCATACCGTGCGCGACCTTGCGACACAGATCGCCAGCGGGGCGCCGTTGACGCTGGCGGCTCACAAGCTGGCGATTCGCGAGGTCGGCGAGGCGGGGCGACCCCGCCGAATCGACGAGCTGACCGACGCACTTCGCCGCTGCTTTGCCAGCGAGGATTACCAGGAGGGGATCCGCGCCTTCCTCGAGAAACGGCCGGCCCGGTTCGAGGGACGCTGATCGATCGGCGGGCCGTTGAAAGACAGGTGCGCAGGTCAGTCGGACGGCACCTTACATGGCATCGCGCTAGTGTCCGCGTCTAGGTGCGATATCGGCAAAATTGTCGCTTGACGTCGCACATGCTCGCCCGTAGCCTTTGACGTCGAGGAGGTGGCGGAATGTGCTCCAGAAATATCCTTACAGCAATCATCGGTGGCTTGGCGCTGTTCACTAGCTCGGTGGCCGCGCTCGAATTTCGCGAAGAGCCCTATCGCGTCGGGATCGTCGATGTGGGCGAACCCATCCTGCTCGACTACACCGAGCTCACCAATGAGATGCAAAAGAATACCGAGCTGCGCGACTGGGTCCACGCCTACGGCCGGCCCGAGTATGCCGAGTATCAACGCGTCGAGCTGAACGACCCCTTTCTCCCCTACGAAATTCGGCTCTACTACATCGCGGGCCGGCGCTACGTCGCCTTCGGAGGGGTTAGCGTGGCGCCTTCCGTAAAAGACTTCGGTGTGCGGAAGTACATCGGTAAGCTGGACTCTGCGATCGTGCGGCGGATCCTGACCGCGCGGCCCGATGTCGACAACTCGGATACCCTTGCTGCCGCATCGCTGGGGTCCTACGAGGGGCAGTACGACTCCGCGCCTTCAGCCAACGCGCCGGGCAGCGACATCCCTGCCGGCGAGGAGGTCGTGGTCGAGAAGGTGATCGAAATACCACAGGGCGAGTCCTCCGAGAAAGTCTCGGTCACAGTCCCCGAAACGCCCCCCGAAGAGGTTGTGATCGTCGAAGCAGACCCAGCCACCGACAAGGTAGAATCCGTCGAGATCGAACCCGAAGCGGACTCCGCGGCAGTCGGATCCGACGAGGACGAGGAAGTGATCATCGACGTAGAGGAGCCAGCGAACTGAGTCTGGGATTGGCACCGGATCCCCCCGTTACTAAGCTTCCGCCGATACCCCGAGCGCCGCGCCGAGCAATCCCGAGCCGTTCGTTGATGGCACGGGAGCATCGTCGAGTGGCGGAGATCGTTGACAAGGCGGATGGCTGCTGGTAGCCGGATCCGAGGAGGATCATGACGTGTTTGCTTCTGCCGCCGGCCCGACTACCCCGTTCGCCCACTTCATTCACATCCTCACTCAGCCCGACAATATCCCGATCGTCGGGTTGATGGTCCTGCTGTTCTTCTTCACGTATCTGGGGCTGCGCGAGGCGCGCAAGAACGATGAGTTGGAGCGCCAGGGCCGACACGACGAGATCATCGGCAAGATGCAGGAATGATGCAGGAATAGCGAAGGGGTGGCCCTTCGGCGGCGGGACTAAGCCGCGGCCGCGGCCGCGGCGATAGCGCGGCGCAGGTCTTCGGTGATCAGGCCGTCGTCGGGAGAACGATCCCAGGAGCGCCACCAGGGGATGGCTTCGTTTTGCTTTCTCTGGAACGCCTGGATTGCGTTGACCAGGACCTGATCGATTTTACCGTCGGGCTCGTCCATGAACTCCTTCAGCGTAGTCAGGTTCTTCTCGATCTCGAGGACCGTGGCTTTGTCGGTCTTCTGATCCAGGGCGGGACCGTCGAAATCCCGGATCGACGCCTGGATGTCGGCCGCGACGGCACGGGCGCGGTCTTCGGCATTGGGTGCGGTACACCCCACCGCCAGCGCCACCACCGTTACGGCGACCGGCCCGAGCAGATTCCCGCGGGCGAGAACGCGGTATGTGTGGGGGACCGTCATATGATCTTGTTCAAGGGGTATTCGATGATCCCCTCGGCACCGGCGCGGCGAAGCTCGGGAATCAGATCGCGAACTTCATGCTCTGAGATGACGCTCTCGACGGCGAACCAGTCGCTACCGTACAGCGGCGCGACCGTCGGTGACGTGATACTGGGAATCTTGTCGACGATCTCGTCCAGCATCGCCTTGGGAACGTTCATCTTCAGTCCAACCTTCGCCTCGGCGAGCAGTGCGCCGCTCACCAGCATCGCGATCTGCTCGATCTTGGCCCGCTTCCAAGGGTCGTTCCAGGCAGCGTTTCCGGCGATCAGTTGTGGGTTCGACTCACAGATCTCGTGGATGATCTTGAGACCGTGCGCGCGGATCGTATTGCCCGTCTCGGTAACCTCGACAATTGCGTCGACCAAGCCCTGTGCGACCTTCGCCTCGGTCGCGCCCCAAGAAAATTCGACCTCTATGTTGATGTTGCGTTCTGCGAAGGAGCGCTTCGTCAAACCGACCATCTCGGTCGCGACCCGCTTCCCCTCCAGCTGCTCCAATTTCGTCACCGGCGAATCGCCGTTGACGGCCACCACCCAGCGGGTAGGCCGCATACTCGACTTCGAGTACACGAAGTCGGCGACGACGTGTACGTCCGATGAGTTCTCGAGGGTCCAGTCCTTGCCCGTAATCCCGGCGTCGAGGGAGCCGCCTTCAACGTACCGCGACATTTCCTGCGGCCGTGCGAGAACACAACGCATCTCCTCGTCGTCGACGCTCGGAAAATAACTTCGACTACCGCCCTGGATCTTCCAACCCGAACGGCGAAAAAGATCGACGGTGGTCTTCTCGAGGCTTCCTTTGGGGATTCCAAACGTGAGTTGCTGTTCTGACATTCTTTCGGCCTACTCCCTGCGCAACGGTCGCGATGGGGCTCCGCCCCGTCCAACAATGGCGGCTACCACAGGCACCTGGAGTCCGCAACGTGTTGACGGCCGGCGGCGTGTAACTTTCGCATTCGCGCGACGGCGTGCGGCCGGCGGATGCCGGATGGTTTCGACAGTGACCGGGCGCGGCATCGCATTGCGTCCCAACAGACAGCCCTGTAAGGGTCGCACATGCGCCTGGAGGAGATCGCCGAGCGGCTCGATTGCGAGCTCAGGGGAGACCCAGATACGGAGATCTCCAGGGTTTGGCCGATTGAAAACGCCGGCCGCGGCGATATCTCTTTCGTCGCCAACCCCCGCTATGCTCGCTATCTGACGGAGACCGCTGCCAGCGCGTTGATCGTTGCTCGCGACCAGATCGACGTGGCGATTCCGACTCTGCGCACTCACGACCCCTACCTCGCCTTCGCCCACGCGCTGCGATTGTTCTACGAGCCGCCACCGCGCGTACCCGGGATCCATCCGAGTGCCGTGATCGCCAGCGGTACCGAGGTCGGCCACGGCGCCGCGGTCGGACCGCACGTGGTGATCGAAAGCGACGTACGAATTGGTGCTGGCGCGACCATCGGATCCGGAGTCGCAATCTACCGTGGTGCCGTCATTGGAGATCGGTTCACGGCGCATGCCAACGCGGTGGTCCGAGAACGGGTCCGCATCGGCCACGACGTGACGATCCATGCCGGAGCCATCGTCGGCTCCGACGGGTTCGGTTATGTTCCGATCGACGCTGGAACGCTCGAAAAGGTTGTTCAGGTTGGCACGGTCGTGATCGGAGACGACGTTGAGATCGGAGCCAACGCGACCATCGATCGAGCCACCGTCGGCGAAACCCGGATTGGTTCCGGAGTGAAGATCGACAATTTGGTCCAGATCGGCCATGGCTGCGAAATCGGGGAGCATACGGTCGTCGCCGCTCAGGCCGGCTTGGCGGGGAGCACTGTCGTCGGTGCGTGGGTCCAGGTAGGCGGTCAGGCGGGTACCGCCGGGCATATGAAAATTGGTGACACCAGCCGCGTGGCGGGCCGGGCGGGGGTCACCCGGGACATCAAACCGGGCTCCGTGGTTGGCGGGTTTCCGGCCGTCCCGATCCAGCAGTGGCGCCGCGCCGCGGTACTCTGGTCGCGCATCGGCGAGCTGTTCCGCCGCGTCCGCCGGTTGGAGAATACGGCAACCCGGGGGCACGCCCGCGCTCGAGCCGATCGGGTTGGTACGGACGAGGACAACTCAACGGGGCCAGGATCTTGATTTCAGCAGGTTGCACGGGTAGCTTCCGTGCACTGTCTGAGGTCTGACGCGCATGAAGATTCGCGTCCGCGATGTCACTGAGTCACCCGAGGAGGTCGAATTCGAAGAACCGACGTCGGAGCTGAATCCAACGCTGAGCAGTGGTCCTGCGCCCGATTTCCTTTGCGCGAGCCCGGCGAAAGTTCGCCTGACGCACTATTCCGCAGGGCGCGACCTCTTTTTTGATGGAGCCATCGAAGCACCGTTGCGGGGGCGCTGCGCGCGCTGCCTCGAGGACTACGGTGTTGCTATCTCCGCGAAATTCCAGTTCTTGGTGGTGCCAGCAGGGAGCTCGCTTGGCGACGCCGGGGAAGAAGAAGACGTTGAGGTTACAGTTTACGATGGAGAGGAAGTCGATTTAACACCGCTGGTGCGCGAGCAAATATTGTTGAGTCTGCCGACCACCCCGTTGTGCCGAGAGAGCTGCCGCGGTTTGTGCGCTCGGTGTGGTGCGAATCTCAACCGTGAAGACTGCGGCTGCCCGGCCGACGAAGGGGACCCGAGAATGGCGATCTTCAGGACTCTGAGGGTCGATCGATGACGAGCGGGTCACCGCCCAACAGGAGTACGAGTCCATGCCAGTTCCGAAGCGAAAAACGTCCCATTCGAAGAGAAACAAACGACGGGCACACGATTCCCTGACCTTCGCGGCGACGGCGGAATGTCCCGATTGCGGGGAGCAGATGGTCCGCCACCGCGCGTGCCCGCACTGCGGTCTGTATCGCGGGCGGCAGGTGGTCGAAGTCGAAGATTGAATCGGCGGTTGCCGATCTCGAAGCTAACGACCATTTGCAGCGCGGTTCGCGTTGTGTAACGGGCTGCTAACCGGCAAGCGATGTCGCGGTGTCGGAGAAGGAGAGGAGTGAGGGTATGGCGTCTGCTGTAGAGACCAAGGTCAAGGGGATTATTTGCGAGCAGCTTGGTGTGAGCGAAGCCGAGGTTACCATGGACGCGTCGTTTCTCGAGGACCTCGGAGCCGACTCGCTCGATATCGTCGAACTCGTGATGGCTCTCGAGGAGGCCTACGACATGGAGATTTCCGACGAGCAGGTCGAGAAGATTCGCACGGTTCAGGACGTAGTGACCCACATCGAGAGCCAGCAGTCCTGACCGCAAGGGGTGCCCGTTCGGGGCTTGGCCAATTCGCCGCTGCGAGTTATCGGGTGCGCGCCTTCTCCAGGGAGGCGAAAAACGCGCGGTCGGGCTGGAACGGTTGCGAACGTTGCAGCACCGTGTCGCGCGCCACCGGCAGGGTGTCGGGGTGATCGATGTTGTAGTGCAGGCCGCGGCTTTCCTTGCGCTGGATCGCCGAAGCAATGATCAGCTCGGCGACCGTTGCCAGATTGCGTAGCTCGATCAAGTCGCCGGTGATGATGAAATCCCAGTAGTATTCCTGAATCTCTTCGCGCAGCGCCGTGATTCTCCGGTAGGCGCGCGCGAGCCGCCGGTTCGAGCGGACGATGCCCACGTAGTTCCACATGAAACGGCGGATCTCGTCCCAGTTTTGGGTTACCACGACGGACTCGTCGCTATCGACCGCCTGGCCGGGATTCCAGGCGGGCAGGGCGGGCGGCCGGGTCGCGTCCCCGTGCAACAGTGCCGCCGCGTGTTGCGCAGCCCGTGTGCCGAAAACGATGGCCTCGAGCAGCGAATTGGAGGCCAGGCGGTTGGCACCGTGCAACCCGGTCATACTGACCTCGCCGGCGGCGTAGAGCCGCTTGATCGAGGTCGCGCCGTCGATCGTGGTTACAATGCCACCACAACAGTAGTGTTCAGCCGGAACCACGGGGATGGGTTCTCGGGTCAAGTCGAATCCGAAGCTGAGGCAGCGCTCGTGAATAGTCGGGAACCGCGAGCGCACGAACTCGTCATCGCTGTGACTGATGTCGAGGAGCACATGCTCGAAGCCGTGCACTTTCATCTCGCTGTCGATGGCACGCGCCACGACGTCGCGCGGCGCGAGGTCGGCGTCCGGATGATAACCGGCCATGAAGGGCTGGCCGCCAGGTCGCTCGAGCACTGCGCCTTCGCCGCGCAAGGCTTCGCTGATCAAGAACGATTTCGCGCGCGGATGGTAGAGGCAAGTCGGGTGAAACTGAATGAATTCCATGTTGGCGATCGGTGCGCCGGCACGGTAGGCCATCGCGATCCCATCTCCGCTCGCGATGTCGGGATTCGATGTGTAGAGGTACACCTTCCCCGCGCCGCCCGATGCCAGCAGGGTGGCGCGCGCCGAGATCGTCCGAACCGTTCGTGCCTCGAGATCGAGCGCATATGCTCCCCAGCACGACGATTCGCGACCGGGTGCGCCGATGTCGCCGTCGCAAATGAGATCGATCGCGATATGGCGATCGAGCACCCGGATGTTCGGCTCGTCGCGAACCGCCGCGCTCAGCGCCCGCATGATCTCCCAACCGGTAGCGTCGGATGCGTGCAGAATCCGGCGATGGCGATGTCCGCCCTCCATCCCGAGGTCGTACTCGCTGTCGGCGTCGTCCCCTCGCGAAAACTGCGTTCCCAAACGAATGAGATCCTGGATGCGACCCGGCCCCTCCCGGACCACGATCTCGACGACGTCGTGGCGACAGAGCCCGGCGCCGGCGCGTTCGGTGTCTTCGACGTGCGATGCGAACGAGTCCTCGGCACTCCATACCGAAGCGATTCCACCCTGGGCATAGGCGGTGGCACTCTCGGGCAGATGGTCCTTGTTGAGAACGATGACCGTCCCCGACTCGGCAACCCGCAGAGCGAAGGAGAGGCCTGCGAGCCCCCCACCGATCACGAGATAATCAGCTTCCATGTTTGGTGATCAGGCACTACGCCCCCGGCAAGCGCAGCGCAAATGTCGATTGACCGGGCTCCGCATTGCCCGTATTTTCTACCATGATGTTGAGGGCAATATCTCTAGGGGTGGTGGCGTTGGCGGTCTTGCTGCTCCCGACTGAATCCAGCGCCGAGATATACATGTACCGCGCTGGCAACGGCACCATCCATTTCAGCAATGCGCCGGCCAAGCGAGGCTTCCGCCGGATGCCGCGACACCGCGGCTTCGGCGCCCACTACGTCGTCGACCGGCCGTATCATGCCGCCTTCGATCACATCATTGCAGCGACGGCACAACGCGAACAGGTCGACCCGGCACTGGTCAAGGCGGTGATCCGCGCGGAGTCCGGTTTCGTCCCGACCGCGCGCTCGGCCAAGGGCGCCCTCGGCCTGATGCAGCTCATGCCGGCGACGGCCAAGATGTACCATGTGTGGAGCGCCATGGATCCGACCGACAACATTCAGGGCGGGGTCAAACACCTCAAGCTATTGTTGGATCGCTACCAGGGTAACGTTCGCTTGGCGCTCGCCGCGTACAACGCGGGTGGTGGCGCGGTCGAGAAATACGGTGGTGTGCCGCCGTACCCCGAGACCATCGAGTACATCCAACGGGTGTTTCGTTTTCGCGATCACTACCGCGCACAGTTCTGAGCGGGCATAGGTGCCTGGCATGAGTGCGGCACGCACCAGGTCGCGCAACCTGCGACGGCCGTCCGTGTCGCCGGTGAACGCGGCCAATCTGCTTACTGGCCTGCGCATCGCCCTGGTCCCGCTACTGGTGTGGTTGCTTCTCGAGGGCGACCGGGCGCGCAGTGTGCTGGCAGCGCTGACGTTCTTCGCCGCCAGCTTGAGTGACTTCTTCGATGGCTACATCGCCCGCCGCCACAATATCGGTACAGTGGTAGGCAAGTTTCTCGACCCGCTCGCGGACAAGTTGCTGGTGGTCTCAGCACTGATCATGTTGACGGCCATGGATCCCGCCCGCGTGCCGGGCTGGCTGGTCGCGGCGATCGTCGGCCGTGAGCTGGCAGTAACGGCCCTGCGAACCATCGCGTTGCAACAGGGGATCGTTCTCGAGGCGGACGAGCTCGGGAAATACAAAACCGTCTTCCAGATGTTCGCCCTGCACGGACTGTTGCTTCACTACCGGTTTGCTGGCATCGACTTCCAGACTGCCGGAACGTGCTTCCTCTGGGTATCGGTCGCGCTCGGTTTCTGGTCGGCCGCACAGTATCACATCCGCGTGATCCGCGCCGCCGCCTGAAGGCCCAACCCAGCGCTGGAGATTGTCCGGGGCAGGCTCGGATCGAGCGAACGGACCCGCGGACGCGATGTGTTACAGCATGGCCGTCGCGATCCAGGAGATCAGCGCGCACAGGACCAGCACCAGGCCCGCCGTGATCTGGATGCGGGTGAGCATCGAAGCCACCCACTCGGCTCGCGGAGGCTCCTCCAGTTCGGTCTGACCGACCAGGCGATTGCCGAGACCGAAGGCCAGGTATGCGGCGACGATGATCAGAATGAAGACAACACCGAGCTTCCAGGCGAGAACGACTCCCATCTGTTGGAAGAACCTCTCGCGCAGGGCATCTTTGTAACCGGTCAGGGCGAAGGCCCCGGTCATGACCATCACGCCGAGAACGGCCATACTGAAAGGGTCGTACAGCTTCATCGCACGCGCTGCGCGCGCTAGCCGGGCGGTCGGGTCGCTCTGCGCACGCGCGCGCGGAATCGAATAGACCAGGACCACGGCGGTCGCCGCCGCGTAGAGCAACAGCGCCGCTACATGGAGCCACGGGTACATCATCACCACCGAACCTTCATCATTCACACCAGCCTGTAGCCGGCGGCCGGCGAGAAAGCCATGCGCCCGCGAAAAAGGGTGGCCCCAGGCAGGCCGCGTTGACTCCCTGCAGGTTGCCGGATAAGCACCTTGGTAGAGGAATCGCGGTGCCCATGGAGCTCAAGACGATCTCAAATGCGAGTGGAGGCGAAGCCCTACTCGAAGACAGCGTGATCCTCACGACGGTCGACAAGGCAGTAGGTTGGGCGCGTAAATTCTCGCTCTTCCCGTATCCTTTTGCGACCGCTTGCTGCGCGATGGAGTTCATGTCGCTGACGATGTCGCCCTATGACATCGACCGGTTCGGAGCGTTGCTGCCGCGCTTCACGCCGCGCCAGGCCGACCTGCTCATGGTGATTGGTACGGTGACGTGCAAGCAGGCACCAGTCCTCGAACGCGTCTATCACCAGATGGCCGAGCCAAAGTGGGTGCTGTCGTTTGGTGCGTGCGCCTCGACTGGCGGCTTCTACGACAACTATACGACGGTGCCCGGGATCGACCGCATCATCCCGGTCGACGTCTATGTCCCTGGGTGTCCGCCCCGACCGGAGGCGGTCCTGGACGGACTGATGGCCCTGCAGCGAAAGATCCAGGGGCAAAAACAGAAGATCGCGACGGAAGTCTCCGAGCCCGTCTGAGCTCCGTATCTACCCGCATGTCCGAGAAGATTTTGCTCCGCCACGAGGACGTGGCGAACCTGTGCGACCTCGACGTCTACGTTGACGATGGTGGCTACGCCACCGCGCGCCGCGTCCTCACGGACATGGAACCCGCGCAGGTGGTCGATGAGGTCAAGAGTTCCGGACTGCGCGGACGTGGTGGCGCGGGATTCCCCACCGGTATGAAATGGGGTTTCCTGCCAAAGGACAATCCCAAGCCGCGCTATCTGTTGATCAACGCCGACGAGAGCGAGCCGGGCACCTTCAAGGACCGGCAGATCCTCGAAAACAACCCGTACCTGCTCCTGGAGAGCGCACTGATCTCCGCTTTCGCCATCCAGAGCCACAAGGCCTACATCTACATTCGCGGTGAGTTCGCGCGGGCGGCGAAAGGACTCATCGAAGCGGTGCGGCAAGCGGAAGCGGCCGGACACCTGGGCAAGAACATTTACGGCAGCGGATTCGATCTCGATATCGTCGTCCACCGTGGCGCCGGTGCCTACATCTGCGGCGAAGAGACGGGCCTCATCGAGTCGCTCGAGGGGAAGCGGGCCTATCCCAGGGTCAAGCCACCGTTTCCCGCCGTGTACGGTGTCTTCGGATCCCCGACCATCGTCAACAACGTCGAGACGCTGTGCTGTATCCGCCCGATCCTCGAAAGGGGGGCGAACTGGTTCAAGGAAATCGGCCCCGAAAAGAGCCCGGGGCCCAAGCTGTACTGCGTCAGCGGACACGTGGAACGCCCTGGCGTCTTCGAGTTGCCGATGGGGACTCCGCTGCGCGATCTCATTTACGAGCACGCTGGTGGAGTTCGCGACGGCAAGGAGCTCAAGGCCGTGATCCCGGGAGGATCGTCGGTTCCGATTCTGCGGGCAGATGAGATCGACATCAACATGGACTTCGAGTCGGTGGCCGCAGCCGGATCGCTGATGGGCTCGTGTGGCACCATCGTCATGGACCAAGATACTTGCATGGTCGGTGCGCTGCGGATCATCGCGCGCTTCTACCACCACGAGTCCTGTGACCAGTGCACCCCCTGCCGCGAAGGCACCGGCTGGCTCGAGCGCCTGATGATCGGATTCGAGGACGGCGGCGCGACCGATCGCGACCTGGACCTGCTTCTCCAGGTCGCGGAAAACATGTCGGGAATTACGGTCTGTGTTCTCGCCGATGCGGCCGCCATGCCGACGATCAGCTTCGTCACCAAATTTCGCGCCGAGTTCGAAGAACACCTGCGCGCCGGTGGTTGCCCGCAACGGCGGAGCCATGTGGCCGGCGATGCGAGAGCGAGCGCATAGCACCATGCCGACGCTTGAAATCGATGGTCGGGAAGTCACGGTCGAGAACGGGACCAACCTGATTCAGGCCGCCGAGAAACTCGGCACCGAAATCCCCCATTACTGCTACCACCCCGGCTTGGCGGTGGCGGGCAACTGCCGGATGTGCCTGGTCGAGATCGAGAAGATGCCGAAGCTGCAGATCGCCTGCAACACGCGGGCAAGCGACGGCATGGTGGTCAAGACCAAGTCGGAAAAAGTCCTGAAAGCGCGCCAGTCGGTGCTCGAGTTCCTCCTGATCAACCATCCAATCGACTGTCCGATTTGCGACCAGGCCGGCGAGTGCAAGCTGCAGGACTACTACATGGACCACGACCGCCAGGACAGCCGGGTGCCGGTCGAGGCCAAGGTCCACAAGGGCAAGGCGATCGATATCGGTCCGATGATCATGCTCGATCAGGAGCGCTGCATCTTGTGCACGCGGTGTACGCGTTTCCTCGACGAGGTCACCAAGACCGGCGAGCTGGGAATTTTTCAGCGCGGCGACCACAGCCAGATCGGATTGTTTCCCGGGGTCGCTCTCGACAATCCGTACTCGGGCAATGTCGCAGATATCTGCCCGGTGGGGGCGTTGACCAACAAAGATTTTCGCTTCCGCGCTCGCGTCTGGTACCTCGAACGTACGCCGTCCATATGCCCGGGGTGTGCCACTGGCTGTAACATCGACATTCACCACCGGCGCGGCGAGATGTTTCGTTTCCGGCCGCGCCACAACCCCGACGTCAACAGCTACTGGATGTGTGACGAGGGCCGCCTCACCTACAAGCGCTATCAAGGCGAAGGACGCTTACTGCAGCCGGTTCGTCGGGTTGAGAGTGATTGGCAACCGATTCCGTGGAACGACACCACGGCGGAGGTGAGAGGGCTGCTGGCGGGAGACTCTCGACTCGCGGCCATCGTCTCGGCGCAGGCGACCAACGAGGAGATCCACCTACTCGCCAAGGTGCTCGGGGAGCGCGGTGGACGAATCGCCGGGCACGCGTGGTCTCCGGCTGGCGCGAGCCGCGACGATTTCCTGATCGACGGGGACAAGAATCCGAACACCGCGGGGCTTCGCGCTCAGGGGATCGATCCGGCTGCGGCGCGCGCCGTCGTCGACGCAGCACTGGCGGGAGAGTTGTCGGCTCTCGTATTGTTTCGCACCGACCTGTCGCAGATCTGTTCGGAGGAAGAGATCGACCAGCTGGGCCAACGTCTCGAGAGAGTGGTGTCATTCGATACGCACTTCACCCGCAGCGGAGAGATATCTGACTTGATCGTCCCGATCGCGTCGTTCGCCGAGACCGGAGGCACCTTCACCAACCGCGCCGGTCGGGTGCAACGGCTGGCACAGGCACTGGCGCCGGTCGGGCAGTCGCGCCCGGGCTGGGAAGTCCTCGGCGAATTCCTCAGCGAGCCGGCCTCCGCCACGAGCGCGGCGGAGGTCTTCGCAGAGCTGAGCAATTTCTCCTCGGTCTTCAGCGGAATGCGGATGACCGACATCGGCGAACGAGGGCGGGCGCTGGCAGCGGAGCAGCCCAGCGTCGCCGAATGACGGAAGGCGAATCGGCGCGCGGCTCCCGCTACTATCAGGGGGTCATCCGACGCCTTTTCCGCGGCTCCGAACGAGGCGTCATTCGCTCCCTCACGACCGGCCGCGAAACCGAATTCGATTTCCGGCATGTGATCATGCGCGGCCCGCTGCAGCACTTCGCGGACCTCAGCGAAGGCATGGATGTGGGATTCGACGTCGGCTGGACCTCGAGCGGCCTCCGCATCACCATCATTCGAACCGGCGATCTGCCGCCCTCAGAGGGGGAAACCGGTGCGGAAGAGCAGGTAGCGCCCGATCAGCTCGCCAACCGTAGCGGCGAGGATGGCGATATAGAATAGCCCGGTAGCAGCCATCGTCTGGGGGATCAGGAGGGTCCTCGAGATCATCAGCCCGAGCACGGTGGTACCGATCGGACTGATCGCGAGTCGGCCGAGGAACACCGTTGCGTAGCCGGACCACGCACTTGCCGAGTCACCGCCGACCACCGTGAGATACCCGGCGCCCGCGACCAACACCGCCATCTGCACCAGCAGGCATCCCAGATACACCTGCAGCACATTCCACAGCGGGGTCAGCGACAGATTGCGGTCGATCAAGTACCAGTGGCCGAGTAACATCCCGGAGGCGGCAGCGCCGAGTACCAGCGCGGCGAGGAGAAAACTCAGCGGGTACATCAGGTGCGCCAGTGGCACGCCGCTTTCGCCCGCGAAGGATAGGGCACTGCCGAGGAGAGCGACGATGCCGAGCGTCCAGGTTGCGGTGAACAGCCGGGCGCGCACGACGAAGTACTCGTACCAGAGAGAGACCAGGTAGGCGCCGCCAAACAGGCAGAAGAGGGCCCAGAGCAGTACTTCGATACCGCCGACACTCGAAGCGGGCCGGCGCCAGAGCGCGAAGTTGCCAATCGTTGCGAGAGAGCCGATGGCCCAGAAGACGAATGCCGACGACTTGTAATAGCCGCGGTCCAGTTCGTGGAACGGTGGAATGCTCAGGCAGAACATCCCACCGACCGCCAATTGGCTGAACACCAAGACGAAGGTGCGCGGAAACAAAGTGTCCATGATGACGATCTTGCGAGCCCGCGGGCGGGGCAGCTCAGCTGACTCGGCGGTGGCTCGGCTCCGTCCCGCGATCGTCGGCGAAACGGATCAGGCCGGCCGTCGCGAGAGCGAGGCCGAGCAGGGCGATCAAGCGGCCGCCGTTGTTGACCAGAGCGTAAAAATCGCGCTTCGCGGCTGCCATCCCACGCATCGCCGGGGCGCGGTGCAACCTGCGCAGCAGGGTCGCGTTGGTACGCGAATCGAGCTCGCGGTAGTCGGACAGATCGCCGCTGGTTACTGGCGCCGACACCTGTAACCGCTGCGTGTACTCGACCAGCTTTGCGCGGCTGATCCACCAGTTGCCGATGCCGACGACGAGTAAAACGATACCGATCGGCAGCAGCGGGTGTTTCCAAAATCGGGCGGCGGTCATACGTGCGGAAAGCTCCTTCAACGGGCCGTTGGTCTACTCGGCTATCAGCGCGATACCCGGGTGGCAAGCTGCACCCGGCGAGTGGCAGGTGCGCATTCGCCCCGGCTGTGTGCCGTCAGGCGGTTGCCGCTGGGCAGTTGCCGCTGGGCCTGGAAAACCGTCGATTCCTCGCACCTACATAGCACCCCGCCGCGATCGCGGCTAAGCTCCCAAGGGTGCCGCCGATCTGGCGGCTGGTGCAAGAGAGGTACAACGATTCGATGCGGCCTGCGACTCGAGATTTGCTGGAGCGGATGAAGCGCGGCGAGAGGCTCGCCCTCGCCAAATTGATGACCCTCGTCGAGAACCGCGAGGCCGAAACGGCGGAAATCATGAGCGCCATCCACGGAATCGGCTCGGCCCCCGTGGTCGGCATCACCGGACCACCCGGAGCCGGCAAGTCGACGCTTCTCGACGCGCTCACCAGCACCTTTCGACAACAGGGCCGTTCGGTCGGAATCGTCGCCGTCGATCCGTCGAGTCCGTTTTCGGGTGGCGCGGTGCTGGGCGACCGGATCCGTATGCAGAAACACTTTCTCGACGAGTCGGTCTTCATTCGCTCGTTGAGCGCGCGCGGATCGGTCGGCGGACTCGCTCGTGCCTCGCGCGACGTGGCACGCCTGCTCGAAGCGTCGGGCAAGGATATCGTCGTCGTCGAGACCGTCGGCGTTGGCCAGAGTGAACTCGACATCATGCGCCTGGCAGATACGGTAGTGGTGGTACTCGTCCCCGAAGCCGGGGACACGGTGCAGGCGATGAAAGCGGGACTGCTCGAAATCGCAGACGTCTTCGTCGTCAACAAGGCCGATCGCGATGGTGCCGCCAGGATCAAAACGGAGCTCGAGCAAATGCTGCACCTGCGACCGGCCGACGGCTGGGAGATCCCGGTGCTGATGACCGTGGCGACTGTGGAGCAGGGGATCGGCGAACTGGTGGCGGCGCTCGATCAGCACGCTGCCTATTTGCGCAGCAGCGGAGTCGGGCAGAGCCGCGGCGCGGTCGGGCGGCAGAGTGAATTTCTGGCGGTGATCGGGGATGAAATCACGCGGAGGGTCGAGCGAGCTCTGCGCGGCGAAGAGTCCCGCGGCCTCATCCAACGGGTCGAGCGCGGCGAAGTCGACCCGTATGGTGCCGCGCTCGAGGCGATCGGCGACCGTGCCCTGGTCTCGCGCATCTTCGAGGATAGGGGCGACACCAGCGGCTGAGATCGCCATGGGCTCGCGGTTTTCAGCGGGGAAACCAACGTGAAGCAACCATGACATTGGGGCGAATTTTCGTCGTCGGCGACATCCATGGCTGCGCCACCGAGCTCGATACGCTTCTCCGTGCACTCGATGCCGGTGAAGGCGACACGCTCTGTTTCCTCGGCGACTACGTCGACCGCGGTCCCGACTCACGCGGCGTGCTCGACCGTCTGATCGACCTCGAGAAAGGGCCCGCCCACTGCATCTTTCTCAAGGGAAACCACGAGGACATGTTCCTCGACTGCCTCGGCCGTGGCGGCCACTACGGCGGCTCCTTTATCGAAAACGGCGGCGCCGTGACCCTGCGCAGTTATGGCCTGGCGCCGCGCCGCCGCGACGACTTGCCCGAGCTACTGCCGGCCGCGCACCTCGACTTCCTCGACCGCCTTCGGGTTCACCACGACTTCGGCCCCAGCTTCTGCGTCCACGCCGGGGTGCGCCCGACCGTATCCCTCGCCGAGCAGACCGCCGAAGATCTTTTGTGGATTCGCGAGGACTTCTTCCTCGCGCCACACCCTTTCGCGAAAACGGTGTTGTACGGTCACACTCCGCGCAAGAGCATTGAATGCGCGCTTCCCTACCGCATCGGCCTCGACACGGGCCTGGTCTACGGTGGCTGCCTCAGTTGCCTGGAGCTGCGCGGCGCGACTCTGTATCAAATCGTTCGCCGAGCCAAAAGCGTTACGACCACCGAGTTGCGTCCACAGCTCGGGGCCTTCCGGTTGGCTTGATCGTCCGCGCTATATCCTCTAGTCACCGAAACGGCGGAGCCGGATCACCCACAGGAGTCGATCCGAGGGTGATACACACCGGCTTCCTGGTTCCAGGTCGCCGGTGTCCCGGCGGGCGGCGTAGCTCAGATGGCTAGAGCACGGGTCTCATAATCCCGGTGTCGGCAGTTCGATTCTGCCCGCCGCCATACACTCCGCCTGGCGCAACGGCGCCGCAACTCCGCAAATGGCGGTGGATGCGCGGCGACGACCCGTCGCGACGAACGCACCGGCGGCAGGCGCAGCAAAGTGCCAAATTCATCCATCCCCCTCTCGTAGGAGCCACTTTCGTCGGGAAAGGGCTCGGAAATGGCCGGATAGGCCGCGGGAGTTGCGATGACAATCGGCGATACTCTGGAAGTCCATCCAATCGATCTACTGCAAGGGCGCGACGAACTTGCAGATTCTGCGTTTTCGCTTTTCGCCCCATTGAATTTCGACATCAATGACAGCGTCGATTCGAGTATGGCTGTCAATCGCATCGACAAGCACGAGCGGCCGAAAGGTTTGGTTGCGGGCAAGCTCCGCAAAATGGGGCTCCAGGTGAGGCCCGCCGCCTCGACGCGCAGCCACGATCTGTTGATCAATGGCCGCACCCGCGTAACCCTACGCGTCGCCTATCCCGGATTGCGACGCCATCGGGTCACCGTCGGCGGTCGCAGCTATCGCTATCACTACGAGACCTGGCACTTCAATTTTCACCACCACGGTCGCCTCGAAGACCAATACACCGACTTTTTCATATGTATTGCCATCAACCCGAAACGCGGTGAGAAGGACCGAATCTTTGTCATCCCGTGGCGCAACGTCACCGGTAAGACATTTTCCCTGCACTCCGGCAAATCCAACTACCGTGGCCGCTACGCGCCGTTTCTCAATGCCTGGGATGCCATTTCGGAAGCAGCCGGCGGCCCCGGTAAGAGCCTGCTGAAGGTCGCATAGGGGCTGCATCACACCGGCAGACAACATTGTCTCAGGCGATCGGCGCTAACCCCCTGACGGGCCCCTTGCATACACTCCACGCTATCCTGTATTGATCTGCGTAGATTGTTGAAAGAAAGGGGATAGTTGTCATGAAACGCGATTTGAAGTTGGAGGATCTCAAGCAACGCAGCGAAGTCATCCCGATGAAGCTGCTCTCGGTCCGCGTCCCGGTCGACCTCATCGACCGGATCGACGACGTTGTCGACCTCCTCAACGCCGGCAAGGGCGAAGTGGTCGTGGCGTTGCTGAACGAAGGGTTGGGCCGCTACCGGGGATCTTCCGGTTCCGTGCGCAAGCGGGTTACCAAAAAGCGTCGCTGAGCGCGCCTCTTTTTCAACGGGCTGCGACGCCCCGGCCGCCCGTGTTGCGCAAGGCGATGCGGGCATGTTAGCTGCGCACTATTGGGCGGCGTACCCAAGTGGTTAAGGGAGAGGTCTGCAAAACCTCCACTCAGCGGTTCGAATCCGCTCGCCGCCTCTTTCTTCGTCTCCCCGGGCCCCTCGTCGTGGCGCCACCGCCCACTGGCAGCTGTCGAACCCCTCTCCGGGCACCATTCCGACGCGGTAACGTTGCGAAATGGTACTACTTTTCGCTTTTTTCGGCAGATCCGAAAAAACTCTGGAGAAACAGCGTCTCTCGGGGAAAGGTTGTAGGAGTTTGTGAGCCTGTTTCAGGGGGACAACAAGGGGAATGTCACGGGATCGTGCAGCTCTCGACGGCGACGTCGAGGCGCTCATGGGGCTCGGCGGCGGGGAATCGCGTTCGGCCCAGCTGTCGGGAACCAAGGCGCTCATGTTGGCGGTGATGGAGGACGCGGTGCGCGCCTACCTGGGTGCCGATCGGCGCGCCCGCGAGGAGGCCGAGAGTTGGATGTTCGGCCCGCACCCGCGTTCGGTCTTTTCGTTCGTCGTCGTCAGCGAAACACTCGGCTTCGAGTACAAGGCGGTGCGCACCGCCCTGCGCCGCATGCGTCCCCGTGACGGTTCGGCGGTGTCGTTGCCGCGCAGTCGCCCGAACGCGCGCGGTTCGGGCACGCTGCACTCCGCCGCGCCAGTCGTTGAAGGCGAAGAGTAGACGAGCCGACCGCAGCGCGCCCGACGACGTGCCAGACGGAGCTGTGCGCTTTCAGATACCCCTGGACGCCGTCGTCGTAGCCCTTGGTCATTGCCGAAAGAGCCGCGCCCGCATCCGACCAGATGTAGTACGCCCTCGCCGCGGCCCTTACCGAAGGCCTCGAGGATCCGCCCACCGCAGATTCCCCGCGCCGAAAAACAACGCGGCCCCACGTTTCCGCGGGGCCGCGCGCAGGCTCCCCGGGCCGGACTCGAACCAGCGACCAATCGGTTAACAGCCGATTGCTCTACCAACTGAGCTACCGAGGATCATTCCCGCCGGGAGACGACTCCCGACAAGCGTCACGCGTTACCATACGCGAATAGGGCGGGCAAGGTGGCGCACACCCAAGGACGGGGGCTTGCGCCGGACGGCGTCCTCAGTGTCGCGGAGTGATTCCCTGCCGAGCGCTCACCAACCCTTGACCGTGCCACGCACCTGGTTAAGAGTCGGCGGCTGAGGTGTTGATGGGGCCCGTTCTTCACTGGCTATTCTTGTTTGGTTTCTGGCTGGTTCTCTCCGGCGTCTTCGATGCGGTGCACGTCGGCCTGGGCCTCGTCGCCACACTCGCCGTCGCGCTGTTCGCCAGACCGCTGGCCAGGGTGGGCCTGGACCGATCGGAGGACGCCGCGAGTATCCATCTCGGGGAAACTCCCTGGCTGCGGGTCCTGACTTATTCGATCTGGCTGCTCGGCGCCATCGTCCGAGCCAACCTGCAAGTGGTGCGCATCGTCCTCGATCCGCGCCTGCCGATCGATCCGGCCCTGGTCCGCGTGCCGACGCGAGTCAACTCGGACACCGGCATCACCCTGCTCGCCAACTCGATCACCGCGACCCCGGGTACCATCACCGTGCGCGCCGGCGACGAAGAGAGCCACGAGTTCCTCGTCCATACCCTGGCGAACCCCGAACAGGTGGCGCCGGCGGTGCACGCGATGGAAGACAGGATCCTCAGAGCGCTGGGCCGCCTGGAGAAGCGGGGATGACCCACTTGATCGGCTCGCTCGCGCTTCTGCTCATCGCATCCATGATCTTTACACTGGCCCTGTTGGTGCGCCGCAGGGGGCTGTTCGATCGCATCATCGGCGTCGGCGTCATCGGCACCAAAACCACCGTCCTGCTCGCCTATATGGGCCTGCTGATCGGGCGCCCTGAGGATTTCGTCGATATCGCGCTTACCTACGCGCTGCTCAATTTCATCGTCACCCTGACCGTGGCACGCTACTTCACCTGGCCGGGGGCGGCCCGATGAACCTCGCTCGGCTGCAAGCCCGGGTATACTCGCGAGACGCTCGGCAAACCGGAGAGGTGGTGGACCCGACATGATCTGGCTCGGCGCCGGTCTGATGATCCTCGGGACCTTCTTTTTCCTTGCCGGCACCGTGGGGTTCGCGCGCCTTCCCGACTTCTTCACGCGCATGCATGCGCTCAGCAAGTCGGACACGTTGGGAGCCGTGCTGTCCCTCCTGGGCGTCGCCTGCGTTACCGGCTGGAGCCTGCTGTCGGTCAAAATCGTATTCGTCGCCGTGTTCATTCTGATCGCCAACCCAACGGCCACCCACGCCCTCGCCCGCGCCGCCGTGCTGTGTGGACAGCGGCCGTGGGTTCGCCAAGGCAAGGAAACGGAAGGGTAGGGCGGCGATGCAACTCGACGTGGTCTCCCTGCTGCTCTTCCCGACGCTGATCGCGCTGGCGCTTGCAGCGTTGACCGTACGCGATCTTCTCGCCGCCGTCTTCCTCTTGAGCGGCTACAGCTTCCTCACCGCGCTGTTGATGGCGCACATGGGCGCCGTCGATGTCGGTTTCACCGAAGCCTCGGTGGGAGCGGGGCTGACCGGGGTGTTCTTTCTGATGGCAATTGCCAGAACCAACCGGAGGTCGGGCGATTGAGCTTGCCGCGAATGCTCTGTCTCGGCCTGCTCGGGGTCCTGCTGCTGGTGGCGACGGCGTCGCTGCCACCGCTGCGCCAGGCCGACGCGCCGATCCGCACCCGGGTCGAGCCCTACTACATCGAGAACGCGATCGCGCAGACGGCGACGCCGAACATCGTGTCGGCGATCCTCGCCGATTACAGGAGCTTCGATACCTTCGGCGAAACGACAGTGGTCTTCGCCGCCGGTCTGGCGGTGTTCCTCTTGCTCGGGCGTCAGGAAGACGACCGCGGCTCGGCGCCGGAGGCGCCGCCGGACAGCCGAGCGGCGATCGCGAAACGATCGAAACGATCGGAACGATCATGATGCCGGCCTACGATACGGTGGTCGTGCGCACCGTGGCCAAGATCATGATTCCGATGATCCAGGTATTCGCCCTGTACGTGGTATTCCACGGCGCCAAGAGTCCCGGCGGAGGCTTCCAGGGCGGCGCCATCCTCGGTGCCAGCGTGATCCTGGCGCGGCTGACGGCTGGACCGGGGATCAGCGTTGGCTATCTACCCGTCCTGTCGGGACTGCCCGGCGGCGCCGCCGGCGTGCTGATCTACGCGACCGTAGGCGCTCTTCCGCTGCTCTGGGGCGGCGCCTTCCTCGACTACGGGGCAGTCCCGATGGCGGGGATTCATGCGGCCGAGCTGCGCGCGCTCGGGATCGAGGCGGTCGAGGTCGGTGTCGCGCTCGCCGTGGCCTGCGTCATGGTATCGATCTTCGACGACCTGGCTCCCAACCGGCGTCCGACACGCGCCGCCACCAGCCGCCGGACTGCAACCAGCACGCATGACTGATCTACTGGCCGGCCGCTTCGAGTACTGGATGACGACTGCGCTGATCGTCGTCGGCTTTTACGGGATGCTGTCGAAGCGCAACCTGGTGAAGCAGTTCATCGGCCTCAACATCATGCAAACCGCGATCATCCTGACGTTCATCTCGATGAGCGTCAGGCCGGGGGGAACGGTACCCATCATCCAAAAGGGCGTCAGCGGCGCAGTGTACATGAGTCCGTTGCCACATGTGCTGATGCTGACCGCGATCGTCGTCATGGTGGCGACCGCCGGCGTTGCTTTTGCTCTGCTGATCCGGATCTACCGCCGCTTCGGTTCGCTCGAAGAAGACGAACTGCTCGAGCACGACCGTTGAGCTCGTCGATCATCGTACTGGCACTCGTTCTGCCGCCACTGATCGGCGCGCTGTTGATCGTGGCATTCGCGCTCGACGCGCCGCGCCGCGCCCAGGGCCTGGCGATATCGAGTTGTCTCATCTCCTTCGGCGCCGCTGTGCTGGCGCTGCGTGTGTGCGCCAACGGCGGCACCCTGGAGTACGCCTACGGTGGTTGGCCGGCACCGTTCGGGATCGCGGCGCGGGTCGATGGCATTGGCGCGCCGATCGTCGCCATGATCGCCGCGGTTGCAACCGCTGTCTTCGTCTACGCCGGGCGCAGCCTCGAGGCGGAGTTGCCGCGCAACCGTCCAGCCTCCTTTGCCATGGGGCTGCTGCTGACCGGCGCGCTACAGGGAATGTCCACCACGGCCGATCTTTTCAACCTGTACGTCTTTCTCGAAATTTCCTCGCTTTCAGCCTACACCCTGATCGCGCTCGGCGGCGGCGCCGCGTCCCTGGCAACGTTTCGCTATCTGATCATCGGCACCGTCGGAGCGAGCTTCTACCTGCTTGGGATCGCCTACCTTTTTGCGCTTACCGGTACCCTCAACGCCGCCGACGTGGCGATGGCTCTGGGCCAGCTAGAGCTGTCCCCGGCGCTGCTCACCGGGATGGCTTTACTGACCGTCGGCCTCGGCCTCAAAATGTCGATCTTCCCCCTGCACGGATGGCTCCCCGACGCCTACACCTACGCTCCATCGACGACATCCGCGCTGGTCGGCGGCCTGATGACCAAGGTCGCCGCCCTGGCGCTGCTGCGAGTGCTCTACGGTGTGTTCGTCGCCGTCCATGGCGGGATCCTTCCCGCCATCGGCGACGTACTCAGCGCGCTCGGCGCGGTCGGGATCGTCTTCGGCTCGGTCATGGCGCTGGCGCAGCGCGACCTGAAGAGACTGTTGGCGTACTCGAGCGTCGCTCACCTCGGAATGATCGCCGTCGGACTGGGCCTGGGCAACGATCTCGGCATCCAGGGCGCGGTTTTTCACATGCTGGCACACGGTGTCGCCAAGGCGACGTTGTTCCTCATCGCGGGGGGGGTCGCCTACCGCCTGGGCAGCCGCAACCTTGATTCCCTGGCTGGACTGCACAAGACGATGCCGCTGAGCACGGCGGCCTTCGTCGTGGCGGCGCTGTCGATGATCGGCATCCCACCGACCGCGGGATTCTTCAGCAAGTGGTACCTGATCCTCGGCTGTCTCGAGGCCGGCCGCATGGACCTCTTCGCGGTGATCGTCGGCAGCACGCTGCTCACCGCCTGGTACTTTCTGCGCCTGTTTGAAACGATTTTCTTTACCAAACCGTCGGTGAAGACACACCGCGAAGAGTTGCCGATGTCCATGCTGGCACCGATCGCCACCGGCGCCGCCGCCATCCTGGTGATCGGACTGACCAACCAGTACACCATCGAATCGCTGATCGGGAAGGCACCGATCCTGACAGCTTTGTCAGAGATGGCGAGCCGATGAGCGGAGCCTCGATCGAATCCTGGTTCCCCTGGCTCGCCGTCGCCATCCCGAGTGTCGCCGCACTGGTCATCCTGCGGCTCGATCGCTATCCGAACGTTCGCGAAGCCTGCACCCTGGTGGCAGCCGTACTGCTCGTCACCTGTGTTGGGCGGATGCTCGAGCTGGCGCACACCGGTCAATCATGGGAAACGCCCGGGCTGGAAGTGCTCCCGGCCGTCGATTTGCAGCTGCGAAGCGACACGCTCGGAACCATTTTCGCGATGCTGGCGGCGGTGCTCTGGCTGATGACGTCCGTCTATTCGGTCGGCTACATGCGCGGCCTCGAGGAACACGCGCAGACCCGTTACTTCGCCAGTTTCGCCGCCGCTCTGGGCGCAACGATGGGTATCGCCCTGGCGGCGAACCTGCTCACCTTGTACGTCTTCTACGAGCTCCTCACCTTCGCCACCTATCCTCTGGTCGCACACAAGGAGACCGACAAGGCGTTGGCAGCAAGCCGCAAGTATCTGATCTACACGCTCGCCGCCGGCGTTGCGTTGCTCGGATCCATGGGTCTGCTATACGCGCACACCGGCACGCTCGATTTCACGCCCGGCGGCATCGCGGCGCTCGGCGAGGTGCCGCAAGGAACCCGCAACCTCATCTTCCTCGGTCTGATCGTCGGATTCGGAGTCAAGGCGGCATTGTTGCCGCTGCAGGGCTGGTTGCCGAGTGCGATGGTCGCGCCCACCCCGGTCAGCGCACTCCTGCACGCGGTGGCAGTCGTGAAGTCGGGCGCCTTCGGCTGCATCCGCGCCATCGCCTTCATCTTCGGCCCGGCCACCTTGCGTGCCATGTGGGCCAACGAGGGCGTCGCCTATCTGGCCGCGGCGACGATTTTGTTCGCCTCGGTAACCGCCCTGTCACAGGACAACTTGAAGCGGCGACTGGCGTATTCGACCATCGGTCACCTGTCGTACATCGTGCTCGGCGCCGCCCTGATCACGACCAGCTCGACCACCGGCGCGGTACTGCATCTGGTCAACCACGCGCTGCTGAAGATCACGCTGTTCTTCTGCGCGGGTGCGATCTTCGTCGCCACCGGACGCGACCACGTCAGCCAGCTCGCCGGGATCGGGCGCAAAATGCCCCTGACGATGGCGGCCTTTGCGATCGGCGCCCTCGGTCTCGCCGGAGTCCCGCCGATGAACGGCTTCGTCAGCAAATGGTATCTCTGCCTGGGCGGTCTCGAGGCGGGCCACCCGCTGCTCGCAGGCGTCCTCATCCTCGGCGGGATCTTCAATATCGCCTACCTGATGCCGATCGTATACACGGCATTCTTTCGTACCTCGGACGAGTTCACCGAGTTCGGTGAGGCGCCCCTGGCGATGCTCGTGCCTCTGCTGTTGACCGCGCTGGCGGCGGTGGTGTTGGGAATCTGGCCGGACACGGGTGGGGTGTGGAGCCTGGCACGACAGGTCGCGGGTTCCCTGCAATGACGGACCGGATTGCGCCCCGCGCGTGGATCGGCATCGCGCTGTTGGTGGCTGCCGCGGCAGTGTTCGGGCGCACCGAACACCCACATACCTGGTGGGAGAAGATCCCGGCCTACGGAGCGCTATTCGGCTACCTCGGCACGTACGCCTTGGTGTTTCTCGCCAAATCGATCCTCGCACCGCGGATTCGCCGCGAAGGCGTAAGCGAAGAGTGAGGCCAGCCCAATGCCACCGATGCATCCGGTAGTTCCGATGGTACTGGCAGCGGCGCTGTTGCCACTGTTGCCGGCCGTCTTGCGGCGGATCGCGTGTGTCGCCGCACCGGTCCTATCCCTTTCCATCATCGCCACGGCAGCCGCGGGCAACAGCTGGTCGTTCGACTTCATCGGCCAGCAGATCACCCTGATGCGCTGCGATCCCCTGAGCCGAGTGTTCGGCCTGGTGTTCGCGGTCGCTGCCATCGCCGCCAGCCTCTACGGATGGCACCGCCGGCGACTCTCGGAACAGATCCCCGCTCTGGTCTACGCCGGTGGCGGGATGAGCGTCGTCTTCGCCGGCGACCTGCTATCCCTGCTGATCGCGTGGGAGGCCATGGCGGTCAGCTCCGCGCTCTTGGTGTTTGCCGGCCGCAAACCGGCAGCGGTTGCTGCCGGCTTTCGCTACTTGTTGATTCACCTTGCCGCCGGCGGCTTGATGCTGATCGCGATCACCGGCCTGATCAGCGCGGGCCACGGCCTGGCCTTCGACCACTTCACCAGCGACGGCTGGCCCGCCTTCACATTCCTCTGCGCACTCTGCATCAACGCCGCGGTCCCACCGCTGCACGGCTGGCTGCCCGACGCCTATCCCGCATCGACCGTATCGGGAAGCGTCTTCCTCAGTACGTTCACGACGAAAGCGGCCGTCTATTGCCTGGTGCGCGGCTTTGCTGGCAACGAGGCGCTGATCTGGTTCGGTGCGGTGATGGCGGTCTACGGGGTCGTCTTCGCGACCCTCGAGGACGATATGCGACGGCTGCTGTCGTACCACATCGTCTCGCAGGTCGGCTACATGGTGTGCGGGGTCGGAATCGGAACGGCGCTGGCCCTCAATGGCGCCGTCGCCCACGCAGTCTGCCATATCCTGTACAAGTCCCTGTTGTTCATGGCCGTAGGCGCCGTCATCTACTCCACCGGCCGCAACCGACTGAGCGAGCTCGGCGGCCTTTATTCGCGGATGCCGCTTACGCTGATCTTCTACATGATCGGCGTGCTGTCGATTTCGGGGGCGCCTCTACTCAATGGATTCGTCTCGAAATCACTGATCGTCAGCGGCGCGGGCGACGCCAGCTACGCAGGCGCGGCGTTCCTGCTGACGCTCGCGTCGGTGGGGACGTTCCTCTCGGTGGGTCTCAAACTGCCGTACTTCGCCTGGGGCCCGACCGGCCGCGGCCGCGGCGACGACGGCGGGGCGGGGGAGGATCTCGCCCGCGCCGGCGAACCGCCGCTACACATGCTGGCGGCCATGGCGATTCCCGCGGCCCTCTGCGTCGTCATCGGTCTTGTCCCGGAGCTGCTCTACCGGTTCCTGCCGAACCAGCCCGTCGCCTACCAGCCCTACAGCGCCCACCATGTGTTCGAGATGCTGCTCGTTATGGCTTTGGGCGCAGCGGCCTTCTGGCAGCTGCGCGGCAAGCTGACGCCGCACGCTGGCGAAACCCTCGACCTCGACCAGCTCTATCGCCGCCCGGCCGGGTGGTTGGCGAATGGGGTTTCTGTGGCATTCGACCGCACAGCCGATCGCCTGGCGGGCCACTTCGCGCGCGGCCGCGACCGACTCGTCGACTGGACAAGGGATCCGACGCGCTTGCCGGGCAGCTTCGGGGACGAGCGAGATTGGTTCGACGAGAACGCCCGCCGGCCACCGATCGGGACCGGGCTCAGCTGGATGCTGGCAACCCTGGCGCTGGTAGCTGCCGCTCTCTTCTTTGCCAGCTGATACGGGCAGGGCACGATCCCGTCTGGGCGGCGCTTGACTATCGGCGCCGGATTTTCTCAATATACGCCCGCTCGGCGATGGACCGGGCACCAACACAGAGTGAATTGAAGGGGGATCCATGAAGTTCCGAAGCCTGGTGGTTCTTTTTGCGGCTGCATTACTGATGATCGTGGGCTGCGGCGACGACATCACGAACATTATCGGGGACATCCCGCCGACCCAGGGGCCAGACTCGAGCCCGACAGCGGTCCCGCCGACCAACACACCGACCCCAGCTGAGGTTCCCCCGACTCCGACTGTGCCGGGGCCACAAATTTGCAGTGACCCGGCGGAAGGCACTACCCCGGTATGCGGCGACGGTAACTGCGAGGCGCCCGAACAGTGCGACATCGGCGGAATCTGCGTTGGCGGCGCCAACGATCTGGCCGCGTGCCACAGCCCCGGCGACTGTGACGGTGGGCGGTGCACCGTGGTTGGTGGACAAGAGACCGATGGTGGAACCTGCTCGGCCAACTGCACCATGGAGAACCGCCGGGTCGCGCCGTTTGGCGAAGGCACCGGTGCGGTCGTCCAGGCCTCCAACTTCGCGATTCCGGTTTCGCTGACCGGGCAACAGATCGTCCAGACCGGTGTGGCACGCGCGGACGATACCGTCGACATCAACGGCGAGGTCACCTTCCGCGCAGGTGATATCCCGATGGTCACCAAGGCCACCGACGTCAAGATCGACCCCGCCATCGTCTCCGGCCTGGTATGTGCGTGCGTGCGCGGCGTCGTGGTACCGGCGTTCGGAGCGGGAAACTCGGCCACCGGCGTTATTTCGTGTGGCGGCGAGCTCGAGGACCTCGACTATGTGGTAACTCAGGACCACCACACCGATCCACTCGACGGCTTCGAAACGAACCCGGTGTGCGCGCTTGATCCCGATCCCGACTGCAGCGCCGAGAACGAGGTCGTTCCCGGTGTAGTATCGCGCGCCTGCCGCGAGCAACAGGACGCGGATTGTAACAACCCAGCCCAGAACAAGCACGCGGGCGTGTGCAACAGCCCGCGCTCCTTCGTATTCTCGGGCACCGGGCCACGCGGTTCGGCGATCATCTTCAACAATACCTCGATCGGTCTCCTGGGAGATGCCGGGACGTGCAACATGGGCATCGCCGGTATGGATCCGTGTCCGCAACCGTCTTACGGGCCAGACTGTATTCCCTGCACGGACGACGACGAGGATCTCGGAGTTCCGGCAAACAACCCGACCACCACGGGGACGGCTCACTCGCGTATCGTGAATCTCACGAACTCGGCCGGGAAGGTGATCGATCAGGGCTCGGGGATCTCGTGCGCGTCGAGCGACGAATGCAGCGGGTCGGTTTGTGGGATCGACGAGATTTGTCTGCCGAAGGTTGCCGGCGACACGGAGAACCAAGTCTGCGGCCTACGCTGCGGCGGCTCCGCTTGCACCACGGTGCTAAGCGGAACACCCTTCGATTGCGATCTGCTGGGAAGCACGCCGGACGGAGGCCTCTCCGGCGGCGCGTTCGCGGTCGTCTTCCCGTCGATCGACGCGGCGCTGATCGGAGACAACGTCACCTCGACTCTGTTCGTTTTCGAGTAGAGAGCGAGCTCGATCACTCGGCAAAGGGCGGCGTCGCAAAGACGCCGCCCTTTTTCGTTGCGATCCCCGGCGCCGCGGTAGCCAGCCCGACTACAGCGAGAGCTGGTCCAGCGAATCGTAGAGATTGCGCCAGCGGTCGTAGGCTGGCGGCGGCACGGATGGGTCTCTTTCATCTGGCTGCACGAGATCCGACTGGCTCATGGCCCGGGCTGCCGCCCGCACGTCCGGGTAGACGCCGCTCGCGGCGAAGACCAACGCAGCGCATCCGAGCGCCGTGCCATCCGCGACACGCGCGCACTCGACGTCGCGACCAGTCACATCAGCGATCATATGCACCAACAGGCGACTGCGAGACAACCCGCCCCCCACCCGAAGAGGACTCGAGGCAATTCCAACACCCTCCCGAAGAGGACTCGAGGCAATTCCAACACCCTCCCGAAGAGGACTCGAGGCAATTCCAACACCCTCCCGAAGAGGGCTGGATGCAATTCCACCGACCGCCTCGATCTGCTCTACGTTCGCACGTACGGCGAACGCCACACTCTCGAGCAGCGAGCGCAACAACTGCCCCGGGCTCGGTCGTAACTGGAAGGACGGGAACGGGAAGAAAACCGCGCCCGGCATTTCCGGCCGCAGCTTGGTCAGGTCGAAGATGCGCGGACCGACAAAGGACACCGTCTCGCCGCGCAACGTGACCTCGCGCATGAGCGTTTCGGCACGTTGGTAGCGGTCACCACCGCTACCAACCAGCAGCCCGAGAAACCACTCCCAGGCATCGCCGGTGCTGCCGGCATTTGCCTCCAGCACCCAGCGATCCGCCATCACATGGCAGCCCGCCCAGAGATTTTCGGCGGGGTCGAGAAGAGGTTCGCCACAGACCAGCTGGATCGGCGTGGTGGTTCCCAGTGTCACCGCCATATCCCCCGCTTCGACGGCTCCCATGCCGACCATGGCGCACTGCGTGTCGGCGCCTCCAACGTGCACCGGCGTGGCTTCCGGGACGCCCAGTTCGCGTGCGCGGTTCGCGCTCATGGTACCCACGACCTCGCCGGGAGTAGCGACCACAGGCAGGATCGAGGCATCGATATCGAACAGTCCGAGGATCTCCGACGACCATGTACGTTCGCGAAAGTCGAATAACATCGACTCCGTCGCGTTGGACGGCTCCGACACCTCCGCACCGCAGCAGCGGTAGACCATCCAGTCGTTCAGCATGAGGATCTTGCGAACCCGTCGGCCGTCGTTCTTGCGGAACCACAGATACCGCACCAAGGGAAAGATAAAGGGCGCCGAATGGCCGGTGATCTCGTAGAGCCGTGGCGCACCGAGCTTCTCCAGGACCTCGAGTCCCTCCATGAAACCGCGACTGTCGAGATTGGGCCCGGCATAGAGTTCCCGCCCGTCTTCGCCGATGAAGACACACCCCTCACGTTGGCTCGTCGTGACTACACCAACCACTTCGGCGGCGTCGACGTTCTCAAGCGCCCGCCGCGCGCATCCCGCTACAATCGACCAGAACTCATCAGGGTCGAAGGCGTATTCCTTGACGATCGGCACGTCCGCATTGGCGACGACTTGATACTCCCATCGCTGTGAGGCCAACCCGCGAACCGTCCCGGTATCGTCGATGGCGACACACTTGGCACCTCCGGTGCCGGCGTCCAGGGCGAGTACGATGGGCATCGGCCCACCTCAACCGAGGACTTCTGGATTGGCTACGTGCCGCAGGGTACGTCCATCGATCCAGGCGAGTACATCACGAACCATGATTTTCGACTGGTGCAGAACGACATCACGAGTCGCGCCGCCGAGATGCGGCGCCACGAGAACGTTTGGCAACTGCACGAAGCGATTGTCGAAGCGAACGGGCTCTTCAGCGAAAACATCGAGCGCACCACCGGCCAAATGGCCGCTACTCAGGGCCTCGTACAACGCGTCGTCATCGACCAGCGGCGCGCGAGCGAGGTTGAGGAAATAGCCGCCGGGTTTCATCGAGCGGATTCTCTCGGCCGAGATCAAACCGCGATTCTCAGGCGTGTCGGGACAGTGCAGGGTAACCACGTCGGCACGTCGCATCAGTTCGTCGAGATCAACCGATTCCGCCCCCGCGCCGCGCACCTCGTCGGCATCGACGAACGGATCGAAGACCAACAGCGGAGCACCGAACGCCCGACATCGTTGCACTACCCGACGGCCGATCGCGCCGAAGCCGACGACACCGACCACCCGCCCTCCGAGCTCGAAGCCACCATAGCGCTCGTAGGTGGTCAGGTAATCCGCGACACTGCCAAACACCAACTCGCCCGACTTGAGTCCCTGGTTGACCGCGTAGATGTTGCGCAGCAGGGAGAGCATGAACCCAAGAGTAAGATCCGCGACGGCATCGGCGTTGCGGGCCGGTGCGAACAGTACCGGAATCTTTCGCTCCGTCGCTTTGGCCAGCGCGATGTTGTTGGGATCGCCGCGACAGCTGCCAATGAGCCGGAGGTTGGTCCCCTCGATCGCCGCGTCGAATACGAAGTCGGCTTCGACAATCAAGACGTCCGCATCCACCGCGCGGATCCGCTCGCCCAATTCGGCCGCGTCAAAGTAGATGTGCTGGGTCTGACGCCAGTCCTCGTGAACGATATCCATGTGTTCACCGAGGGTGGCGAGCCCCTCGTCAGAGAACGACGCCGTAATCAGAGCTCTCATGAGTGTTCCGCTCCCCGTGCTGCAATGTAACGATGGATTGAGCACGCCCGGCGGCGGGCGTGTCCGGGCTGTTTCACCCGTGGATCGACTTCGCTTAGAGTGACATAGTCCCGATGTGTGCAATGAGTGTCAACGTCTCGATGATGGTTCGACCTGATCGTGCGGTCAGATGCGTGCGGTAGTGCAACGTGTTCGCAACGCGAGCGTTTGCGTCAGCGGCGATCTCGTCGCCGAGATCGGCGCCGGCCTCCTGGTGTTCGTCGGCGTTGGCAAGAACGACGACGAAAGCAGTGCGGCGTGGATGGCGCGCAAGCTCTCGGGCTTGCGCATCTTTGCCGATGCGGAAGGTCGCTTCGATAACAGCGTCGCTGATATTGAGGGGGATGTACTGATCGTGTCACAGTTCACCCTCTACGCCGACACGCGAAAGGGCCGCCGGCCATCGTTTGCCGATGCGAGCAGTGGCGACGATGCGGCACGCCTGTACCAGCGCGTAATCAGCGAGCTTCGCGCACTTGAAATTCCGGCCCATGGCGGCCGGTTCGGCGCCGACATGCAGGTCGCCCTGGTCAACGATGGGCCGGTAACCATCCTTCTCGAGTCACCGGCTGGCTAGGCGGCGGCATCGGCGTGCCGCCGGATCATTCCAATGGGAAACTCTACGATGGAAATCATGAATGAATGCGCAGCCACCCTCCTCAGCCTGAGCCCATGCCCGTGCCTCAGCCTACGGGCGAAGCGAGTTTTGGACTAGCAGCGGCGATCGGCACATGGCATCGGCTGGATTCTACACGATTCACAACTCGGAAATTCGCTTCGCCGCGGACGGCTACTGGTACGCCGACGGAAAGCGGATCGAAAACCGGCGCATCGCAGCACTGTTCTCACGCAGCGTCGAACGCGATCCCGACGGCGGCTACCGCCTCCGCGTCGCCGACGAAGTAGCCCCGATCATCGTCGACGACACCGCCTACGTCGTCACCGGAGTCACGCTAGCCGCGCGGATCGAACTCACCCTCAACGACGGATCGTGCGAACCACTGGTCGAGGACAGTCTCGAGATCAGCTCGGAGCATGTCTTCTACTGCATGGTCAAAGGAGCCAGCGAACCCGCCCGCTTTCTGCGTGCCGCCCACTACCAGCTGGCCGACCTGATCCACGAACGCGCAGACGGTTCCTTCGAACTGCGCATCGAGAACCGTGCCATTGCGATCCGCACACGCTGAGCCGCACGGGATCTCGGTCGTCCTGGTTCACCCTGAGATCCCCCCCAATACCGGCAATATCGGCAGGTTGTGCGCAGCCACCTGCACTCCGTTGCACCTGATCGAGCCGCTCGGGTTCTCACTGGAAGACAGATACCTCCGTCGCGCTGGCCTCGACTACTGGCCGTACCTCGAGCTGAAAACACATCCGAGCTGGCGGGACTACGATGACAGCGCTCCCGCGGCGACTCGGGTGCATTTTTCGGCCCACGCCCATGCCACATTCCTCGACGCGCCGCTGGCAGATGATCGGCTCGAGCTCGTCTTCGGCTGCGAAACCAAAGGGCTGCCGACGGAAGTGGCGCGAGATGCCGGCGACAGGATCTATCGAATTCCGATCTCGCAACCGGCAGTGCGATCCCTGAACCTGGCCAACGCGGTGGCGATCGTTCTCTACGAGGCGTTGCGGCGCCGGCAACAACTCCTCTGATACCGACTCCGCTCAACCTGCGGGTTCGTCCCGAATCTCGCGGCTGCAGCGCCCGCCGCCGCAGTCGGGATTGCCGCACCCCTGCAACTCGAGGAGTCCGTAACCGACGTCGGGGAGATCCTCTCCCGATACGAGACGCAGCCCATCGATCACGGCTGTGTCGCAGTGGACGCAACACCATGCCTCGCGCTCTGGCCCATCTTGGTGCACAGGATCATCCGATTGGTGCGCCTGGCCGTCCGATTCGAATGCCGGGTAGGTGAGAACCTCGCGGGCGCATGCCGAACACCGGCCGAGTTGGAAGCTGCTGTCTGAGAAGTCCGGGTCGCCGACGGTTTCCATGGTGACTCTGTAGCCCACTTCCTACTGGATTTCACCCGCTCGCGGGCTGAGCCGCAGGAATCCCGGCAGGCCCGGCTCCGGCGCGATTCACGATGGCGGGACGTTCCCCGGTATGTCACCATACCGTGTTATCATGGTTTCCACCTTGGTCCGCACTGGCATCGTTTCGGTCTGGCTCGGTCTACTGTTTCTCCTCTGGCAGGGCGGCGGCGAGCAACCGGGCTCGCAGGCGGCGCTGCTACTGCCTGAGACTCACAACATCGATGACAGCGACCGGCGCGAGGGCTGGACCGGCCTCTACATGAACGGCAACAAGGTCGGCTACTCGAGCTTCCATCTCTCTCCGAACGGCCGCGGGCATCGCTGGACCGACCGCTCGCTACTGCGCCTGCGAGTCATGGGCAGCAACCAAACGATCCGCGCGGAGACATTCGCGGAACTCGACGAGAATTACGCTCTGCACAGCTTCCGGGTGCGGCTGCAGAGTGGCGTCGGCCCGTTCCAGATACGCGGCGAGGTCGCCGACGAGCAGCTGTCGGTCGAGCTCGACCTGGGCTCGCAAACGGATTGGCGCACTTTCCCACTCGAGGGACCGATCTTTCTGCCGAGCGCGATCCGCCTGCAGATCGCGGAATCCGGCATGCGCGCCGGTGCCCATACCGTCGCGTCGGTCTTTGACCCGGCGTCGATGTCGGCACAACCCATGACCGTGGATACCATCGGACTCGAGTCCTTGGATAGTGCCGAAGGGAAAGTGCGCGCCTGGAAGGTCGTTGAGTTCTATCGCGGAATTCAGACGACGGTATGGCTCGACCGGCATGGCAACGTACTGCGCGAAGAAGGTCCGATGGGATTGGTCGCGGTGCGCGAAAGCGCCGATCGTGCCACTGCCGGGGGCTGGCCTGAGAAATCGCTCGTCGATCTCATGGAAGTCGTTGCCATTCCCATCGATCGACCGATCGACTCGCCGCGCGCGCTTGGCACCCTGCGAGTCGAGCTGGGTGGCCTCGGCGAGCTCGCACCGCCGTCGGATCAGCGGCAGTCGTTGCAGGGCACATTCATGCAGATCAGGCGCGAAGACGGCGCCGCGCAGGCGACCTACCAGCTTCCTTACCGCGAAGGCCCCTGGGCCAAGGACCTTGCCGCTTCGGCCTTCGTACAGAGCGACCATCCCAAACTACGTCGCACGGCTGCGCGGATCCTGGCGGGGGAAATCGATGCGCGCAAGGCCTCCGTCCGCTTGCGACGCTGGGTTTACGACAGCCTCGAGAAGCGCGCGGTGGCTAGTATTCCGAATGCGCTCCAAGTCCTCGAGATGGGCGTCGGCGACTGTAACGAACACGCTGTACTGTACGCCGGGTTGGCTCGTGCGTCGGGTCTGCCGGCACGTGTGATCGCCGGTATCGTGTATGCGGAGGGGGTTTTTCTCTACCACGCATGGAACGAGGTCTGGCTCGGCAGTGGATGGGTCAGCGTCGACGCCGCATTCGATCAGATGCCGGTCGACGCAACCCACATCAAGCTGCTCACCGGTGAGCCGGACCAGCACCTTGGCCTGGTCCCGGTGATCGGCAAGCTGTCGATCGACGTCATCGAGGCCGACGGCCGGTCGGGCTGATATCGATCGGCGTTGCTCGCGGCAACCACATCCGGAACCCGACACCGTCATCTGGGTAATGCGAACCCGCGAGAGTACCACCGAGCATTTCCAGCAGGCGTTTGGCCACGAACACCGAGAACGGAGCGTCGGGGCCGTCGCCGTCTTCGGGAAGCTCGATCAATATGGGCGTATCACCGGGCGCGGGCACGGCACCCGCCGGGCGGATCTCAATCGCGCAGCCGTCGGAGACTCCGTCCACCGCGACACTGAGTTGCGCCGCCGGGTTGGCGGCCACCGCCGCTTCGAGAACCTGCCGGATCGCTACGCGGAGCTCGAGGGCATCGGCGTAGAGGACCAACCCGGCCTCGCTCGAGACGTGCTCGAGCCGCACCACCTGACCGCGATGCGCAGCGCCGGTTTCTACCACCTGCTCGCGCACCAGAGCGAGCAGGTCGACATCGGAGTCTGCGTCGCCGCGGTCTCCAACCTCGAAACGGCTGACGTCGAGTGTGGCGTTGATCAGCTCGAGTAAGATTCCGGCGCTCGACTGAGCCCGGCGCAATATTTCGCCCTGTTCCTCCCCCACGGCACCGAAATCGCCGCGCACCAGCAGGTCGGTATAGCCGACGATCGCACTCAGGGGCGTGCGCAGCTCGTGCGACATGGTCGCCACGAATACGGATTTGGTGCGGTCGGCGATGCGCAGATCGCCGATGAGTTTCTCGTAGCCGAGCACCGGTACAGCGAGACGGCACACACCTTCGAACGCCTCCAGCTCTGCGCTATCGGGCTCGCGCGGCGACTCCCAGCCGACAACGGCCAGCGCCAGCGGCTGCGAAGATCCGGCGAGCAGCGCAACGATGACGCGACCACCGAGCCGCGCGGTACCGCGCAGTCCCGTCGTCGGCGACAATCGGCACAGCTGCGCAGCGGCTCCATCGGGCTGCCAGCCGAGCAGCAGCGCGAAGTCGCTCGGATTGGTCGAATGAGATTCCTGCAGGGGGCCGGGAACATTGCCGATCGCCGCACTGGCGTTGAGATTTGTGTCGTCGCCCGTCACCTGCAGTAGCGCGCCCCAGTCGCAGCTCACGCAGCGCTGCATCTCGGCGAGGATCGCCTGGCACGTCGTCGATGGTAGCGCCGGGTCGAGTAAGCGCTCCGCAACGGCCGCTTCTGCGACAACCGCGCGCATCCTTCGTTCGCGTACGCCCGCATCGGAGGGACGCTCGTCCAGCTGCGCTTGCATCGACGCGCTCACTCGCTGGGTACGACGGCCGCTTCGCCGAGGGGGAGGTGGATACGGAAGGTGGCGCCGCGGCCGGGAGCGCTCGAAACCTCGATCTCGGCGCCCAGAGCCGCCGCCAGGCGCTTGACGATGTACAGGCCCAAGCCGACTCCGCCCGAGTGCGATTCGCCGTCGGGAGCCTGACGAAACATGTCGAAGATCTGCGACAGATGCTCCGCCTTGATGCCGACGCCAGAGTCCTGCACCAGGAAGGTGATGAAGGGCTTACTCGGATGGCGCGCCGCCGACACCAGTACCAATCCGCTTTCCGTGAACTTCATCGCATTGTGGATCAGGTTGCGCAGGAGGATCTGCAGCTTGTGCGCGTCGGTACAAAGCACCGGGAGGTTCTCCTCGATCTTCCACTCGAGTCCGACCGTCGTTTTGCGCCATGCCGGCGGGATGCGCTTCTGCAGATCCCCGAGCATCTGGGCCACCTCGACGTCGGCCGGGTCGAGCGATACCAGTCCGCGCTCGAGCCGACTCATGTCGAGCGTCGCCTGAATCAACTCGAGCAGTTGCACGGCTTGCTCGCGAACGGTTTGCAGCGTCGAGCTGTGCTCCTCGTCGAGATCGCCGAAGGCACCATCCAGCTGCATGTCGGTGTAGCCGATGATGACGTTGAGCGGCGTGCGAAGCTCATGCGACATGGTTGCCATGAACTCCTCCTTGAGGGCATTGGCCGACTGCAGGTCCGCGATCAGGATCGCGTGCGCCAGCGCCGCCGTCGCGTGTGGTGCCAACGCCGCCAGGATCTCGGTGTCGGTTTCACTGAACGCGCTGCGCGCCTTGGACCGGGCGACCATGAGAATACCCACCACCGTCGAACCACGCCGGCACGGAACGACGTGCAGCGAGCGGGCATGCCAGCGCCGCATCAGCGATTGCAGTACCGGCTCCCTGACAGCGCTGGGCTCGAGGACGATGACCGGAGACCCCTCTCTCTTGGAACCGCGCGGTATCCAGTCCGGATTGAGCTCGACCTGGCGAACTTCGTCGAGATCGACGGGCCCCGAGCCGGTGATCGCGTCAACACGATATGTCTCCGCGTTATCGTCCCAGAGCAGGAGTATCGCGCCACAGGCACCGAGAGAGCGTGCGGTTTCATTGACCACGACCTGTCCAATCGCGCCGCGCTCGTGCAGGGCAAAGACCCTTGCCAGCTCGAGAACCACTGCCGCCGGGCGATTTTGACGCGGTTCGGGCGACACCGGTTGCGCCGCGCTAGGGGCGAGCGGAACCGCGGTTCGCGAGCCGTAGACCGTACCGGCGCCGATACAGGCTAGAGCGGCCAACGCGCTGACGTATGCAACAGGGGGCTCGCCATCGGTCGCCATGCCGGGCAGGGCGCCGATCACCACCAACACCGTCGCGGTAGCCATCAAGCCCCACTGTCTCGGCCAGAGCAGGCCGATGACCAGGGTTGGCGCGCACAGCGCCAGCGTCGCCGCCCATACCGGCAGTGTCGTCGACGCGACCCAATGACCGCACCACAGCGCTGCCGAAAGTGCGGCGAAGAGAACGGTGAAGTCGAATATCCGGCGCGCGATCGTCTTCAACTGCAGTTGCGGCAAGAGCGCCAGGAAGCCCGCCGCGAGGATCATCGAGGCCGCCAGGCCAGTCCACATGCGCGGCGACAAATCGATAGTGGTGCCGATTCCGACCGCGGCGGCGATCAGCGCGCACAGCAACAAGCATGCGATGAAGGCGCGCCGCAGATCGATCGTGTGGGGCGGTGCGGTCGGGCCCGGGGGCTCATCCCGAAGACGATGCACCTCGCCGGCGCGCACCAGACACACCGCCGGGGCGCTTTCCGTCGACTCTGTGGATTCTTCCAGTGCTTGCATGCCGCTTGTCGTAAGCTTCCCCGGGCCCGAGTGGTGCTCCGCAGATGCGGTAAGTCCCAGGTCGATCACTGTTCATGCGATCTGCATGCCAGCAGAGCATTCGCCCGTGGCTGTGACAGCCCTCGAGGCTAACCTCGATCAGAGCGATTCTCCGGGCGTTTCGCGCCTCAACGCGCCGAGGGAGTGACACTTTCACGGCTCCGATCTTGACTAAGAGCGCGCTGACGACTAGCTAGGAAACTCCTTTAAAGCTGGTCCGGAGAGACCAGGAAGGTGTAGAGATGTCGATCGTCCAGCTGCAGGCCTCGAGGTAGGGCTCGCTCGTGAGGGGCCGTTGTTCATGAGTCAGCCGAAGGTGGTGGTCGACGCCAAGGGGGTCGAACGAGTCTTGGCGCGCATCGCCCACGAGATCGTGGAGCGGAATCGCGGCGTCGAGAACCTGGTCCTGATCGGTGTCCGCTCGCGCGGGGTGGACATCGCAACGCGTCTGGCAGGGAATATCGCAAAGATCGAAGGCGCCGAGGTTCCGCTGGGAATCATCGATATCACCCTGTATCGGGACGATCTCAGCCATCGACGGAACAGCCGCCGCTGGTCAAGAGTACCGATATTGGCTTTCCGATCGACGACCGGCACGTCGTTCTGGTCGATGACGTCCTCTACACCGGGCGGACGGTGCGGGCAGCCTTGGACGCGATCATGGATTTCGGGCGGCCGCGCTCGATCCAGCTCGCCGTGCTCATCGACCGAGGCCACCGCGAGCTCCCAGTCCGCGCCGACTACGTCGGCAAAAACATCCCGACGTCGCCGCGAGAATCCGTGCAGGTACGGATTCTCGGACGCGACGGTATCGACGAGGTCTCGATCGTCGCAGCAGAGCCGGCCACATGACGTTCCAGTCGCAGCACCTGCTTGGACTTGCCGGGCTCTCGCGCGACGAGATCGAGTCCCTGCTGGATTCCGCGGAATCGTTCCGCGAGATATCAGGGCGCGAGATCAAGAAGGTCCCGACGCTGCGCGGCAAGACCGTGGTCAGCCTGTTCTTCGAGCCGAGCACGCGAACGCGCACATCGTTCGAGATCGCGGCCAAACGGCTCAGCGCCGATTTCATCAGCATTTCTGGCGCCACCAGCAGCGCCAGCAAGGGTGAGAGCCTGCTCGACACCGCGCGCAATATCGAGGCGATGAGCCCGGATTGCCTGATCATCCGACACGGCCGGGCGGGAGTTCCACATTTTCTCGCTCGCGAGGCCGGCTGCGCGGTGATCAATGCGGGAGATGGCGCCCACGAGCATCCCACCCAGGCACTCCTCGACCTGATGACGATCCGCGAGAAACGCGGACGCATCGCCGGCCTCGAAGTGGCCATCGTCGGCGACATCCTGCACAGCCGGGTCGCCCGATCCAATGTTCACGGCCTGCGCGCCCTCGGTGCGCGGGTTCGCCTGGTCGGCCCACCTACGCTGTTGCCGCCGATTGCCCGCGAGTGGGGCGACGTTCACCACGACCTGGAGAACGGTCTGCGCGGCGTCGACGTGATCATGATGCTGCGGCTTCAGCGAGAGCGCCAGGGTGCCAACTTTCTCCCCAGTCTCGACGAGTACGCGCGCTACTTCTGCCTGACGCAGAAGGCCCTCGACCGGGCTTCGGCCAACGCCATCGTACTGCATCCAGGGCCGATCAACCGCGGCATCGAGATCTCGAGCGAAGTCGCCGACAGTCGGAGATCGGTCATTTTCGACCAGGTCGCCAACGGTGTCGCCGTCCGCATGGCCAGCCTGTACCTGCTCGCCGGGCGGGCGCGCGCGAACCGCGAAGAAAGGCAGGTCGGATGACGAGCCGGCCGCTGTTGATTCGAGGCGGTACGCTGATCGACCCGGCCAACGACGTCGAAGGCTTTTTCGACGTCCTGCTGCAAGACGGCGTGGTCGCAGCCGTCGATCGGCCCGGGCGCATTGACGACCCGGGATCGAGCATCGACGCGAGTGGCTGCTGGGTGACTCCCGGGCTGGTCGATATGCACGTCCACCTGCGCGAACCTGGCTACGAGTACAAAGAAACGGTCGCTACCGGCACATTGGCGGCGGTTGCCGGAGGCATCACCGCGGTAGCCTGCATGGCCAACACACTGCCGGTCAACGACAGTGGGGCGGTCACCGAGTACATTCTGGAGCGCGCCCGGGTGACTGGTCTGGCGCGGGTTCATCCGATCGGTGCTGTATCGCAAGGACTCGGGGGCGTCCATCTCGCCGAAATCGGCGAAATGCGTGAAGCTGGCATCGTCGCCGTGTCTGACGACGGTATGCCCGTCGGCGACGCGTCGCTGATGCGAAGAGCACTCGAATACGCGCAGTCCTTCGACCTACCGGTGATCGTTCACGAAGAAGATCCAGCGCTGGCCGGCGACGGCGTCATGCACGAAGGCACTACTTGCTTCCATCTCGGACTCGCCGGGATGCCCTCTGCGGCCGAAGAAGCAATGGTCGCGCGCGATCTGGCAATCCTCGAACAGACGGGAGGACGCCTGCACATTGCCCACGTCAGCACGGCCGGGTCGGTGCGGCTGTTGCGCGACGCCAAAGACCGTGGCCTCAACGTTACCGCCGAAGTCACTCCACACCATTTCATACTCACGGACGAGGCGGTCGGTGACTACGATACCAGCGCCAAGATGAAACCGCCGCTGCGCACCCATGGCGATGTCGAGGTGATGGTCGAAGCACTGCGCGAAGGTGTCATCGACGCCATCGCGACCGACCACGCACCGCACCATCGAGATGAAAAGAAAGTTGAGTTCGACCAAGCGGCGTTTGGCATCGTCGGTCTCGAGACTTCTCTACCACTGACGCTGCGTCTGGTCCGCGAGGCGGGGCTGAGCCGCGCTGCCATGGTGCGGGCGATGAGCGTCAACCCGGCCAGGATCCTCGACCTCGATGCCGGCTCGCTGGCGCCGGGAATGCCAGCCGACGTGACGGTCATCGACCCGGATAGGCGTTGGACCGCGACGCCCGACCGCCTGCATTCGAAATCCAAGAACTCGCCCTTCCTGGGCTGGGAAATGATCGGCGCCGCCCGCGCCACCGTCGTCGCCGGCAGGGTGCGGTGGCCGCGAGAGAAAGAGGATCGATGACAGCATATCTAGCTCTCGCCGACGGGGAGGTCTTTCGCGGCCGGGGCTTCGGCGCAACCGGCGAAGCCATCGGCGAGATTGTCTTCAATACGTCCATGATGGGCTATCAGGAGATCCTCACCGACCCGTCGTACTGCGGCCAGCTGGTCGCCATGACGTACCCGGAAATCGGCAACGTCGGCGTGAACCCCGAAGACGTCGAGTCCGACAAGACCTTCGTCGAAGGCTTCGTCGTCAAGGAGTACTGGGATCTGCCGAGCAACTGGCGCGCCCGCCGGTCGCTGCACGACTACCTCGAAGAGAACGGCATCCCCGGGATCCAGGGAATCGACACGCGAGCCCTGGTCCGCCATATACGCAAACGCGGTGCCGTCAATGCCGTCCTGGCACACGGCACCGGGGATTCAGCAGACACCCTGGTCGACAAGGCGCGGGCAGCACCCGACATGGAGGGCCAGGATCTCGTCCGCCGGGTGACCTGCGAGGCGGCCTACGACTGGCATGCGGGCGGCTGGCATCTCGACGGCGGCTACCGGACGGGCGAACGATCCGCCACCCGCAGCGTCGTCGCCTACGACTTCGGCATCAAGCAGAACATCCTGCGCAACCTGGTCGACGCCGGATGCCGGGTGACCGTCGTTCCGGCCGATACATCGGCCGATACCGTACTCGGCCTCGATCCAGACGGGATCTTTCTCTCCAACGGACCGGGTGATCCGGCGGCGGCCGCGTACGCCGTAGGTCATATTCGCGACCTGGTCGGCAAACGGCCGATCTTCGGAATCTGCCTGGGCCACCAGATCCTCGGCCTGGCGCTGGGCGGCTCGACCTATAAGTTGAAGTTCGGCCACCACGGCGGCAACCAGCCGGTGATGGATCTCGGCACCCGCAAGGTCGAGATCACGAGCCAGAACCACGGCTTCGCGGTCGATGTCGGTTCGCTCGCCGGAGCCGCCGATCTCACCCACGTCAACCTCAACGACGAGACGGTAGAAGGGTTGTCGCATCGCGAGGTTGCGGCGTTCTCGGTCCAGTATCATCCGGAAGCGTCGCCGGGCCCGCACGACGCCAACTACCTCTTCGATCGCTTCATCGAACTCATGGACCGCACGGAAAAGAATCCCTGAGCCATGCCCAAGCGAACCGATATCGAAAGCATTCTCCTGATCGGCTCCGGGCCGATCGTCATCGGTCAGGGCTGCGAGTTCGACTACTCTGGCACCCAAGCCTGCAAAGCGCTCGAGGAAGAGGGCTACAAGGTCATCCTGATCAACTCCAACCCGGCGACGATCATGACCGATCCCAACTTCGCAGACCGCACCTACATCGAGCCGATCACCGTACCGATCATCGAAAAAATCATCGAAGCGGAGAGGCCAGATGCTCTGCTGCCGACGGTGGGTGGCCAGACCGGATTGAACGTCTCCCTCGATCTCGCCGAGGCCGGTGTCCTCGACCGTTACGACGTCGAGATGATCGGCGCCAATATCGAAGCGATCCGCAAAGCCGAGGACCGCGAGCGCTTCAAGAACGCCATGCTGCATATTGGCCTCGACGTCCCGCGCAGCGGGGTCGCGCGGAGCTGGGACGAAGCGCGCGGCATCGGCGCCGAGATCGGCGCACCGTTGATCATTCGCCCGTCGCGAACCCTCGGCGGCACGGGTGGCAGTATTGCCTTGACGATGGACGAGTACGAGGCTCTCGCCAGGCGTGGCATCGAGCTCTCGCCGATCGACGAGATCCTGATCGAGGAGTCGATTGCGGGCTGGAAGGAATTCGAGCTCGAAGTGATGCGCGATCGAATGGACAACGTCGTCATCGTCTGTTCGATCGAAAACCTCGACCCGATGGGCGTGCACACCGGCGACAGCATCACCGTCGCGCCAGCGCAGACCTTGACCGACAAGGAATACCAGATCATGCGCGATGCGACGGTCGCGATCATGCGCGAGATCGGCGTCGATACCGGCGGGTCGAACGTTCAGTTCGCGATCAACCCCGACGACGGGCGACTCGCCGTCATCGAGATGAACCCGCGCGTCTCGCGAAGCTCCGCCCTGGCCAGCAAGGCGACGGGTTTTCCGATCGCCAAGATCGCCGCCAAGCTGGCGGTCGGCCTCACGCTCGACGAGGTGACGAACGATATTACGCGCGAAACGCCCGCCTGTTTCGAACCCACCATCGACTACGTGGTGACCAAGATCCCACGATTCACTTTCGAAAAGTTCCCATCGACGTCCGATACCCTCGGCACGCAGATGAAGTCGGTTGGCGAGGCCATGGCGATCGGCCGTACCTTCAAGGAGTCGCTGCACAAGGCACTGCGGTCCCTCGAGGTGGACTCGCACGGATTCGACGAAGGGGGTAGGGGAGACCGACTGGATCGAGCCGGGATCGAGGAGCGCCTGCGAGTACCGAACAGCAGGCGCATCTGGTTCGTGGCGGAAGCCTACCGAATCGGAATGACCACCGAGGAGATCGCCAGCATATCGGCCATCGATATCTGGTTCCTCGAGAACATCCGCCAGATCATCGCTCAGGAGGAGCAGCTCTCGCTCGAGCCTGACGCCCTGCGCGAGGCCAAGCAGATGGGATTCTCGGACATCCGCATCGCCGAGCGCTTGGATTGCACCGAGGAGGACGTTCGACAGGCCCGCCTGCGGGCCGGAATCATCCCCGTGTTCAAGACCGTCGACACCTGCGCCGCCGAGTTCGCCGCCTACACACCCTATCTGTACTCCACCTATGAGCAGGAAGACGAAAGCGGCGTGACCGAGCGAAAAAAGATCGTCATCCTCGGCGGCGGTCCCAACCGAATCGGCCAGGGGATCGAATTCGACTACTGTTGCGTTCACGCATCCTTCGCCCTCAAAGAAGCGGGATTCGAAACGATCATGATCAACTGCAACCCGGAAACGGTGAGCACCGACTACGACACCTCGGACAAGTTGTATTTCGAGCCCCTGACCCGGGAAGATGTCCTGTCGATCGTCGAACGCGAAAAGCCCGACGGTGTCATCGTACAGTTCGGCGGGCAGACTCCCCTGAAGCTCGCCGTCGCCCTCGAAGAGGCGGGCGTACCGATTGCCGGCACCTCTCCCGATTCGATCGACCGCGCCGAGGACCGGGAGCGGTTCGCCGATCTGCTCGAACAGCTGCAACTGAAGCAACCCGCCAACGGCATCGCCTACGACGCGGACAAGGCAATCGAGATTGCGGCGCGAATCGGCTTTCCGGTATTGGTTCGACCGTCCTACGTGCTCGGTGGAAGGGCCATGGAGATCGTCTACGATGACCAAAGCCTGAGCGCCTACATGGCTCGCGCGGTCTATGTCGGACCCGGCCGGCCGGTCCTGATCGACAAATTTCTCGAGGACGCGATCGAGCTCGATGTCGATGCCATCTGCGACGGCAAGCGTGTGGTCGTAGCCGGCATCATGGAGCATATCGAACGGGCGGGGGTGCACTCGGGCGACAGCGCATGCTCACTCCCCGCCAATTCGGTCCGCGAAACCGTTCTCGACGAGGTGCGGCGTCAGGTCGTTGCGCTGGCCCTCGAACTCGGAGTCGTCGGCCTGATGAACGTCCAATTCGCAGTTCGCAGGGACGAGGTGTTCATCATCGAGGTCAATCCACGCGCTTCGCGCACGGTCCCCTTCGTCTCCAAAGCGACCGGCGTTCCGATCGCCAAGCTGGCGGCTCGCGTCATGGCCGGCGAAACTCTCGAGGAGCTGGGATTCACCAAGGAAATCGTGCCGGGCCACGTTTCAGTCAAAGAAGCCGTCTTTCCCTTTGCGCGCTTCCCTGGAGTGGACACACTGCTCGGCCCCGAGATGAAATCGACCGGCGAGGTGATGGGAATCGACACGAGCTTCGGCATATCCTTCGCCAAGGCGCAGCTCGCCGCCGGCACGCTACTGCCCAGCGCCGGAACTGTCTTCCTCAGTGTCGAAGACGGAGACAAGACGGCATTGGTTCCGGTCGCACGACGTCTGGCAACGTGCGGCTTCGAACTCTGTGCAACGCGCGGCACGGCGGCGGCGCTCATCCGGGCCGGTCTGAAGGCACGGTCGATCAAGAAGGTTCAGGAGGGCAGCCCGAACGCAATCGACGCCATCCGCGCGGGCAGTATCGTGCTGGTCATCAACACGCCGCGCGGCCGCGGCGCGCACACCGATTCCTATCCAATGCGGCGAGCCGCGCTCGAGTGCCAGGTTCCCTATTTCACGACCATTGCCGGTGCCGCGGCGGCGGCCGAGGGCATCGAATACCTGCAGCGACAATCGCTGGGCGTTCGATGCCTGCAAGAGTTCCACGCGGGCGGGGACGCATCGGCCCCCTGATGACCGACGTGCGATCGCCCGACGCGCCGGCCGACGCACTCGAAGAGTTGCTTCAGGCCCTGCGACCGGCGCTCGAATTCGTCAGTCGCGCGCCGCAGGCGGTCGCCGGTCGTGCGCACATGCCCGCGGTCGAAATGGCCGGACGGGCACGCGAGCTACTGCGGGTTGTCCCGACCCCAGTTGCCAGCGCGCTCGATCAACTGGCGAAGATTCTCGACAGCTACCCGGCTCTCGAGCCCGGGCGACGCCCCGCGGCCGCCCGCGAGTGCCTTGCGCTGATCGATTCCGCCACCGCCTCCGATTCCGGCCCACGCCAACCGGCACCCGAGTATCGGCCCTGGCACGGCGACCTGAACGAAGCCCAGGATGCCCTGGCGCGCTCGGTCCAGTTCGTCAAAGGGGTCGGTCCGAGGAGAGCCGACGAGCTGCGCCGGATGGGAATCACGACAGTTGAAGATCTCTTGTTCCACCTGCCGTTCCGTTATGAGGACCGCCGCCTCGTCATCCCGATTGCCCGCGCCGTCGCAGGCCAGAGCGCGAGTTTCCTCGGCGAGCTCGTCCACCTCGAAGAGAAAATCGTCGGACGCGCGCGGCGGCGTATTCTGCGCGGCGTGCTCAAGGATCGATCCGGCCTGATGGGCCTGGTGTGGTTCAACCAGGTGGCGTTTTTTCGCTCGCGCTTTCGGCGCGGCCAACAGGTCATGGTGTATGGCCAGGTCGACACGGAACAGGGCGGCCTACAGATCGTCCACCCCGACGTCGAAGCGGCCGGCGGCGCCGGTGCCGCCGCGATCGTGCCCATCTACCACAAACCGAGCGGCATGTCGGTCCAGGCGATGCGCAAGATCGTCCGCCAAGCCGTCGACCAAGCCGCCGATCTGTCGCCTAGTGTACTCCCCGCCGAAATCGCCGCCGAGGTCGGTATCACCGACCTGGAAACCGCGCTGCGGCGTGTGCACCGTCCGCCGGCGGAGACCGACGCGGCCGAGCTGGCCGAGTGTCGCTCGCTGGCGCACCGGTCGTTGATCTTCGACGAGCTCTTCTACCTCCAGCTCGGCTTGGCACTGAGGCGTCGCGCAACGACACGCGAGGCGGGTCAGTCGATGGATCGAGATGGCCCATTGACCGCTTCTCTGGAGCGCTCGTTGCCGTTCGCGATGACCGCCGCACAGCAACGAGTCCTCGACGAAATCGCTGACGACATGGCACAGCCCCACCCGATGCATCGCCTGATTCAGGGAGACGTCGGCAGTGGCAAGACGGTCGTCGCCCTGAGCGCCGCGCTCAGCGCGGTGCAGAGCGGGCGCCAAGCAGCCTTCATGGCACCGACCGAGCTGCTCGCCGAGCAGCACTACCGAACCCTCCGTGAGCTCACTGGCACACTCGAAGTGCGCATCGAGCTGGTGACCAGCTCGACGCTGCAACGCCGCCGCGATGCCGTCTACGCCGATCTCGAGAGCGGTGCGATCGATATTGCAGTCGGCACCCACGCGCTCATCCAACGAGCGGTCACCATGCCAGCGCTCGGCCTCGGCATCATCGACGAGCAGCACCGCTTCGGCGTTCTCCAGCGAGCCGCACTGCGCGACATGGTGGCGGGCGGGCGGGCGGCACCCGATATCCTGCTGATGACCGCGACACCGATTCCCCGCACCCTCTCGATGACGGTATACGGTGATCTCGACGTGTCCGTACTGGACGAGATGCCGCCCGGGCGCCAGGCGGTCGACACACACCTGGTGCACGAGGCCGAACGCGGCCGCGTCTACGCCACCGTGCGGCGCGAGGTCGAGGCCGGCCGCCAAGCTTACATCGTCTACCCGCTCGTCGAATCGAGCGAAAAACTCGAATTGCGCGATGCTACGACGATGGCGCGGGAACTCAGCCGCACCGTATTCCCCAAGTTTCGCGTCGGCTTGGTCCACGGCAAGATGAAGGCAGATGAGAAAGAGAGCGTGATGCGCCGCTTCCGCGACGGCGCACTGCAGATCCTGGTCAGCACGACGGTCGTCGAGGTCGGCGTCGATGTCCCCAACGCAACGGTCATGGTCATCGAACATGCAGAGCGATTCGGCCTATCCCAGTTGCACCAGTTGCGCGGCCGCGTCGGTCGCGGCGGCGAACGCTCGCTATGCCTGCTGGTGACGACGCGCCACGCGGCGAGCGGAGACAGCCAGCGGCTGGCAGTGATGCGCGAGACCACCGACGGCTTCGCCATCGCCGAGGCCGACCTCCAACTGCGCGGGCCGGGTGAGTTCCTCGGCACCCGACAATCCGGTTTGCCGGACTTCCGCGCCAGCAACCTTTTGCGCGATACTCGCTTGCTGGTCGCCGCGCGCGGCGCCGCCATCACATGGCTCGACAACGACCCCGAGCTGGCGGCACCGGCCTCGGCTTCCATCCGCGCCGTCCTGCAAGCCCGATGGGCCGGGCGCCTCGGCTTGGCCGAAATTGGATAGATGTCGAAAATGGACATTTGCAGGCCTCGTACAAATCCGATTTACTGACGCATCTTTCGCAATGGGATGAGTGGCTGGGATGGAATTTCCGCGAATCAAGAGGCTGCCGCCGTACGTATTTGATATTATCGGCAGCCTGCGTCAGCAGGCTCGTCACGCCGGTGAAGACATCCTCGACTTCGGCATGGGGAATCCGGACGGCGCAACACCTCCGCATATCGTGGCCAAGCTCGTCGAAGCGGCGCAGAAGCCACCGAACCACCGCTATTCCGTCTCGCGGGGCATCTACAAACTGCGTGTCGCCATCACCGATTGGTATCGCCGCCGCTACGACGTCGACCTCGATCCAGACAGCGAAGCGGTCGTCACGATTGGCTCCAAGGACGGCCTGGCCCACCTGTCGATGGCGATCCTCGGGCCCGGCGATGTCGTCTTCTGCCCGAGCCCGACGTACCCGATCCATCAGTACTAGGTGATCATCGCCGGGGGCGATCTGCGATCGGTCCCCCTGGTGCCGGGCGGCGACTTCTTCGGCGAGCTCGAAGAGGCGCTCAAGCAGACCTGGCCGAGACCGAAGCTCCTCATCCTCAACTTCCCGCACAACCCGACCACATCCGTGGTGGACCGCTCGTTTTTCGAACGCATCGTCGAGTTCGCCGTGGAGTACGACTTCCTCGTGGTGCACGATCTGGCGTACGCCGATCTGGTCTTCGATGGCTACCGCGCGCCGAGCTTTCTCGAGATTCCGGGTGCCAAAGATGTCGGCGTCGAGTTCTTCACGCTGTCGAAGAGCTACAACATGCCCGGCTGGCGGGTCGGCTTCTGCGTCGGCAACCCGGAGATGATCGCGGCACTCGCGCGGATCAAGAGTTACCTGGACTACGGGATTTTTCAGCCGATTCAGATCGCCGCGATTCAGGCGCTGAACGGTCCGCAGCACTACGTAGAAGAGATCCGCCAGACCTACCAGGATCGCCGCGACGTTCTCGTCGACGGACTCAATCGCGCCGGCTGGGCGGTCGAGAAGCCCGTCGCCACGATGTTCCTGTGGGCACCGGTGCCGGAGGAGTTTCGATCCATGGGCTCACTCGATTTCTCGAAATATTTGCTCTCGCAAGCCAAGGTGGCGGTGTCGCCCGGGATCGGTTTCGGCCAGTACGGAGACGACTGGGTCCGCTTCGCTCTGATCGAAAACGAGCAGCGAACGCGACAGGCGATCCGGGGGATTCGCAAGATGTTGGCGGCTGGGCCGCCGGGAATACCGGGACGCAAGGCCGGTAGCTAGACCGAAACTTGGAGCCTCTCACCCTCAGTTTCATCTTCGCGAATGGTCCGGCGCAGCCGGTGTCCTGGCTAGACCGAAACTCGCTTCGCTCGTAGGCTGAGGCACGGGCAAAGGCTCAGGCTGAGGAGGGTGGCTGCGCATCCATTCAAGATTTCCATTGTAGAATTTCCTATTGGAACGATCCGGCGGCACGCCGGTGGCCGTGCTAGATCGAAACTGAAGTTTGGTCTGCTGATTGGGGGAGGGAATCCAGTGCAACGGGCAGTACGGGTGGGACTGATCGGCTTCGGCACGATCGGTACG